>CEVQ01041651.1_pt1 | contig 10064 bp, 6 predicted proteins | sample 356551 | NCBI WGS metagenome assembly CEVQ01 (sample SAMEA2623756, study PRJEB7988) | marine metagenome | biome: marine biome (ENVO:00000447); feature: mesopelagic zone (ENVO:00000213); material: "saline water (ENVO:00002010), including plankton (ENVO:xxxxxxxx)" | depth 250 m | reverse complement strand
ATTGTTAACCAACCTTTTTTAGCTAATTTTTCTCTCATTTCTAAAGTAAATCCCCATTCATCTTCATTAGCACCTTCTTCAAGGTTGTTACCTGCAACCCCATCCCAATTTTTTGGAAGTTCATTTTTTAAAAATTCTCTGACTTCTTGTCTAAAATCATCTTCTTCTTTAGTAAATGCAAATCTCATAATACCCTCTAGTTTTGATTTATTAGGTCGAACTTTAAAAATTCTAATGCGGAATCATGCCATATGTCAAACCTTCTTTTCCTGAAGTTTGACCTATAAATATAAAAGGATTAAACTCCAAGTTATAAAAATTATTACATGAGGAAAATATGGAATTGGATATTAATTTATTAAAAAATACTGCAGAAGCCATTGTAAACAAACATCAACTTCCTGGAATGGGAATAGGCGTGGTTTCATCGAAAGAAACTTTATTTATTGATGGATTTGGTTATTCTGAAATTGAAACAAAAACTAAACATACTAAAAATACTATCCAAAGAATTGGATCTATTACCAAAACTATGACAGCCCTAGCTGCTATGAGATTGGTTGAAAAAGGCAAATTAGATATGGAAGCTAAAGTTACTGATTTAGTTCCAAGCATTAAATTTAATAGTAATTTTAGCGCTATTAAAGTGAAGCATTTATTTACTCATACATCGGGTATTGGAGAAATGCCAGAAAAAAAAGATTTTAGTGCTTCAGATATAAAATTATGGGGAGATACAGGTCCGTTTGATATACCCAATCATTATCCAAATGGAATTGATGTTGACTTTGAACCTGGAACTGACTGGCATTATGCTAATCATGCCTGGGGAATATTAGGAGAAATTGTGGCAAGAGTTGAAAATGATTCATGGCATAATGTGATTCAAAAAATGATTTTTGACAAATTGGGGATGAGTAATTCTTATCCCGGAGATGATCCTGTTGAAGGTATGTCAGTTGGATACCACAGAGACCTTGGGCAAGACGAGCTAGATAGAATGGAATTAATAGGAGATGAGTTGATTTACGGAGATCCTGTAGATGAAGTCAATATTAGAGGATTGAAATATGATTATGTTGGAACAGCTGCCGCAGGATCTGTAATGGCAACGTTAGAAGATATGTGTACTTATTCTAAAGCGTTATTAAATAAAAGTAATGGAATAATATCTCAAGATGTATTTGATTCTATGCTTGAGGTGCAATATTCTCCTGATCCTGATTTAAGTATTAAAATGGGATTAGGATTTCAAGTTAAAAGTATTTTTGGGCATTATGCATATGGCCATAATGGAGGCATTAGTGGCGGATGGAATACTGTAATGCTTTTGTTTCCAAAATTAGATTTTGGATTAATGATTCATTTAAATTTATCTTCAGGTTTGGTTGAAGAAATTACGGATGAGATTGTTTATGCTTTATTAGGAAAACCTGCGATAGATATTGTTAAAACCCCTATTAACGATGATCAAAAAAATAAAATTTTAGGCGTTTATCGACAAAGACCAGGATTTGTAGCTAGAAGTAGGCCTATAAGAAGTTTGGGGAGAATTCAAATTATTGAAAAAGAAAATAACCTTTATATACAATCAAGAAGAGGAGAATGGCGTGAAGCAACAAAAATATTTAAATCTGATTATGGTTCTAATATTTACGTTGTAGATGATGGAAAAATTAATCCTACATTAATTTCAATAAGCGGAGATACTTTAACTGTTGATAGATTGGCATCATTAGATAAGGATAATAGAGCAAAAACCTGGTGACTATTATAATGTAAATAATTGAGTTGATTATTATTTACAGTAATATTATATTTTTATGACCTAATTAAAAACCCGAGGTTTTTAAAATGTTATATTCTTCTGAAAAAAATGAAATTACTATGGTTTTAAGTGGTGATGCAATGATCACTAGGCCATTGTCTGTGTTTGATGAACCTCAATTTCTTGCTTTATCTTATGTGTTTAAAAAAGCTGATGTTGCATTCACGAATTTAGAAATGCTAATGCATGATTATGGTATTTCACCAGGAATCCCGGGAGGTGTTTTTGCCGCTTCAGATCCAAAGAATTTAAATGAATTAGAATGGTTTGGGGTAAATATGGTGGCATTAGCAAATAATCATTCTTGGGATTATTCTGAGGGTGGCATATTAAACCATTTGGCAAATTTGAAAAAAACAAATTTAATTTACTCAGGGATAGGCAAAAATTTAAGTGAGGCAAGATCACCAGGGTATTTAGATACAAAAGCTGGCAGAGTTGCATTAATATCATTAACTACTACATTTCCAGAAGCAGGAAGAGCAGTTCATCAAAGACCCGATGCCATAGGTAGGCCTGGAGTTAATCCTTTAGGTTATGAACAGATTCATAAATTACCATTAACTAAAATTAAAGAATTAAAAAACATTTCTGAAAAAATCGGGTATAAAGAAAATAAAAAAGGTTTAAAGAAAAATCAAATAGATTTTTTAACTAAAACTTTTGAAACATCAAAAGATTATGGGATTGATATTAGAACAAATAAAAGCGATGAAGCTGAAATAATTACTTGGATAAAAGAAGCTAAAGCTATGTCAGATTATGTATTGGTTAGCATACATTGCCATGAAGATCCTTCAGGCGGATACAGTTCCAATGGCATGCGCGAACAAACTCCTGAATTTTTAAGAGAGTTTAGCAAGAAAATTCTTGATAATGGCGCTGATGTAGTTGCTGGTCATGGGCCTCACGTTTTGAGAGGAATGGAAATATATGAAAACAAGCCAATATTTTATAGTCTTGGAAATTTTATTTTTCAAAATGATACTATTAAATGGCACCCTCACCCTACGTATGAAAACTTTGGTTTAGATCATTATGCAACTCCGTCTGATTTTTATAATGCTAGATATGATGGAGATACAAAAGGATTTCCTGCTATGAAATATTATTGGGAAAGTGTAGTTGCAGAATGTGTTTTAACTCCCAAAGGAGTTAAAAAAATTAATCTGTTTCCTATAGAGTTAGGATATAAATTACCAAGGCCTCAAAGAGGAAGGCCTGTTATAGCCAGGGAAGAAAATAAACAAAGAATTATAAATAAACTTGCAGAGCTAAGCTCAGAGTTTGGAACAGAAATTCAATATTCAGAGAGAGGCGTAGGAGAAGTTATTTTATAATAATATGTTCCAAAAGGAGAAATTATGAAAGCAGCAAGAATATTAGCCCCAAAACAATTTGAAATAAGTGAAATAGATATCCCGTCACCTGTCAACGAAAATGAAAGCTTGGTAAAACTTGAAAGTTGGTCTATTTGTGGAAGTGATATTAGGGATGCTTATGGGCCATTATTTTCTGAAGAAAATTATCCAATGCGATGGGGTTCTCATTGCCACGAAGCTGTAGGAACAATATTAAATAGTAATTCAACTGAATATCCAAATGGGCAAAGAGTAATAGTTTTACCTTCTCCGTTTGCAGACAATTCAGAAGCTGTTCCTGGCAGAGGTGGTGGACTTTTAGCAGAATATGTAATTGGCGATCATTCAAGAATGATAAAAATACCTGAACACGGAAACCCTGAAGACTGGGTAATGTGCCAACCTTCGGGCACTGTTTTATATGCATGTCAGTTAATGGGCACTATTTTAGGGAAAAATATAATGATATTGGGGCAAGGCGCTATTGGTTTGTCTTTTACCGCAATTTGTTCAAGAGCAGGTGCTAGAAAAGTAGTTGCTGTTGATAGTTTAGATTATCGTTTAGACAAAGCTAAAGAATTAGGCGCAACTGATGTCATAAACTATAAAAAAGAAAATTTAGAAGAAGCAATTAAAGATATTAACGGTGGAGAATTTCCTGATATTACAGTAGAAGCTGCTGGTGATAATGAGGCATTTAATACTTCTTTAAAAATTGTAAAACCTTTGGGAAAAATTTTAATTTTTGGTAAATTGCCTAAAGATTCTAAAGGCACCTTGGCAACAATAGAAACTGAGCATTTATTACTTCATGGGGCAACTATAATTAATTCATCTGCTGTAAATAGCGGAGATCCTACCGGGCATATTGAAAGAATGGTTGAATTAAAAAACAGAGGTTGGTGGGATCCCTCAACTATGATTACGCATAGTATGAAATTTGATGACTTACAAAAGGCATATGATATGTATGAAAACAGAGAAGATAATATGATAAAAGTAGTACTTAAACAGGATTAAATATTATATGCCTAACTTAAATAATAATGATCAAGAAATATGGCAAACAGCGTTAGGGCAAATTGAAACAAAAGTTCCTAAAGCTTCATATGAAACATGGTTTAAATTTCCTAAAACTCGAGGCAAACAAATATCTGAAGATTCTTTTTTAATTGAGTCTGAATCTGCATTTATATCTGAGTACTTAGAACAAAGAATGTATTCAATAATTTCTGATGTTTTATTTAAATTATTAGATAAAGAATTAGAACTCAAATTTAAAGTACTAGGATCACAAATAGACTCAGAATTGAAAATACAGAATTCTTTTCAAAGTAATAAAAATTTTAATCTAAATTTAAATCCTAATTATACTTTTGAAAATTTTGTATTAGGCGCTTCGAATGAATTGGCGCATGCAGCTAGTATTGCTGTATCAGAAAATATAGGGAAAACATATAATCCATTATTAATTTATTCAGATGTTGGATTAGGGAAAACTCATTTATTGCATGCAATTGGAAACAGGTTGTCACAAGATGGATCTAAATTTTATTATTTGACATGTGAAGAATTTACAAATGAATATATTAAAGCAATCAGAACAAATAAAACTGAATTGTTTAGAAATAAATATAGAAATGCAGATGCTCTTTTATTAGATGACATACAATTTTTAATGGGAAAAGAGCAAACTCAGGAAGGTTTTTTTCATACGTTTAATTCTTTACATTTGGCTGGCAAGCAAATTGTTATAACTAGTGATAGGCCAATATCCTCTCTGAAATTATTGGAAGACAGAATAACTTCAAGATTGTCAGGTGGATTAGTTGTCGATATTCAGTTGCCTGATTATGAAACTAGGATAGATATTTTAAAGAAAAAAGCATTAATTAAAGGCATTAAAATTAAACAAGAAATTTTAGAGTCTTTAAGCAATAAACTTTATCATAATATTAGAGAGATGGAAGGATCTTTAAATAAAGTATTAGCATTGTCTGAATTGACAGGAAAAGAGTTGGATATAGAATTAGTAGAAGAATTGCTTGGATCTTCTGATACAAATTCTTATTTTGCTGACCCTGAGCAAATTATTTTAAAAGTAGCGAAATATTTTCAGATTGAAATTGCTGATTTAAAAGGTAAATCCAGAGAACAGAGCCTGGTTATTGCAAGACAAATTGCTATGTTTATATTAAGAGAAGATAGTCAAATGAATTTAACTACAATTGGATTGTTATTTGGAGGAAGAGATCATACTACTGTTTTGCATGGAATAAGAAAAATTCAAACAGATGCTGCTACAAATCAAAATTTAAGAAGAGATTTATTGGCTATAAGATCTTCAGTAATAAATAATTAAAGGATATTATAATTTATTTGGAAATATTGTTATGAAAATATTGTTTGTAAGACATGCTGAAACTGATTGGAATAAAGCAAATCGATTCCAAGGCATAATTGATATTGATATTAGTGAACATGGCCAGCATCAAGCTAATTTATTGTCAGAATATTTGTATAAACAAATACCATCTATAAATAAAATCTATACAAGCCCTCTGAAAAGAACTAAGCATACTGCTATGCTTGTTGCTAAAAAATTTAATTTAAATATAACTGCGTTAGATTCCCTTATTGAATATAGTGTTGGAGTTTTTGCAGGTAAAAATATTGATGAAATGACAAGTAATGATCAATATCAAGATACATATGAAAATTTTATGAAAGAAAATAATTGGAATTTAGTTCCTGCTGCAGAAAAATTTGATTCCAGATATCAAAGAGCAATTAAAGCTTTACAAACTATTTTTAATGATTCTGATAAAGACTCTTGTATATTGGTAGTTAGTCATGGTGGTTTTATGCAAACTCTTATAAGTGTTTTGCTGGGTTCGAAAAGAGTTTGGGGGTTTAAAACAAATAATACCGGAATATATGAGTTTGAAATTGAAGAAAATAATATTCAGTTGAGCGATGAGGGAGAATGGATATATAAACAAGATGATTATATAGCTTTGAACCCTAAAAAGTGGAGTATAATAAGATTTAATGACGTGACCCATTTAAAGGAAAGAGAATAACTTTGGATTCAGAAATAAATGAAATTATCAAATCACGTTTGAAAAAACTTGAAATTTTAAATAAAAAAGGAATTGACCCTTATCCCACCGATTTTAAACCAACACATAATACAAAAGATTGTTTATCTTTGTTGGATGATATTGAAAAGAAAGGATTAGAGCAAAGTGAAGTGATTTATTCAGCTGGAAGAATTACTGCAATCAGAAAAATGGGAAAAGCAATTTTTTTAGATATCCTTGATGAAGTAGGTAAAATCCAGCTTTTGGCGAGAGATAATTCTATAGATAGTGATACTAAAGAGTTAATTGAATTATTGGATATTGGGGATTGGGCAGGTGTGATAGGGCCTGTATTCAGAACCAGAAGAAATGAGCCAACTATTCAAGTTAATACAATAAAATTATTATCAAAATCTTTAAAACCTTTACCTGAAAAGTGGCATGGTTTAAAAAACGTTGAAACAAGATATAGACAAAGGTATTTAGACTTAATTGCTAATACTGATATTCGTGAAATTGTAAAGCAAAGAGATAATATTGTTTTTGAATTAAGAAAGTTTATGAAAGAAGAAGGTTTTACTGAAGTTGACACTCCAATATTAGTGCCGATCCCAGCCGGGGGAATGGCGCATCCATTTAAAACTTATCATAATGCTTTGGATCGTGAATTATTTTTGAGAATTGCTACAGAGTTATATTTAAAAAGGATGGTTGTAGGTGGCATAGAAAAAGTATATGAAATAGGCAGACTGTTCAGGAATGAAGGTATAGATAGTAATCATAACCCTGAATTTACCACTATGGAATCTTATGAAGCTTATGCTGATTACAATGATGTTATGAAAATGGTTGAAAATTTATTTGGACAAATAGTTTTTAATGTTAAAGGAACATATGAAATTCCGTATGGTGAAAATCAATTGAATTTTAAACCACCTTGGAAGAGGTTAAATTTAAAAGAAACTTTAATAAAAAAATCTGGTATAGATTTTAATTCTTGCAGTGATGTTGAAACACTAAAAAGTGAAATGAGTAAAATAGGCATTGATGTAGGTAATCAATTAAGTTGGGCTGGGTTAATGGACAAATTGATCTCAGAAAAATTAGAGCCAGACTTGATACAACCTACGTTTTTAATGGATTATCCTTTGGAAATGTCTCCTTTAGCCAAACCTTCAAAAGATGATCCGAGCATTGTTGAAAGATTTGAAGGATTTATTGCCGGCATGGAAATTTGTAATGCATTTACAGAATTAAATGACCCAATTGATCAAAGAAAACGATTTGAAAATCAGGAAAAAATGAGAGAAGAGTTTCCTGAAGAAGAAAGAGATAGATTAGATGAAGACTTTTTAGTTGCCTTAGAGCATGGCATGCCACCAACTGGAGGGGTTGGCATAGGTATAGACAGGATGGTTATGCTTATTTTAAATCAACCCTCTATCAGAGAAGTGATAAGTTTTCCTCAATTACGAACAATTTAAGTTAATTAGAAATTTCTAAACATATAACTATATTTGAGTTGTTGATTTGAAAAGAAGTACCGTCAGTTTTAGATTTTTTGAATATGATATTTTTTGCAAGTATTTCTTCTGAAATGTGTGATTTAAATTCTTTAATTATATTTTTTAAATATTCATCAGAGTTATAAGTCATTACAATTTTATCTGAAATATTGAAGCCAGAGTTTTTTCTTAGGTTTTGTATGTTGTGTATTAATTCTCTTGCCGCTCCTTCGTCAATTAAAGAAGAATTTAATTTTGTCTCAATTGAGACAGCATAATTGTTATCTTCAATGAATTCAGTATCTTTTAAATTATTGTGTTCAATATTAAAATCTTTTATTGAAAGCTCTATATTTTTGATATTGATGCTGTCTGTTTTTTGAAGATTTTTTATTAATAAATCATGATCCATGTTATTTAGTTCTTTTATTAAATCTCCCATTTTATTTCCAATTTTAGGGCCTAATACAGATTTGTTGAGAGTTATATTTGTTTCGCTTAATTTGTAACTTTCATCCACAATATCTACATTTTTAACATTCACTTCATCTTTTACTTGCTCTTTTATCATTTCTAGATATTTTGGATCAATTTGTTGTTTAGATTTAAATAACAAATTGTTTATAGGTTGTCGTACTTTAATTTTGGTTTTGCTTCTTGCTGATCGTCCTAAACTTGAAATTCTCATTGCTGCCCTGGTTGCTATTTGGAGTTTCTCATCGTCTTTATTTTTTTTATTAAATACTGGAAAATCTTCGAGATGAACACTGTTTTTCTTCCATTGAGCTGCTGCGGTTAAATTGCAGTATATTTCTTCAGTAATAAACGGAATTATTGGGGACATGATTTTAGATAAAGTTATCAATACAAAATATAGTGTTTCGTAGGCTGAGTATTTATCATGATCAATTTTAGTATTGTTTTCAAATTTTCCTGACTTCCAAAATCTTCGCCTGTTTCTTCTGATATACCAATTTGATAGAAGATTAATAAAATTTTCAATTGAAAGTGCTGCTTTGTCCGGTTGGTATAATATCAAATATTCTTTAACCATTTCTGAAGTTTCTTTCATTTCAGTCAATATCCATTTATCCATCAAATTTGTTGGCGTTGGAGGTTTGAAATCTGCAGGGGGAGTGAATTTATCTAAAATGGCATAGTTAGTGAAAAAACTATATATATTCCAAATCGGGATTATTACTTGCCTTCTTATTTCATTAGCAATGCTTGGTCCAAATCGTAGGTTAATTTCAGGGTTCTGCCTTGTATAAAGCCATCGTATAACATCAACCCCAATATCTTCTGCAGCATCATCAAACCATATGGCGTTTCCTTGGCTTTTGTGCATTTCTGCGCCTGATTCATCTCGTACCAATGCATATGAAAATATATTTTTTGTAGGTGTTTTTTTTGAGATTGCAGTACCCATAGTTAAGTATGAATAAAACCAGTTTCTGAATTGACCAGGAAAACTTTCAGAAATCAAATCAGCGGGAAACCATTTGTTCCAATATTCTTTATTTGTTCTGTATTGCAATGTCGAAAAACCAACTATTCCTGCATCAAGCCAAGGGTTCCCAACATCTAATACTCTTGTGCCAATTAATCCAGTATCGGGATGTTTGATTTTGATCTTATCTATCCATGGTCTATGAGGACTATTCCCATCGAATTCTTCCCATCCTTCTACTGCAAGTTTTTTTAATTCTTCTTTAGATCCAACTACATAAAATGAATTATCTTCAAATTGCCAAATAGGTAATGCTAATCCCCAAAAGCGTTTTTTAGAAATCATCCAATCACCCATATTGTTAAGCCATTCATGTTCTCTTTGTTTTCCCCAAGAAGGAACCCAATTTATTTCATCCACAGATTTTTTTATGTCATCTCTCCAGTCCATATTGATATACCATTCATCTACTAGTCTGAAAACAAGTTCGTCTCCTGATCTCCAGCAATGCGGGTATATATGAGGATATAATTCAGTATAAAAAAGCAAATCTTTATTTTTTAAATCTTCAAGTATTAGTTCTATTGTTTTTGAATCAGTGGCATTTTTCCCTTTAAGCCAATCAAAATTTTCAATAAAATTTGCTTCTTCATCTAAAGGAGCTAAAGCAACAAGATTATTTTTTTGGCCTATTTTATAATCTATGTCTCCACAGCCAGGTGCTGTATGTACTATTCCGGTCCCTTCTCCAGATGTCACAACATCATTTCCTTCCTGGTCTTTCCCTCCGTCATAAATTTTATGACATTTTATAGCATTAATTTTTTTATCTTTTAA
>CEVQ01140499.1_pt1 | contig 10065 bp, 3 predicted proteins | sample 356551 | NCBI WGS metagenome assembly CEVQ01 (sample SAMEA2623756, study PRJEB7988) | marine metagenome | biome: marine biome (ENVO:00000447); feature: mesopelagic zone (ENVO:00000213); material: "saline water (ENVO:00002010), including plankton (ENVO:xxxxxxxx)" | depth 250 m | reverse complement strand
CCCCCCCCTCTCCAATCGTCCAAAGTAGGAGTCGTCTCCGGAGCTGCCGGAATAGATTCAGATTCTCCCTCGTCTTCAATTTCTTCGAAGGACTCAAGGGATTCTGCTCTATCCGCTAGCCGTTCCATAGATCCACTTTCTGCGGCTTTGGCATGTTCTGCTTCAGCCGCAGCGAGAGCCTCAATTTTCCTCATTTCATCCAGTAGTTTTTCGTCAATCTTGTTGGCACCAATGATATCCCCATTTCCACGGTAGAAAATCTCGGTCTCATTCCAATCACCCTTTGTCACCCCTTCGACAGTAAAGCGAATTTCAGTGGACTCACCTGGATTAAGAGTATCCAATCTCCAAGCCCACAAGCCATTGGTTTCTTTTCTACCTCCGCGGGGATTTTCGGTCATACGAACGCCTTCGCCCTCGGGCCACTTTGCCAGAATCGTGTAGGCCCGAGCTCTGGCGGTGTAATTGTAAATCGTAACCGAGCAAATATTCTGCTTAGCATCGTTATCCCATAACACTTCATCTTCAAGGAAGACCGCATTCATTATTCGAGTAATCACCGGTGCTAAGTCCGGCTCATCTCGGCCCAACATTTCACTAGATTTTCGCGAAATCTCTGGCAAAATGATGTTGATTAGATCGAATTTTTCCTGTGCTTTCTTGCGCTGTGAACTCTTCTTCAAGTGGTTTCGAAGACCTCTACCCACTTCCAGCATGGCCTTACGAATCTCCTCGAAAACCTCCTCATTATCCGCTACGGCTTCCTTTGCCTCGCTGGTGAATTGAACATTGGTCGAAGCGAGGTGAATCAGTACCGCAGCAGGACCCTTAGGCAAGCCCTTGCCTCCTGGATGGTCTAGTCCGTATCTCTTCCAATCCACGGACTCAAGCGCCTTGGTCAATAGACAACCGCCTTGTTGATACATCAGAGGAACTCGGTTGGCGAATCGTAAAACTTCGATTGGCCCATCTGCAGACAGGTCTCCTCCGAATACCAACCCCACTTCGATTTGGAAGGGGTTTCCTTGACTAACCGCTGGCTTTCGAGTTACGGTTGAGGCAAATCTCGAATCTATTGCTTTCGACAAGCCCTTCTTAATGAGAATCTCTTCTATTGGAGAAAGGCAGTCTGTTGGTGGAGCTAGCAGTTTGACTTTCTGAAATGAGTCTAACATGGCTTGTGCTTCATCGGGTTTGATTCGAACAGGAGTTCTACCTTCTTCTAATTCGGCTTTTTCGAGAATCTCTTTAGCGGCTCGCATACTGACTCCAGAGAAATTATGCCTTAGGAATGAAGTGAGTTTTCTTTCATCTGCTTCCTTAAGCATTCTCTGAAGTTGTCCTAGATGAATTCCGTGTGGGTGTGGTTTGATTTCTTCAACAACTCGAGGTAAGCGTTCAGTGGTCCTAATCCAATGGCCGTGGTCAATAATTTCACCATTTCCATCACGAACAATTAGTTGGATGGTTGCATGTGGATTTACAATACTGGTCATGCGTAGATATTGGTTAACCGATTGCCTCCCTCGCTGGTACTTTGCTTTCATCACAGTCTGAATTTTTAGACCGCTAGAAACCTCTTCACTATCTTCGAACCAAACATCTCTTCTCTCGTTAGATTTGGTGGCTTTGTTCCTCCTCGTATCGAGGCCTAAATTCACATAGACCGCCGAACTATCCGATTTTATCTTGGAAATCACATGAGTTTTCGAACCCGTTGTCAATTGGCTGTACATTACCACGCCTGTAATTCCAATTCCTTGTTGACCACGTGTCTGACGGATGGCGTGAAACCGAGATCCGAGAAGGAATTTCCCAAACACATTCTCTACCGAATTTCTTGGAATACCAGGCCCATTGTCTTGGCAAATTAACTCCAATTTGTCGCCTTTGAGTTTATTGATTTCTATCTTTATCGTCGGAAGAATCCTCGATTCTTCACAAGCATCAAGCGAATTATCAACAGCTTCCTTGACCGCGGTAATCACGGCTCTCTGAAGAGTGTCGAAGCCTAGGAAATGCTTGTTCTTCTCAAAAAATTCACTTATCGAAATCTGCTTTTGTTTGCTTGCAATTTTCTCTGCATCTGCCATCGCGACTACCCCCTTCAGGTCCTCCCAATGTCCGAATGACAAGGGGCCTACTCGTGGTCGAGACTGCCCGAGTGCTCTGGGCTCTTAACTCTGCGCAAACAAATCCGGATGCCAAGCAGTAATCTTGCCAGTGAAGGCGCTTGCCATTACCGTCAGAGGGCTTGCGAGGTACAATTTTCCTGGACCAGAACGACCTTGGAAATTGCGATTAATCGCTGATACCGTGACTTGGCCCTCTAATTCAGAGACTCCTGGGCCAGCGCCAATGCAAGCGCCACAACCAGGATCGATTAGTTTCACACCAGCGCGCTCGAATAGGTCACTCCACCCATTTCGTGCAGACAGATCTTTGACCGTTTTCGAACCAAATTGAATGTAGCAATCGACATCTTCTGCGATTGTGAGTCCAGCATCCAGAGCAGCTTGAGTTACCATCGCGTAGTATGCGAAGTCGTCATCCTTTCCAGCGGTGCAAGAGCCAGCGTATGCAATATTGATTTTCACATCTCCCAAATCCTCGATATATGCTCCGTTTGTTGGATCAGATGGGATTCCTGCATCGGGGTCACCTGGGTGCGCAACCATAGGGCGAATTCCTGAAAGGTCAATCGTATGCACACCACCGTGGTAAACTGCATTTTCATCTGGAAGAACGAAGGCAGATCGGATTTCATCTTCGGTCAAATCGTTTCGTCGTTTCAATAACCATTCAACGGTTAGGTCATCGGGTTCGCAGATACCAGTCTTTGCCGAACATTCAGTCGCCATGTTGCATAGGGTCGCCCGCTCATCCATAGAAAGTGAAGTCAAACCAGGACCTCCAAATTCCATTGAGCGGTCGAGGGTGTCTGACTGGGATGCGTATTTCCAAAGAACGTGCAGAATCACATCCTTGGCTGTACAACCAGGGTCTAGACTTCCAACCAATTCGAAGCGAATGCTTTCTGGAACTTTGACGAATGCGAATTGGTTGTGGACTAAGTTGGCGTATTCGGTTGAACCAACTCCGTATGTCAGAGCATTGCTGGCTCCCCCCATGCAGGTGTGACTATCAGTCGCTTGGATGAAGTCGCCAACATCGATGAATTCCTCACGCGCGACTTGGTGACAAATTCCTGGGCTAACTCCGTTAACCGCTGAGTAATCTCGCACGCCCGTGTGTTGCTGGAAATATACCTGTAAATCGCGTAAAGTCTGAATTTTGTCTTCAAATCGAGCAAACCTTGCAACTCCTGTAGCGTACAGAAGGTGATCTTCGAATACCGCGAACTTTGGAGGGTTAGGTAGAGAGTAATCCTCTCCATATTCATCTGCTAGGAAATTGTGTACCTGAGCGGTAGTAAATTCGTGAGAATATCCCCCATCGACTTGCGCCAGTACAGCATCACCTGGCTTGACATAACCGCGTATTCCATTCTGCCCTAGCAACTTGTTGGAAATCATCTTCTCAGCCATTGTCATTGGAACAGGCTCGGTACTAACAGCAGGCAATATCACCTCACCCGCCTTCAGTCGCTTAGCAAAGGGAAAAATTCCTCCATTCTCGATAATGAGTTGAGTAACAGGGTCGTATTTCCCAGTGAATTCGGCTAGCTCAATACTATCGCCATTTTGTAGCCGTTCGAGCATCGCATGGCCGCCCATCAATTGCCCTAGGTTGATGTTGTTTCGCTCATGAATTGGAGCAAAGGAAGCCGCGATAACAATCCGAACACCGGACCATCTCTCGCATTGAGCAGCCGTCTCTCGGCTACTACCAGTGCCCTTTCGATGGCCGCTTACGATTACTTCGAATCCTCCATCCATCAAGGCCCGAGGTTCGAAAACTCGTCGACCTTCGTGCAGAAGACCCGCGTACGCATTCTCAGCCAATATAGCAGGGTCGTGATCAAAACACACCCATGCAGGAGTCATTACGTCGGTGTTGATGTCGTCTAGTAGGTCCTCAACGGACAAATCTTCCATCCTAAGATTCAGTCCTTCATACAATTGCTTGCGAATCAACTCGAGGTCTTTTGTCAGAAACAGCACCCTTTTGTCGGGGTTTAGGCAGACTTTCGAAGGAGGCCAAGACAGCATACCAACACCTCTCACTTAGTTTATGCCAAGGTCCGTTGCTATTTCACCGTTGGCGAGAGAATGAGCAGGCTCGCAGACCTTCGTTTACCCGCAATTTATTGAACCTCTAAGGTTTAAATAAGAAGTCGATTGCGAATATTTTACCTTTCGGGTCGAAAGGGGTGATTAAGAAATGTCAGAGTATCTTGTTGAAGACATTGTCAAGTGTAGTGAATGCGGTTCGAGGAACTTGAACCGAGACGAAACTCGAGGAGAAGTCGTCTGTGATGATTGTGGCCTTGTCCTTGAAGACAAGGTTATCGATCAAGGTGCCGAATGGCGTGTTTTCAGCCCCGAGCAAGGAGACCAGCGCGCACGTACCGGTGCTCCAATGACCGTGATGCTTCACGACAAAGGTCTCTCTACCGATATCGACTGGCAAAACAAGGACTATTCAGGAAAGACAATCTCTTCCCGGTACCGATCTCAATTCTACCGAATGAGAAAGTGGCAGAAACGCTCTCGAGTAAGCAATGCTACAGAGCGTAACCTAGCAATGGCTCTTGCCGAATTGGACAGAATGGCAAGCCGCCTTGATCTTCCAAAGAGCATCCGTGAAACCGCCGCTGTCAACTATAAGAAAGCGGTTGAGAAGAGACTCATTCGAGGCCGCTCAATCGAGGGTGTAGCTGCAGCCTCTCTGTATGCAGCTTGCCGCCAATGCAACAACCCACGAACACTCGACGAAATCGGCGATGCTAGCCGAACCGGCCGAAAGGAAATCGGCCGCACTTACCGATTCATGGTACGTGAGTTGAAGATGAAGATCCCACCAACAAAGCCTGAGGATTACATCCCTCGATTCTGCTCTGGTCTAGACCTCGACGCTGAGGTCCAAGCCAAGGCATACGAGTTGATTCAGAAAGCTCAGGAGAAGGAACTTACCAGCGGCCGAGGACCAACCGGTATCGCCGCCTCAATCATCTACATCGCATCGGTTCTTTGCGGAAAGCGCCGAACTCAGCGAGAGGTTGCTGAAGTGGCTGGAGTCACAGAAGTTACAATCCGAAACAGGTACAAGGAACTCATCCAGAACCTGAACATCGAACTAGAGATTTGAGTCGGTGGCCCAGATGGCCAGACGTGAAGGCAACGCCTTAGTCTGGCAGTTAACCGATGAGAGGCTTAAGCGAGCGGTGCGCGAAGCATTCGAGATTGCACCGTTACCAAATCCACCTCTGGAATTACCCGATTTCCCAGCAATTCCTCCGGCAGACGCAGAATCTTTAGTCCGACAGGCTGCTGGAATCTTTGCTATTGATCGCCAAGGATTTAACATGAGATTAGCAGAAGTTTGCGAACTTCATCTGCCAGACTATGTTAGACGATCGATCGATTCTGAAGAAGCAGAATCCGACTGGTTAGCATCGAACTCAGAAGAGGTCGCCGAGAGAATTCTTGCCCTACAGGTTCGAGATTGGCTAGCGGTTGCATTGGATGAGGCTACACCAGATACTGACCGTTGGTATCTCGGCGTATCCCTCTTGCAGGGATTGGCATTGGGAGGAACTGAAGTTGCTAGAGATGATTGCTACTATTTGCTTGAGGCGATTGCCTATGCTGTAACTCCTGGAAATTTACCTTATGCAAATGTAGCTGGTAATCACCAAATTACTTGGTCACCAGCGATGAGGACCAGCGATCCGCTGCCTCCTCATCCAGCCGGTGCGATGGCCGCGACAACTATCCTCGACACACTATCGATGAAACCAGAATCCTCAACAAAAGTTCTACCCAAATGGTTAGAGAACCTATCTGTTTCACTCCAACTTTGTCCGATATTAGCAATTTCCTCGCGTGTAATCGATGGCCTTGGAAGAGCCGACGAGGATAGTAGCCCGTATGTGCGAGCAGGTTTGCAGATGTTATCGCATTCTCCAGAGGAGGCGATAGACATTCTAGTTGCATCAGCAGATCATCGCTCGGTTAGTGCTCGAAGAACCGTTGCAGAATCGATTTCGCGAATCTATTCTGAAGAACCGAACCTTGCGCTAACCCTCGCAGACCGACTACTCTCTGACCAAGACGACTCAGTACAGACACTTTGCGCATCATTTGTTGGGGGCCTCGCGCGTATCTCCGAAGAGGAATTTGTTTCACGAGCTAAATTGATTCTCACTCAAGGAAATCACAAGGTGGTGCAAAGATTGGTTGAATCTGGCCTTCGTGACTACCTTTCAGCCAACCCAACAGACCCACATTCATTACTATCTTCGACTTGGTTAGTGTCCTCTGAAGTAGGTCGCTCTCGTGTCGGTAATCTAATTGTCGAGCAAGCAAGAGTTGCACCGGAGGCTTTCCTGACGACTTGTAAATCGGTCAAACAAGCAAACTCAGAGGCTTACGACAAATTGGCAAATTGGCTCGAGATGAGAAGTTCTGAAGCCTTCGAATTATTGTAGCCTCAAGAGCAACCTGTTGTAGCCCCACAAGCATTGCACTTGAGGCAAGTACCGTTTCGAACCATCTGACTACTACCACAGTCGTCGCAGATGTCTCCTGTGAAGCCACGCTCACGCGCCATCCGACGGATACGTGAGTCTTCATCCTCAGTTGGAGCGACTGCATTCAATGTCAGTTGAACGTTTCTCTTCTCTCCTTGATTGCGCACAACACCATCTTCTGTTTGCTCCGGTCTACTAATGGAAGTGGCGACTAAATCCTCCTCAGAGACGTGTGCAAGATCGTCGCGCTCTAGATATTGAATTGCCAATTCACGGAATATGTAGTCAACGATTGAGGTAGACATCTTGACACGACCACTTCCGCCAGTCACCATTCCGCTTGGCTCGAACTTCTGGAAAGTGAATGACTTGACGAATGCATCAAGAGGTACACCATACTGCAATCCAATCGAGACCGCAATAGCGAATTGATTCAGTAGAGATCGCCATGCCGCACCCTCTTTCGAGGTTGTAATCATTATCTCACCTAAGCGACCGTCGTCATAGTTGCTTGAAGATAGGTAAACCGTGTGGCCGCCTACACGCGCCTTCATCGTGCTCGATTCGCGTACATCAGGCAACGGTCTTCGATTGGCGATGTAATTGTGAACAAATTGTTCGGCCACTACGGTTGCAGCTGGAGCAGGAATTGGAAGCGCCTCGACAGCCTGTTCAACCATCTTGTGAACAACGGTGTCCGCCTCGTTTTCTTCTTCCTTCTCGTCAAGGCTTGTTGCATCTACTAATTGGTTCATCAGTGGTTGGCTGAGCTTACTTCCGTCGCGATAAACCGCACAAGCCTTGTTCATAGTTTCATGACTCAATTCGTAAGCAGCCCGAATCTCTTCGATAGTAGCATCCGCAGGCATATTGATGGTTTTAGAGATGGCTCCTGAAATGAATGGCTGAGCGGCAGCCATCATCAGTACGTGAGCCTTCCAATCGATTGAGCGCTTACCATACTTGCCGCAGGGCGTTGCACAATCGAAAACTGCCAAATGCTCGTCTTTGAGAGCAGGTGCCTCCTCGATTGTTCCGTATCCAAAGACGTGGTCATTGGCTCGGCCAATCTCTTCTTCGGAGAATCCAAGATGACCAAGAGTATCGAAGAACGAGTCTTCGAATTGTTCCTGCGACATACCTAGAGTGTCAGTGCAAAAATCCTCCCCTAAAATCGAAGGCGCAAATGCCGAGCGAATATCAAAAACATCCGGGAAACTGGCTTCGACCTTCTTAATCATCTTTGCATCAAAGCCCGCAGCCTTGAGCACCTTCGAGGATACTGTAGGACAGTTTCCTAGTGCAGCAGACCCCATGATATATTCCTGAATTGCTTCAGTTTCTTTGTCGGAGTAACCCAATCTTCGAAGAGCATTTGGAACTCCGTGATTGATGATTCTCAACGAGCCACCACCAGCTAGTTCCTTGTATTGTACCAAAGCGAACTGCGGCTCGACCCCGGTCGTGTCAGCACCCATGACCAATCCGATGGTGCCCGTTGGAGCGATTACTGTAGTCTGTGCATTTCTGAATCCGTGCTCCTCACCTTCCCTTAGTGCACGATCCCAAGCCGCTCGAGCAGCATCGAGAAGATCCTTCGGACACCTTTTCGCTTTGATTCCCATTGGCGCTACCGTCAATCCTTCATATTCTTCAGTAGGAGCATCGTATGCCGCTCGACGATGATTTCTCATCACTCGTAGCATATGGTCTGCATTCTCCGAATAGTTGGGGAACGGTCCAATAACAGAAGCCATCTCGGCGCTGGTTGCATAGGACTCCCCACACATAATCGATGTAACAGCGCCACAAATCGCGTACCCTCTCTCGTCGTCATAGGGAATGCCCATGTGCATCAGAAGTGAACCGAGGTTGCAGTATCCGAGACCAAGGGTTCGGTATTCGTAGGACTTCCGGGCAATTTCAGCCGAAGGGAATTGCGCCATTAGGACACTGATTTCTAGTGTAGCAGTCCAGAGCCTGACAGAGTGGCGGAAGTCTTCGACATCGAAGGTTTGAGTAGATTTGTCGTAGTAATGTAGCAGGTTGATACTAGCGAGATTGCAAGCGGTATCATCGAGGAACATGTATTCACTACAAGGGTTAGAACCGTTGATACGACCACCCTCTGGACAGGTATGCCATTCGTTGATTGTGGTATCGAATTGAACACCAGGATCGGCACAAGCCCAAGCAGTGTAAGCCACTTTATCCCAAAGTTCGGAAGCCGGCATTGAGCGGCAAGGCTCAGGTTCTCGCCCTCCATCCACCGCCTTTTGTAACTCAGTTCGGTGATACAGATTCCATTTGCCATCATTGCGAAGGGCATCCATGAATGAGTTTGGAACGCGAACGGAGTTGTTGGAGTTTTGACCGGAGACGGTGCCGTATCCTTCACCTTGCCAGTTGGTATCTAATTGCTCAAACGTCAAAGCCTTCCAGCCTTGGCCAGCGAGGTCAAGAATTCGCTTGATGTGCGGCTGTGGAACGCTATCTCGAACAGCCTTCACCATCGCCATCTTTAGGGCGTCATTTGCTGCTGGATTGATTCGTGAATCATCGTCATCATGATCCCAAATAGCTGCCATGATTGTATCCGAATGTTTCTGCAATAGACTCGAACCGATTACTAGAGCAGACACCTTCTCCTCTTCCGATAGTTTCCAATCAATGTATTCCTCAATGTCAGGGTGATCTAGATCAAGTGTAACCATCTTGGCGGCTCGACGAGTCGTTCCACCCGACTTGATTGCGCCAGCAGCTCGGTCACCAATCTTGAGGAATGAAATCAGTCCGCTGGAAGTTCCACCACCAGATAGTGGTTCACCGGCTCCTCGTATTCTAGAGAAGTTGGAACCGGTTCCAGATCCATACTTGAATAGCAAAGCCTCACGATTCCATAGGCCCATAATTGACTCAGTCCCTCCAACCAGTGAATCACTTACTGATTGGATGAAGCAAGCGTGAGGTTGAGGGTGAGTGTAAGCATCCTCAGAAAGATTCAATTCTCCTGTTGTTGCATTAATGTAGTGATGTCCTTGAGCCGGACCTGTAATGCCGTAAGCCCAGTTGAGTCCGGTATTGAACCACTGTGGGCTATTTGGTGCAGATCGCTGACTTGCGATAAGATAACACATTTCATCGTAGAAGGCTCTAGCATCCGCTTCGCTAGCGAAGTATCCGTGAGTCCAACCCCAGTAGGTCCAGGTGCCTGCGAGGCGACGGAATAATCCCCGTCCATCCGTCTCGCCGACAAACCTGTCTTCTGGAGCAAGAGTCTGAAGTTTTTCGTGATCGGGCTCGCTGCGTTGTAGCCACTCTGGAACTCCGTCCTCCATCACCTTGCGCAGAGCAGCAGGAACGCCAGCCTTCCTCAGATACTTCTGAGCGCAGACCTTTCCAGGGACGCC
>CEVQ01074966.1_pt1 | contig 10071 bp, 15 predicted proteins | sample 356551 | NCBI WGS metagenome assembly CEVQ01 (sample SAMEA2623756, study PRJEB7988) | marine metagenome | biome: marine biome (ENVO:00000447); feature: mesopelagic zone (ENVO:00000213); material: "saline water (ENVO:00002010), including plankton (ENVO:xxxxxxxx)" | depth 250 m | reverse complement strand
AAATCATGTGAAATAAATAAATAAGAAATATTCAATTTACTTTGTAAATCAATCAACAAATTTATTATCTGTGCTTGTATCGACACATCTAAAGAAGAAACGGGTTCATCACAAACAATAAAATTGGGATTAAGTGCTAATGCTCTAGCAATACCAAGTCTCTGTCTTTGTCCTCCACTAAATTCATGAGGGTATCTATTTGCCATAGAATAATTTAAACCGACTAAATCAAATAATTCTTTAATACGAGTTTCATATTCTTCCTTAGTAGATACTATATTATGAACTTTTAATGGTTCTCCAATTATCTGTGAACATGTCATCCTTGGGTTCAATGACGCATAAGGATCTTGAAAAACAATTTGCATTTCTTTACGTAACGAATTCAATTGAGAAATATTGATGTTGGCAAAATCAATTTCTTTGAAAAAAACACTCCCTTCCGTCAACTTTTCAAGATGTAACAAACATCGACCTAAAGTAGTTTTACCTGAACCACTTTCACCTACTAATCCTAATGTTTCACTATATCCAATATTAAATTCAACATCATTAATAGCATGAATATCTCCAATGTGTTTTTTAAAAAAAATGCCTCGATCGTATACTGGAAATGATTTTTTTAACCCTTTCACATCTAATATATATTCTGTAGTTTTCATCTTATTCATTATCAATCTCTAAATTATTAAATAAAACTTCAATCTCATTCCTTTAATTCTGCTGATTGCCAGCAGGATGCTAAATGATGTTTTTGAATAGGCATGAGTTTAGGGGTCTTAATTTTGCATTTATCAACAGAATAAACACACCTAGGTTCAAAAGAACATCCGATTAACTTATCTGTTTGTTCAGGAGGCATGCCTTCTATAGTAATTAATTGTTTCTTAATATCTCCATCTATGCGTGGTACAGCTTTCAACAAACCTAAAGTATACGGATGATGTGAGTCATAATAAATCTGATTAGCGATTCCTTCTTCAACAATATTTCCAGAATACATCACAATTACCTTTTCAGCATACCGAGCTATTAATCCAAGATTATGAGTTATAAGCATCAACGCTGTACCTGATTTTTCACAAATATCCATAATTAAATCAAGAATTTGAGCTTGTATTGTTACATCAAGAGAAGTCGTAGGTTCATCAGCGATAATCAATTTAGGATTACAACTAATTGCCATTGCTATCATTACACGTTGTCTCATCCCCCCACTAAGTTGTTGAGGATAATCATTCAATTTCTGATATGGGTCAGAAAATCCTACTAAATCAAGTAACTCTGCTGCTCTTTCTTTTGCTTGCTTACTACTCATTTTCAGATGTAATTCCAAAATTTCGGTAATCTGTCTACCAATTGTTAAAATTGGATTTAAGGATGTCATAGGCTCTTGAAAAATCATGGAAATTTCATTACCTCTTATTTTATGCATCTGTTTTTCTCTAAGAGACAACAAATCTTGTCCTTCAAACACAATTTTCCCTTGAATAGATGCTCCAACAACAGTATCTAGAAGCCGCATAATGGCCAAAGTAGTCACTGTTTTACCACAACCACTCTCACCAACAATTCCAACTATCTGACCTTTAGAAACAGTAAAACTCACGTTATCTACCGCATGGAGCATGCCATATTCTGTATCAAAATCAACTGAAAGATTATCGATATTAAGAATCGTATTCACAAAAACCCTTATCTCAAAATTATAGAATTTTATAATGTATAAATTCGTTTTATTAAAATATACAACAATATTAATTGAGAGAGAGGAACTTTAGTAACTAAAGTTCCTCTCTATAGAGGTGCTACCGAGAACACCTACCGAGAACACCCCCTTAAATAATTAAACAATACATTCCCTCCTTTCTAGAGATTTCATTACCTCAATATTACACATCTCATCCTACACATAATCTCTGAAAAGTATTATAAAATATTACTTACTAAAATAATATCTATTACAAAATTCAATTTAACGAAATCAGCAGTATATAATGGTTACAAATTTTGCAGGAATTATTATATGGACAAATAATTTTCCTACATTAGTATCTTTTTACAAAAAAATACTTTATAAAATTCCATATTCTGAAAAAACGAATTTCATATCATTTAAAAAAGATAGTTTTCGTTTAGGAATCGGTACACATTCTAAAGTTCACGGTTTAAATCAAGATCCTTACAGAATAATGATTAACCTAAAAGTTTCAAATATATATCAAGAAGCTCAAAGATTAAAGAAAATGGGTATTATAACTATTAGGAAAGTAGAAAAAGAACATTGGGGGGGTCTAATATGTACATTCAAAGACCCAGATAATAATATAATTCAGTTATTACAATTTCCTGAAATTTAGAAATTACCTCTTTGTCCACTGTTGTGCTTTACGAGCTCGCTTTAATCCATACTTCTTACTTTCTTTTTCACGAGAATCTCGAGTTAACAAACCATCTTTCTTTAATGAAGATCTCAGTGAATTATCGGCAAGGACCAAAGCACGCGAAATTCCATGACAAACTGCCGATGCTTGACTAACTACACCTCCACCAGTTGTTGTAGCTACAACACGGAATGATTTTGATGTATCTGTAATGTAAAAAGGTCGATTAACTATATCACGCCAACTTTTTAAAGAAAATACTTCTTCTAAAGGTTTACCATTAATGATAATAACTCCAGCTCCATCCTTACCTTTATATAATTTCACACGTGCAATAGAAGTTTTTCTTCTACCTACGGCATAAAAATATCGTTCTTGTTCCACCATTCGATAACCCCTTTAAATTATTACCATTCTATTTTACTATGTCCATCAATCATTTAGCACTACTAGGATTTTCTTCAACAAATTTAGATGCTTGAGTTTTATTACGTAACCCCACAAATTTTTCATCTGTTAAATCTACATCGTCTCCGTACTCTTTAATCAAAACAGCCTGGACAGTTTTGGGTAATGTAACTGTTTGGTTCCCACCAACATTACCAGCAACCGAAGATTCTTTTTTGGTATCTTTTATTTCTGCCGATTTTTTATCTGGTTTAACTGCTTTAACCTTTGCCGTTTTTCTATCAGGTTCAAATATTAAATCTATTTCTTCAATATTTTCAATCAAAGCTTCATTTATTCCTAGTCCTTTGATCTGAGCAATATGAGTATGATTATCATCAGCAAAAATTTTTAATCTACGTAATAATTTTCTGCCTAATTTATTTTTAGGTAACATACCTTTAACAGCTAAATATAAAACACGCGATGGATCTTTTGACATCATCGTTTCTAATGTAACACCACGTATACCACCAGGATAACCACTATGCCGATAATAAATTTTCTGAGTCATCTTATTATTACCTGTAATAGTTAATTTTGATGCGTTAACTGCAACAACAAAATCACCTATGGCTAAATATGGTACATAATTAACCTTATGCTTTCCTTGTAAAATAGATGCAATATAAGACGCTATTTTACCTAAATGCTGACCGCTAACATCAATTAGGTGCCATGTTTCATTAGATGTTGTTTTAAGCTCTGTATTCACTGTATTCAATTTTTTCTTCCTTATACCGTAATAAATGGCCTGGATATCGAACTTTGATTAAACAAAGTCCATTCGGTGGTAATTTAACAACCTTTTTTGTTAACGAATTACCATCAACCATATCTTTTAGATGATCTAATGTAAGTTTTCCCTTCCCCACACTCAACAAAGCACCAGTCATCATCCTTACCTGATGCGTCAAAAAAGAATTACCTTCAATGTCAAAAAAAATCCATTCATTTTGAACTGATAAAGCAGACTGGTAAATTTCTCTTATGGTTATATCCGCCTTACCCCTACTAGATATTTTACCAAAATTTTTAAAATCATGTATTCCACGAAAAATTTTTACCGCTTCTTTCATTAATTCAATATCTAAATTAACTGGAACTTTGAGAGCCATCCTATTATTTAAAGGAGATTCCTGATCTCCACAATACATACTATATCTATACTGACGGCTATAAGCATCATGCCTAGGATCAAAATCATCAGAAACTATAACTGCATCATGTACTGATATAGCCGTTGGTAAGTAATAATTTAGTGCGTTAATTACATCATTTAAAGAATACTTTTTAATTGTACGAAAAGTTATTATCTGAGCTTTAGCATGAACACCGCTATCTGTACGGCCAGCTCCTCTTATTCGAATTTTGGATTTTAATAATTTTTCTATTGCTATTTCTAGTTCACCTTGTATGGTATTTGAGTCAGGTTGGTATTGGAATCCATTAAAATCAGTACCATCATATTCTACAATTAATGCGATATTCATATACAAAACTTATATACAACAATCAATGTAAATTAGATTCAAATATTGAGAACTTGAAAATCAAGAATTAGACTAATTCTATAACAGCCATTTCAGCAGAATCTCCAATACGACTTCCAGTCTTCATTACACGTGTATATCCACCTTCTCTAGTACGATATTGCTCTGATATTTCTCCAAAAACCTTATTAACTACACTCTTGTTCGTCAAAAAAGCCATAGCTGCCCTACGATCAGTTAATCCACCCTTTTTACCTAAAGTAATAACTTTTTCAGTAAGGGATCTGACTTCTTTTGCTTTAGCAACTGTTGTTTTAATACGACCATGGTCCAATAACTCACTAACTTGCCCCTTGAGCATTAACATTCTATGGGAAGTATTACGAGACAATTTACGTCCAGCTACTTTATGCCTCATCAACATTCTCCTGATCTTCAACAGTTACATTTTCATCATCATCGAGATCTTCTTTTTTTGTTATACCTAAAGACTCAAATTTAGTATGTAATTCATCCAAGGATTTCTTTCCGAAATTACGTATTTTTAGTAAGTCATCTTCAGGATATTGTAATACATCTCCTACTTTATCTAAGCCAGTCCTCTTTAAACAATTTAATGTTCTTGCAGAAAGATTAAGTTCTTCGACAGTCATATTATAATGCTCTGCACTAACACTATCTGTTGAAGTCATTAATCCTTCTTGTTCTTGTCCTGTCAGTTTATTTGCATTAGCAAAAAGGAAGAAATGTTGTACTAAAATATCTCCAGCTTGTCTAACAGCCTCTAAAGGCTCCATAGTCAAATTAGTCCACAAATCAATTGTTACACTTTCTAAATCTGTTTGATCTCCAATACGTACAGTTTCAACATTATAATTCGCCTTAAGTACAGGACTAAAAACTGAATCCACTGGCAAAACTCCTAAAGAAGCTCCATCAATTTGATTATCTTTTTGATAACCTACCCCATGTCCTACATTCAATTCGAGTGATAAATCAGCATCATCAGAATCAAGAGTTGCTATATACAAATCTGGATTCATTATTTCAAAATCTGGATTTGGCATAATATCTGCGGCAGTTACTGTTCTACGACCTTGACACTCTAATCGTAATTTACCTGGTCTCTCAACTGAAGACTTAATTCGAACTAACTTTAAATTCAGTAAAATCTCTGAAACTTCTTCTTTAACATGAGGTATAGTAGTATATTCATGTAAAGCACCATTAATCTTTACAGAAATAATGGCTGTTCCAGGTAAAGAACTAAATAAAATTCTTCGCATAGAATTTCCTATAGTAACTCCATACCCTCTAGGTACAGGAGATAATATAAAACTTCCATGTTCAGAAGAATCTGTCTCTAGTATAGTAACATCAGGCGATGGCACAGCATCTTTTAAATCATCACTTTCAGAATTTGATAAATCAATATCTGTATACTCTAACATTATGTATAAAAACTCCTAATTTAAAATATATTGGTTTGTTATTTTGAATAAAATTCTACAATTAATCGAGTTTCAATCCCCATCTCTTCTGCTGAAATAATAGGATCAGATAACACTTTGCCTTCTAATTTTCCTACATCAAGGCTTAACCATTCAGGAACAGGTCTTTTAGGTAAACCTTCGGTAAGATTTGCTACAAATTCAGGAGTTCCTTCACCTTTTTTACTCCAGGCAATTACATCATTAGGTTTTACCAAATAAGATGGGATATCTACTTTTTTACCATTAACAGTGAAATGACCATGATTCACTAATTGTCTTGCTTGAGCTCTAGAATCAACAAACGACAATCTAAAAACCACATTATCCAGTCTTTTTTCAAGTATTTGAAGCAGCACATCACCAGAAGGACCTTTATCTAATTTTGCTAAATCAAAATAATTACTGAACTGTTGTTCAAATACACCATATGTCCAACGTGCTTTTTGCTTTTCTCTTAAATGAACACCCCAATCAGAGATGCGTCTTCTCTTTTGCGTTTGCATACCAGGTAAACTATTTCTTCTATCAACTGCACAACGAGATGTATAACAGCGATCACCTTTGAGAAATAACTTTTCTCCAACCCTACGACATTTTCGACAAACTGGTCCAGTATACCTACCCATCTATGATTCTCCGAATTCCTTAATCCATACTTCCTATATTTTTAAAATGACATAAAACTCAACACTAGCATCCAATGATTAAGTCAAAATTGTTCTAACATCAACGTTTTCTCTAGTAAGCCTTGTTTGGTAATACCAAACAACACCAGCAATACAAAACAATGGTTGAGTTAATATAGCCACTACTAATTGTACCAGTTTTAACTCAATTTGAATATTACTATCTATTGCTCTTGTATTAAGATTGATTAATGGGAAAATTTGAGTTGTTAATAATATTATTATCAAAGTGATCGCAAAAGAAAAACCAAACCAAGCAAGAATTCGTAAAAAGTTAAATCCAAAAGCTTCAAACCATCTATCTTTTACTAAAGAAATCGCACGTTTAAATACATTTATTCCTCTATATTGTTCTAAAATATTTACTTCAATAACAGAAACTAAATAATTCATAATGAAAATTAAAGTTATCATATAAGCAAACCCTACAATAATTAACATCATTGAATTATTTGCTACCTGCAATATCCCAAATAATATTCCAGCTAATCCTGTATATATGAGAGAGATTAGAACAAAGGTTAATATACGATACCACACTCTTTGGAAACAAAATAAAATATCAATTTTCCTATTATCCATAACCAATATAGTGGCTGCAACAATTGCACCATAAGCAAGTACAAAATTGAATATAGTAAGCCATAAAACTATAATATTTGAAATTACTGTATCAGACGAAATTATATAAACTAATAATTCTCGGATTATAAAAAACAAAATATTTAGAATAGCTGAAAATATTACTATCCTACTAAAATTAGAAAAATAAATCCTGAAACTATTACTTAATATTTCAATATTTTGAGAAACAAAAGATAGAAAACCCATTAAGAAATAATCCCCGTAATTTTAGAGGTAATTATACCCTTCTCTTCTTTCGAGGTCGACAACCATTATGAGGTGTAGGAGTCACATCTCTAATACTACTGACTTGAAGACCTGATGTCTGTAATGTACGAATTGCAGCCTCTCTACCAGCTCCAGGTCCTTGTACAAAAACCGATACTTGTCTTAATCCACTATCTCGTCCTTTTGATACTGCATCTTCAACAGCACGTTGGGCTGCAAATGCCGTTGATTTTCGTGCTCCTTTAAACCCAACAACTCCAGCACTACTTGCAGCAATAACATTACCAGTAGTATCAGTAAGTGTTATAAGTGTATTATTAAATGTAGATTGAATATACGCTCTACCAATTGAAACCGAACCACGACTTCTTGATCGTGCCATCTTTATTCCCTTCCTTTTCTAAATCTTATTTCCACATTATTTAGTTACAGTATGTCTTCTTCCTGCAACTGTAGCTTTTCGTCCTCTCTTAGCTCTAGCATTAGTACGTGTTCTTTGTCCTCTAACTGGCAAATTCCTACGATGTCTTTGGCCTGCAAAAGTGCCAGTATCTATTAATCTACGAATGTTTGAATTAACCTCTCTGCGTAAATCACCTTCAACAACTTTCTCCTTGTCTACAATTGTACGCACACGATCTAGCTCTTCATCTGTCATATCTTTAACTCTAGGATTACCATCAATATTTGCTTTCATTACAACATCATTTGCTTGCATTGGACCTATACCAAAAATTTGCTGTAACGACGTAGCTATTCTTTTATTATCAGGGATATTAACACCTGCTACTAAAGCCATGATTCCTCCTAAAATTCTCTATTATAAATTATCCTTGTCGTTGCTTATCACGTGGGTTTTCACATATAACCATTACTCGGCCTTTACGTTTAATTATCTGGCATTTGGGACATCTTTTTTTTACGGATGCTGAAACTTTCACAATATCTCCTAAAAATATATTATATCTATTATAACCTATCTAAATCGATATGTTATTCTTCCACGACTAAGATCATAAGGAGATAAGTCTATTAAAACCCTATCTCCTGGCAAAATACGTATATAATTCATCCTCACCTTACCAGATAAATGTGCTAATACAATATGTCCATTAGCTAACTCTACTTTAAATGTTGCATCGCGTAGAGATTCTATCACCTTGCCTTCAACTTCTATACTTTCCTTTTTCGCCATTAAAAATCTACCCCATTAACAATTTAATTAATTTCATCATTAGTAAGAACTTCAAAACCACAATCAGTAACTAAAATCGTATCTTCAAAATGAGCTGATAAACTTCCATCAGAAGTAACTACAGTCCAACCATCTTCTTTTTGAATTGTTTTCCAACTACCAATATTTAACATTGGTTCAATCGCAATAGTCATACCTGTATGTAAAAGAGGTCCTTCTCCAGCAAATCCATAATTAGGAATTTGTGGATCTTCATGCAACTCTCGCCCTATACCATGTCCTACATATTCACGTACAACACTATATCCTGAATTTTCAGCGAATTGTTGAATTGCAGAAGAAATATCTCCTATTCTAGCTCCAGGTTTAACTTTCTTAATACCTACTTTTAAAGATTTATATGTAGCATCTATTAGATCTACAGATTTTTGTTTAATAGAGCCAATACCAATAGTAAATGCGCTATCAGAATAATATCCTTCAACAATAGCACCCACATCAATACTAAGAATATCTCCATCTAATAAAACTCGATTACCTGGTATTCCATGAACAATTTCTTCATTAATAGAAGCACATACTGTTGCAGGGAATCCATACAATCCTTTAAATGCAGGTATAGCACCTTCCGCTCTAATTTGATTTTCTGCAATAGCATCAATATCAGAAGTAGTCATCCCAATCTTAATTTTTTCACGAAGTAATCGTTTTACATTATTAGTTACAACTCCTGATTGTCGCATTAAATTAACTTCACGCTCAGATTTAATAGTTATACCCAATGAAGAACCTACAGAATTTGTCACATAGGCCTCCTATTAATACCATGTTTCTTATTTTCTAAGTTTTTAATTGCATTAATGATTTCGTGCTTAACTTCATCAATTGAAATAGAACCTAGAACTGTTTTCAAAGTATCTCTTGTTCGATAATACTGAACCACTTCTTGAGTTTCCCTTGAATATACTTTAATTCTTTCTTCAACAGCAAAAGGTTTATCATCAGGCCTTTGATATATCACTCCTCCATCTCCACTATTACAAGACTCACCTTCTTTCACTCCATCCAATAAACTAAAAGGAGACTGACATACTGAGCATAAAACACGAGTTGAAATTCTACTAGTAGCCTCAGTAACAGATATATCAATATAAATTGCCATGTCTAAACCACCATAATTAGATAACATTTCATCCAAAGCCTCAGCTTGATTAATAGTACGGGGGAAACCATCTAATATAAAACCTTTAGAACCATCTTGAGAACGGACCCATTCAGTAATCATTCTTATTGTGACATCATCAGGAACGTACGCACCCTGCAACATATAATCTCGAGCTAATATCCCTAACTCAGTATTCTTCTTATCATGTTCTCTAAATAAATCACCTGAAGAAACTGTTGGAATTTCAAGTTTTTGAGCAATTAAACGTGCTTGTGTACCTTTACCTGCACCTGGTAAACCTAACATAACTAAATTCAATTAAATAACCTCAATGTAAATATAAGTACAATCTATAC
>CEVQ01009839.1_pt1 | contig 10081 bp, 10 predicted proteins | sample 356551 | NCBI WGS metagenome assembly CEVQ01 (sample SAMEA2623756, study PRJEB7988) | marine metagenome | biome: marine biome (ENVO:00000447); feature: mesopelagic zone (ENVO:00000213); material: "saline water (ENVO:00002010), including plankton (ENVO:xxxxxxxx)" | depth 250 m | reverse complement strand
AGATTTGGTATTCTAAAACTTGAAGAAAATAATGTTATAGAAATGAGAGAAAAACCACCAGGAGATGATATCTGGATAAATGGTGGATATTATATTTTAGAACCAGAAGTTTTTAATTATTTATCAAAAGATACAGATGTTTGGGAAAACGAACCACTAAATAAATTAATTAAAGAAAACCAAGTTTCTGCATTCAAGTATAATGGAATTTATCAACCACTAGATACATTAAATGACAAATTCAATTTAGAAAAAATGTGGAGTGACGGAAAACCATATTGGAAAATTTGGGAATGAAATGTAGATTCTGTAAATCTACTTTAACCAATGTCTTCTTGGATCTTGGAAGAACTCCAATGGCAAATTCATTTCTTAAAAAAACTGATCTTGATACCATAGAACCTGATTATCCATTATGTACATACGTATGTTCAGAATGTTTCTTGATCCAATTGGATGAATTTGAAAAACCAAAAGAAATTTTTTCAAATTATGCATATTTCTCATCTTATTCTACCACTTGGCTAGATCATGTAGAAAAATTTGTTAGTCAACTAATTAATCAATTTAAAATTGATAAAGAAAACCAGATAATTGAAATTGCTAGTAATGATGGATATCTTCTTAGGCATTTTAGAGAGAAGAATATACCAATTTTAGGTATAGAACCAGCAAAAAATATAGCAAACCATGCAGAGTCAAAAGGAATTCCAACAATCAATAAATTTTTTGGAGCAGACACAGCTAAGGAGATAATACAAAATGGGAAAAATGCAGATTTCTTGGTAGCATTTAACGTACTTCCACACGTACCTGATTTGCATGATTTTGTTAATGGTTTAAAAATACTACTAAGTGATAACGGAATTCTAATAATTCAATTTTCTGCCTATCTGCTTGAATTAATAAAATCAAATGAATTTGATATGATTTATCATGAACATTTTTCATATTTTTCATTTAGTACACTGGAAAAAATATTTGCCAAGTTTAAATTAAAAATATTTGATGTAGAGGAATTATCTATTCATGGAGGATCTTTACGTCTCTACATTACACATGAAAATAATAATTTACATAAGACTACTGTTAGTGTAGAAAATCTATTAGAAAAAGAAAAACAATTTGGATTACTAGAAATATCAACCTATGAAGATTTTCCTGAAAAAATTAAAACCATCAAACAAAATATTTATGATTTTTTTATTTCTGCAAAGAAAGAAAATAAAAAAATTATTTGTTATGGTGCACCTGCTAAAGGTAATACACTTCTAAATTATTGTGGAATTGGAAAAGAGTTTATTGAATATACTGTAGACAAAAATCCATATAAACAGGAATTATTTCTTCCAGGGACACACATTCCAATTTATTCTACGGAAAAAGTACAAGAAACAAAACCTGATTATCTTTTAATTTTACCATGGAATTTAAAAGATGAAATTATACAACAAATGAGTTACATTAGAGACTGGGGAGGAAAATTTGTTACACTTATTCCGGATATTAGCATCATTGAATAGATATCTATAGAATTGTATCATTCATAGAATACTGTTTTTTTAAATCTGGATTAGATAGTAATTCTTTATACCAATCTACGGTTCGTGTTTTTATTGAATCTGTCAAAATTCCTTTTGCTAATGATTCATACATTTCTTCAACACCATCTTTGATACTATATTTTGCAGAAAATCCAAGAGTATTTTGAATTTTTTTGAATGATGCAAAATATGACCTAAAATCATTTGTATCACTTAATTCAATTTCACATTTTTTTTCGCAGTTATTTGTAATTTCGTTTGCAAGATTACCCATCTCATAATTCTGTTCTTCTGAACCAACATTGAAAATCTGGCCTCCTATCTTCTCTTTGTCTGCTGCGACAACTAATTGATAAGATTGTACAACGTCATTGATATGAATAAATGGTCTTTTGTTAGATTTTCCCTTAACAGAGATTTTGTTGTTTTTAAATAAATCAAGTACCATACAATTAACTGCGGTATCAAACCTCATTCTTGGTGACAGTCCATAAACACTTGAAAATCGTAATACTGTCACTGTAAAATCATCACTGTTTAAAGGTAAATTATCAATCTCTGCATTTCTATTTGCTTTTGAATATGCTGTTAATGGTTTAACACTAGCATTTTCATCAGCAATATTTTCTTGTTGTCCATAAATACTTGCACTAGATGCAAGAATGTAACGTTTCACACCATTTTTTTTACTCAACATAGCAACTCTAGCACGACCTTTGTGGTTTATTTCAAATGTTTTTTCAGGATTTAGTTCTCCTGCAGGATCATTTGAGATCGCTGCAAGATCTAAAACAACATCAATATCTTCTAAAATTTTTGGTTCAAACCATCGTATATCATCATTAATTAATTCTAATTTTCCCTGAAATTTTTCCTGTGATAAAAATTCTTTACCAAAAAAAAATCGATCTAAGCATTTTACATAATGACCATCCTCAATTAATTTAGGAATTACTACAGAACCCACATATCCTGCGCCACCAGTAACTAATATTTTCAAAAAATCATCACATTCCTACCTATTTCTATGAATATTTAATTATTGTATTTTTCATTAGTAATGAAAATAGCGGTGTTATTTCATCTCGAAGTCTTTGTATATTTTCATCTAATGTATTTGATTTATGATAATTTACTGGATGTGAAATTGTAGATATTGTTCTACCAGAATCTATTTCTTCTGCTAAATAATGTGATGATAAAATTATTTCATGTTCATTTTTGTTTAATGCCTGTTTGATTGGTTCAGCTCCAGCATAATCTGGTAATTTTCCTCTGTGTATTCCAAATGCAAGAACAGAGGCCTTTTTTATTATTTCTTCAGGAATTAAGTATCTCCAAGAAATTTCTATTATGAAATCACAATTTGGAACATCATTAATCGGATCTGATTTTGAGTCTACTGTCTCCAAAGGAATATTACTCTCTTTACATTTTTCTACAAATAGTCTGTAATCATCTCTTTCGGATTTATTAGAATCCTCTGATTTTGGTTTTAATTTGTGCGTGTAAACTTTTAGTAATTGATAATTTGGTTCATCTATAATTCCACATAATGCATTATAGCCATGTGGTCGTGAAAGAAATGCAACTATTCTAATCATAAATCTTCATTTTATGAATAAGATAAATAAATTCCTCATTAATAGCATTTAATCTGAATAATTATATGCTTAGTAATTTTATTACAAGCGTGAGTGTCCCCTCAATTGAATTAAAATTAATTCGAAAATCAGATGTAGATTTTCTTTATGAGATACTTTCAGAAAGAACTACCAATGAGAATATTTCTCATAAAGAAATGCCAACTTACAAAAAACATGTTAAATTTGTTCTTTCAAAACCCTACAAAAAATGGTATATTATTTATTATAAAAAACAAAAATTTGGCTCAATTTACCTGACAAATTTAAACGAGATTGGAATTCACTTTAAAAAAAATCAAATTCCAGACTCTCTAATTATCAAATGCATAGAGCTATTCATAAGTAAAAATCGAGAAAAACGATTTCTCATAAATATTAGCCCAAAAAATAAGAAATTAATAAAAATTATCAAGAAGAATAAGTTCAAACTTATTCAATATACTTATGAATTACAGTTATCTGGTTAATTGGAAGATTGTCAAAACAAATTAAATTATTTGATCCCGTGATCAATCATGATGAAATCAAATCAGTTGTAAAAGTTTTAAAAAGCCATTTTTGGGCATCTGGTTCTGGTTCAGGTAATGTTGAAAAATTTGAAAAAAAATTCAATGGATATATTGGTTCTAAAAATTCGCTTGCTGTGAATTCTGGAACTGCTGCATTACATCTGGCATTAGCTCTGTGTGATATTAAAAATAAACAAGTCATTTTACCTTCTTTATCTTTTGTATCTACTGCTCATGCAATTTTGTATAATGGAGGAATACCAGTTTTTGCCGATATTGATCCAGTCACACTAAATATTGATTCTAGCTCTGTTGCAGAAAAAATTACAAACAAAACAAAGGTAATTTTACCTGTTCACTTTGGAGGATTATCTTCCAATCTAAATTCGATACAAAAATTATGTAGAGGTAATGACCTTTTTTTAATTGAAGATGCTGCACATGCTACAGGTAGTTTGTATAAAGGTAAAAAAATTGGCACCCACGGTTCAGCAGTTTGTTTTAGTTTTCACCCTGTAAAGAATTTAGCAATGCCTACCGGCGGCGCAATTTCATTAAATGGTAAAAATTCAAAAAAATTTGAAAAAAGTATTAGATCTTTACGATGGTGTGGAATTTCAAATAGAAAGGGAGTAAAATATGATGTTTCTACCCTTGGTTGGAATTATTACATGAATGAAGTTTCTGCCGCAGTTGGTTTAGCACAACTGAAGAAATTAGACAGATTAATTTTGATTAAAAAAAATATTGCCAGAAGGTATAATGATGAATTAGATGTTATCAAAATGCCTTTTGATAAGAACTGTTCGTATCATATATTTTGGATACGTGTAAAAAGACGAAATGAGTTTATGAAGAAAATGCTACAAAAAGGAATTGAAACAGGAATTCATTACGCACCAATTCATAAAATGGCATTTTATAATTCAAAAAAATACAATCTTCCAAAAACTGATTCTGTATCTGAGGAATTGGTTTCTATCCCAATTCATGCCAATTTGAGTGACTCTTCCGTGTCCAAGATAATAAATTATGTAAACAAATTTTCCTAAATTATTGATATTCAGTAATACCGTCGCCTAATTTGATATCAGTTTTTGCTTTTTTTCCATCTACTTGATTAATTAATCTTGGATCCAAACCCCTGATCTTATTTCCAGGGCGTAGGATTTCAATATTCACACTCTCTTTCAATATATCACCTTTTTTGATATCTTTAATTGCTTGTATCCTTCTTTTAGCAAAATAAAATAATTCATTTTCTTCACTGAGAATATTTTTTATGCCATCACCTTTTGATTTGTCTGCATTCCTAATACTTTTTACCATTAATTCTAATTCTTCAGGATTTAATGCAAATTTATGGTCAGGTCCTGTAAGATTTTTGTTTATCGTAAAATGTTTTTCTACTATTGTAGCACCTAAACCTACAGCTGTAAGTGGACCAATCAATGGTTCTACACTATGATCCGAAAAACCAATTGGTAAATCATAACGTTCTTTCATTTTTGGAATCACAGAAAGGTTTAGTGATTCAAGTGAGGATGGGTATTTTGATGTACATTGAAGTAAACCAATTGACTTGTTATATTTTTTAATTAGATTTACTGCAAAATCAATTTCATCAAATGTACTAGCTCCTGTTGAAACTAAAATTGGTTTACCAGTTTTTGCCAGATATTCTAATAGTCTTATATGATTTATTTCAAATGATGCAATTTTATGAATTGGAACATATGGATCAATATTTTTTGCATCCTCAACCGAAAATGGTGTTGACATGAAAATTATATTTTCATCTTGACAGATTTTTTGTAATTTAGAAATCATTTCGTATGGCATTTCAAGATATTCAAAAATTTCATTAATTTCCTTAGAATTACCTTGATCTGACAAGTATTCACTTTTCCCTGCTTTATCTGCGTAAACTGTTTTGGCTCTATATGTTTGGAATTTTACTGCATCTGCACCTGATTTTGATGCAATTCTGATTAATTTCTCTGCTTGTGCTAAATCCTGCTCAAAACTACCACATTTCCAATTTGAACCTGCTTCAGCGATAATAAATGTATGATAAGAATTATTCAAAAAATTCTCAGAATTTAGGTCCATGTTCAATTTATCTTCAAATCCTTCCTAAGAACTTAATCACTTTCAAGCAAACCAGATTCTTCAATGATTTTTTTCAATTCATCTTTTGAAATTTTTTCTACAAGATTTGATGAATAAGAGTCTGACATTTCAAGTTTCTTAATACCTGGATAACTAGATTTAATTTCATCTATGTCTCTAAATGGACTAAAAATGATGTATTTATCGTCAAATTCCCACGCATATCGTAATTCATCCGCATTGATCAAAGTCTCATGCAATTTTTCTCCAGGTCTTATAGAAACTATTTCGTCCTTAGCATCACCGACCATCTCAATTAATGCATCTTTTAGATCCATAATGGAATATGCCTTTAATTTTGGAACAAAAACTTCCGAACTTTTTCCCAGAAATGCTGATTCTATAATAAAATCTAAAGCCTCATTCATAGTCAAACTAAATCTTGTCATATTTGGTTCAGTAATTGTAATTTTTTGTTTTTCACGAATTTGTTTTATGAATTTTGGTACAACAGAACCACTACTTCCCAAAACATTTCCATATCTTAGAGCAATGAATCTTGTTTTGTTAGGAAGTTCAGGATTAGCAGCAACAAATAATTTTTCCATAAGTAATTTGGTTGCTCCATACGTGTTAAGTGGTGAAACTGCTTTATCAGTACCTACACATATTGCTAATGGAATATTTTCATGCAAACATCCATCAATAACATTTTGTGAGCCAATAACATTTGTTTTAATTCCTTCAAAAGGATTGTATTCTACTACCGGGACATGCTTTAATGCAGCAGCATGAAAAACAATATCTACACCCTCAAATGCTTTGTATAATCTTGACAACTCTCTTACATCACCAATAAAAAATCTTAGTCGTTTATCATTGAATTCAGATTCCATACTAACTTGTTTATTTTCATTTCGACTGAATATTCTAATTGTTTTTACATCTGTTTCAAGTAGTTTTCTTGTTAATGCTTGACCTAATGAACCTGTTCCTCCTGTAATTAAAACAGTTTTGTCCTTTAATTTTTCACTAATCTCTTTTTTCATTGTAGTTTTGACAATATTTTTTATATATTAACTCTCTTTATTTGTCAAATTTACTCTCCGTAAATTCACAAATAATGTGGTAAATGACTCGGTGTACCTCTTGGATATTAGATGTGGAGGAACTTTCAACGATTATAGGAATATCTACATGTTCTTTAATCACGCCACCATTATTTCCCAAAAGTGCTATAGTTTTGGCTTTTCTTTTTTTGGATTCAATTAGTGCTTTTTTGACATTAAGCGAGTTTCCACTAGTTGAAATTCCTAAAACTACATCTCCTTCTGAGACTAGTGATTCACATTGACGACTAAAAATATCATCAAATGAGAAATCATTTCCAATTGATGTAAGGATTGAAGTATCTGTAGTTAGGGCAATTGCAGGTAAACTTTGGCGATCTCTCTTAAATTTGCTAATTAATTCAGATGCAATATGTTGGGCATCAGCAGCACTACCACCATTTCCAAAAATTAGGATTTTTTTCCCATTTTCAAGGCAATTAATAATTTCTCTAATTGCATATTCAATAATTTCTGATAAAGCAACAGCGTCTTCAATGCATTTTGCACTGTCAAGTAATGATTTTTCTATATTATCTTTCATAATTATCATACAAATACCTGTCTTAGTTTTTCTTTGGCAGGAAGTTCTGAATCCCAAATTCTCTTTTTACCATCACCAAGAATTTTCTCAATTGATCGTAAATCTCTAACCAGTCTGAATAATCCTTCTGGTTCTAATGATGCTGCTTGATCACTTCCATACATTGTTCTATCTAAAGTAATATGCCTTTCAATGGAAGTTGCTCCTAGTAATGCTGCTGTAACACAAATTAGATATCCACCAGCTTCATGCCCACTATACCCAACTTTACATTTAAACTTATTTTGCAAAGTAGAAATTAATTTTAAATTTGCTTCATCGGGCTTCATAGGATATGCACTATGAGAATGCATTAACTCAAATTGGCATTTAGACTTTGTAAAAATTTTCACTGCGTTTTCAATTTCTTTGAGTGTACTCATTCCAGTTGATATGAATGTATATTTTTTTTCTTCTGCAACAGTTTTCAATAGTTCCTTATGAACAAGCATTGCTGATGCTATTTTATTATATTTAGTTTTAAAACTACGCATCTGTATCTGACTTTCAACGTCCCAGCATGATACAAACCAAGAAATTTTCTTCTTCTTACAATATTTATCAATAATAGAATACTGCTTATGGTTAAATTCAAGTCCTAATTTTTGATCTCTTTGTGTTGTACCCCATGGACTTTCTCGTGGTTTATCAAGAGTTTCTTTTGGATATACCTTTTCAACACTTCTTTTTTGGAATTTTACTGCATCACATCCTGCACTTGCGGCAATATCAATTAATTTTTTTGCTATGCGTAAATCACCATTATGATTTATTCCAATTTCAGCAGTTATGAACACCATATATCACTTGCAAATTTTTTCAATTAATATGTATTTAGGATAATTTCTTTCTTCCCAACTTTGAAATAATTATCATGTTAGAAATTTCTCTAAATGCACCCATGCCACCCATTTTTGTACAAACATAATCAACATAATTTTTTATGCTTTCATCTGCATCATTTGGTACAGCTGAAAATCCAACTTTTATGAGAAGTTTCAAATCGTTCACATCATCTCCTATGTATGCGACTTCATTTTCAGAAACCTCAAATTTTTTGCATATTTTTGATAATTCATTTTCTTTATTTTGAGAACCTGAAATAACCTTTGTAATATTCATATCTTTGGCCCATTTTTTTGTAATTTTAGAATTTTCTTTTGTAACAATAATTGTTTTTATCCCATTTTTTAACAATAGATTTATTCCCATTCCATCTCTTACATGAAATTTTTTTAGTACTTCTCCAGCATCTGAATAATATCTACCACCATCAGTTAGTACACCATCTACATCTGTAAGAATTATTTTAATCTGCTTACACTTTTTTCTTAGATCAGAATTAATTTTCATATCAATTACCATTTTCTTGCATATATTTTACTTGTGCTTATTTTCTAGTTTTAATTCATTAATTTTCTTAATATGTTCCTCTGCTAATATTTCAAAATATTCACTGTTCTTTTTAAAAAACTTTTCAGCTTGTTCATTATTAATATGTGTATCAAATAAATATCCATCATAAAAAAACTCATCAATAAATTTGAGTAGTAGCTCAGAAGAAGAAAATTCGAAAGTGTTGCTATCTAACAGATGCATAAACTCATTTACATCCTCCAAACTAACTTCCTTCTTTAGAGAATCTTTTATTGCATTAGGTAATTCTTCCAAATTTTTTAGTTTGTGTACACATGCAAGTCTATCATAAATTGTATCACCAAAAACTATACATGGTTTTTTGTATAATGTACCTTCCAATCCGGTAGTACCTGTAATAGTAATAACCATCTTACAATTTTCTAAAATAGTTTTTTGGGATAATGATGGATGTACTAATTTTACATTTGGTAATTCCAATATTTTTTTATAGAATAAAATGTCTCTCCAGGCGTAAATTTTTTGCATTGGGTGTTCTTTTACGATTAATTGGAAATCTATTGGAATTGATTTTGCAATATTAGTTATAACTGCTATTTGATTTGCATAAAATGCTGCTGGGATTAACGTGGTGCGTTCAGGTTCTATATGAAGTGGAAAATAGATAAATTTTTGGTTAAAATTAATTTCTGTTACAAGATTTGCATCAATGAATTTTTTTCTAAAAATAGCTTTTAGAGGACGTATACCCTCAAGAAAAATTACTTTGAAAAAACTTTTTCCACGGTATGCATAATATTTTCTGTATTTACTATTAGATATGATTGATAAATATTTCAATGAACCATAAAACCATGATTTTTTTGTTCCACGATATTTTTCCCTAAATTTTGTTTGTGATGTTGTAATTATTTTAATTTGTTCACGTAGCTCTTCAAACGATTTTTCTTTTTTTTCTATCGGTTTTTTTATAAATTCTAACTCATCATAATCATTTGAGATATATGACCTATTTCCAAATCGTGTATAACTTAACATTAAGATTTTGATATGTTTTGCCTGACAAATTTTTTGCAATATTTGACCATTACTTAGATCTGTTATTCTTATTGCCAGATAATTTGGTTTTTCAATATCGATAACTTTTTCAAAAAATCTACATTCTTGTTCAATAAGTGTTAAAATTTCATCATAACTGAAC
>CEVQ01139506.1_pt1 | contig 10095 bp, 9 predicted proteins | sample 356551 | NCBI WGS metagenome assembly CEVQ01 (sample SAMEA2623756, study PRJEB7988) | marine metagenome | biome: marine biome (ENVO:00000447); feature: mesopelagic zone (ENVO:00000213); material: "saline water (ENVO:00002010), including plankton (ENVO:xxxxxxxx)" | depth 250 m | reverse complement strand
CCCCCGATGTTGCCTTCTGAACCCCTCCAGGCTGAATCCAATGACATACAGGATGAAGATGAAATAGTAATTGATGAGATTGAAGTCGTTGAAGATGATGAGGACATGTCTAATTATTCTGAACTTTGGTCTAATCGTACTGATAAATCCCTTCAACAAATGTATGGCCACATCGATCGATTGGGTAATGACGATGTAGGTAGTTTGCTCGAAAGATATGCTGATAGGTTCGGACATGATTTAGATAGGGAGATAATAGTCATGCGAAAGGCAGAGAAAGAATCAGTCAGAGACACTGCTCCTGTTGTTGAGTTAATTTCTGTAGTTGATGATGATTCGGATGAAGAAGATGATGTTGATGATTCGGATTTACAAGTACGGTTGGATTCACTCGAGAAACAAATGAGGCCATTAAAGAAGAAATTTGACACTGCTAAATCTAAAAAGAATCAATCGGCAATAGCAAAGTTCGGAAAACAATTGAAGCCTATGGTTGAAGAAAGGAAGTTACTCAAAGCAATAATTTCAGGTGATATGGAACTTAGTGCTCTTGAAGAATATGATTCACAGATTGATGACGATGATGAAGAAGATGACGATGATGAAGTAGATAACTTTGCAGAATTCTTCAATGTCGTTAATAATCTACTAGGAGATATGCCTGAATCATTTGTCAATGATTTCATTAATTCTAAGAATTTCAAACTCTTCGAAAAAGTTGGTTCTGATCCACAAGGGACAAGTGACTCAAATAGGAAGAAATTTTTCAAAATGGTTAATCAAGAATTGGGGACAATCCCTGATGACAAGCTTTCGGATTTCATGGCCACTGATGATTTCCAACTATTCATCGAAATGAGTGAAATATATGGTTGAGTGATAATATGGGACTACTAGAAAAAGCAGGACAATTACAAGACGAAGGAACAAAAAAACCGGCTAAGAAACCCAAGCCTAAGCCAGAGAAGAAGCAGAAAAAGCAGCGCCCAGCGCGTTCTAAAAAGAAGAAAAAGGTCGTTGATGATCTTGATGACTTTGAAGTCAAGGAAAAGGTAGTAAAATCCCTACCAGATGAGTATCAACTAGCTAAGAAGCCAGCCCGTTTTGCTCGTAGCCTTGTCGATTTCATTGTCACATATGGTGCGTTCGTTGGATTATTTGGCACATATCTCTTCATTGATGGAGACTTCACCTATCTTTGGATCGTGTCAATAGCAATAATGTTGTTCAACATGATTGGTATGCCAATAATGACTCGTAGAACAGTTGGTAATTATGCATCATTAACCACGTATGTTAATCACAAAGGTAATCCTCCAATATTCCTACATCAAACCTTCAAATCATTGACTATATTATTCATCCTAACGGGCCTTGGATTGATTCTTTCCGCGGGATTAGGAAAAAGTGGGGGCATCAATTCAGTAAATCTGGGAATAGGACTTGCAGTACTATGTGTTCCATTAACGGACTGGGTAGTTGGTAAGATAAGGCATGAAACTCGTCAGGGACTATGGGACTCCATGTTCTTTACATACATGGTCAGCCATACACGAACAACTGATGATGATTCGTCAGGTTTCTTTGGTAGGTTAGAATCTTCAGGAGATTGGCTGAAAGACAAGGGATGGCTAGGTTCAGAAGATGATGAAAGTGATGATTAATTAATCATCTACTTCATCTATTTTTTGTTTTGCAAATTCCCTCATGTCCTCTGCAACCATCCCTTCTGCAATACCTTCTTGGTCAGATTCATCAACTATCTCCCTGCCAAGTAGTGTCTCAATAATATCTTCAATAGTAATTATTCCAGTTGTACCACCAAATTCATCCTTGACTATGAGTAATTGTTCCTTGTGGTCTAATAAAATATCTAGCGCTTCATCCACTGATTGTTGAGGCCCAACGGGGTGGATTGGCCGCATCAAATCTGCCATAGTTAATTCAAATTCATCATTTGCAGCCTTTCTAAGGATATCACTTCTGAGCACCAAACCCATGACATCATCAATCGAATCCCCTTCTACTGGCATTCTACCGTGTACCATAATTGGTTTTTCTTCCATTACTTCAGATACAGAACATTCGGCTTTAACTGATGACAGAACTACTCTAGGAGTCATTATTTCTCGTACCTCCATATCTCTTAATTTGAGAAGATTGTGTATTACTTCTTCTTCGTCTGCTTCTATTGTTTTCTCTTCTTCTGCAACATCGACCAATGCTGCCAATTCATCACGTGTGACAGTTTCATGCTCAGGCGTTGGGAAAAGTTTCCTTGTCCATTCAATGGGGGCAACAATCCAAATTAAAGAAAATATTAGAATTTGTAAAATAAATGCTGATGGAACTGCGAGTCTTTTAGAATATATTGTACCAATTGTCTTGGGAAGTATCTCTGAAAACAACAACACACCTAATGTCAATATCGCAGATGCAACCCCCATTATCATGTCTAAATCGGAGCTATCTGCGTATAATTTCGCGACTTCTGTCCCAACACCTAATGCACCAACAGTATGTGCTATGGTGTTTAATGTGAGTATGGCTGTGAGGGGCCTTTCAGGTTCATTCTTAAATTTCCTCCATAAATTAGCGAACTTCTTTTGTTCCGCTTCCATTATTGCAACAGTTGAATGTGATGTGGATAATAGAACGGCCTCCAAAATGCTGCACAGGAAGGATACGCCTATTGCCACACAGGCAAACGTGATGAGAAGCGTGAAACTCATTTGAGGTCTTTTCTCCGTCGCCTAACAATGGCTCGACAATATTTCGAAGTATCTTATGCCTTTCAAATTAACTTATGCTCAATTCATATTGTCATACATTAGAAGAATAATATGGAACATTGAAGTTAATACCATTAACAACCTATTATGCCGCATAATTGTGGCAGAACCTGAATACGTCCTAATCTGCGTAGCTTGGCCTTATGCTAACGGCCCACTTCATTTAGGCCATGTTGCTGGATGTTACTTACCACCAGACATCCACGCACGATACGAACGTGCTATGGGAAATAGGGTTTTGATGGTTTCAGGATCTGATGAACACGGCACCCCAATCACTGTAACTGCCGAATCTGAAGGTGTCAGCCCCCAGGAAATCGTTGATCGGTATCATGCGATTAACACTCAAGCCCTACTCGATCTAGGTTGTATATGGGAGCCAAACATTGACCCACGTGGTGTTGAGTTCGGTGGTTCTCTCTTCAATAGAACAAGCGATCCTGAACATAAGAGAATCGTCCAAGAAAATTTCTTATCTCTCCTTGAAGCTGGTTTGTTTGAAAAGAATACAATGCAACAATACTACGAGATTCGTGAAGATGGGGGGCGTTTTCTACCAGACAGATATGTGGAAGGCGAATGCCCCAATTGTGGAGAAGATGGTGCTAGAGGTGACCAATGTGATGAATGTGGCACCACATACGAATCACACGAATTAAATAATCCTAGATCAAAGATGAATCCAAACGCAACTATCGAAATTCGTGATACTGAACACTTTTTCTACCGGTTAGATAGGTTCCAAACTGCACTTCAAAACCATGCAGACGAACGAAAATCATTCTGGAAGACAAATGTCCGCGCAATGACAAAACAATGGCTGGATATGGGGCTAAGGCCACGCGCAGTTACCCGAGACTTAGAATGGGGAATTCAACTACCCCTAGATGGAGACGAATGGAATGGTAAATGTGTGTATGTCTGGTTTGAGGCAGTCCAGGGATACTATTCATGTGCCCGTATATGGTCTAAAACATATGCCGGCGTAGATGATTGGAGAAAGTGGTGGTGTGTTTCTGATGATGGAGTATCACCTAGACATCTGTATTTCCTAGGCAAGGATAATATCCCATTCCATACAGTGATTTGGCCCGCACTAATAATGGGTCTGAATCACGCCAATAATGGCTTAGGTAGAGAAGACTCAATCAATTTACCAGGGCCCAATGACCTGGCGCTTGAATATAATGTTCCTGCTATGGAATATCTTATGCTTGCTGGCGGACAATTTAGCAAAAGTCGTAAGCATGCAGTTTGGTTGCCTTCATTCCTAGAACGGTTCGACCCAGATACACTGCGTTACTATCTCAGCATCAATATGCCAGAAAGTCATGATACTGATTTCAACTGGCCTGATTTCGTTGAAAAGATTAACAGTGAACTTAATGGTACATATGGTAATTATGTTAATCGTGTAATCAGTTTGGGTAATAAATTAGGTAATTGTTCAGGTTTCGATACTAATAACCCACTAAATAAATTCGATAATCAAAAATATTTCACCAATGAAATTACTAGACTTGAAGAAATCTACAAAGAGATTACATCAAGCCTAGAAAGACATCGATATAAGGAAGCACTTCGGCATGTTATGTCTGCGGCTCAATTTGGAAATCAAGTAATTCAGAAGGCTACACCTTGGGAGGCCATAAGGGAAATTGGTTCTGCTGACAATGGTAATTTCGAAATCTCTGAAGATTCTAATGAAAGTCTTGCTAAGTTGGCATTTGGTTGGAGATTGGCTCGTTTTCTAGCAATTACTACTCAGCCATTCTTGCCATTTAGTGCTCAACGACTATGGACAATGCTAGGACAAGAAGGCGATGTTTCCCTAGTTTCTTATGAAAGCTCTATCGACTGGAATACACCGATTACGTGGTCTAACATCACAGACCCGCTATTCACTCGACTAGATTTGGACGCTATAATTGAACATGAAGAATCATTGGTTAAATCAAATCATGATGAAACAACTACTGACCCTGGGCATGGTGTCAAGGGAAGTGGTAAGAAAAATAGAAAGAAGGAAGTAGATGAAATGGATAAGGAACCTGAGGGAACAACATTTTTGGATTTTGAAACATTCATGAAGGTTGATATGAGGACTGGAACGATTACGGCTGTTGAAGAACATCCTAATGCTGACAAATTGTATGTCGTTTCTATAGATGATGGAACTGACGATGGAAGGACTGTTTGTGCTGGATTGAAGCCATACTATTCTATTGATCAAATGGTAGGCAAAAGAATAGTATTTGTAGCCAATCTAGAACCAAGAAAACTTCGCGGGGTAATGAGTGAAGGGATGTTGCTTGCTGCCGATGATGGTACTGGAAATGTACGTTTGATTTCTGTAGATGGGGAAATTAATGACGGATCAACTGTAAGGTGATTGATTGATTATTTATCATAACCCGCGTTGTTCAAAGAGCAGAAATGCATTGGAAATTTTGGATAATATTGACAAGATGGTCGTAATATATATCAAAAATCCTCTGAATCGTGAAGAATATATTTCTCTAATTGATAGACTTGATGGACCATTGGATGAATTGATTAGATGGAGCGATACAGAAGCCCCCGATAAACCTGAAAAACTAGATGCTGAATTCGTAATTGAACAACTAATTAATAATCCAAAAATAATGCAGCGTCCAATTATCGATAACGGCTCACGTGCATCAATCTGTAGGACTCAAGATAAGGTCCTATCATTTCTATGATATTCATTACGGCTTATCAAAAAATTCCCACTGTATATCTACTAACTCTTCATTTGATTTGGCATTTGAATATGCATCTAATGGTTCTGCATTAAGTTTTAGGAATTCATCACCAAATCTAAATGGTTCTAAAATGTTGTTTGCTTGTTCCTTTTCACCTAACAGTATCAAGCATACAGCTAACGCCTCAACAGTTGATAAGCGTCCAGGCTTACCCCATGAAACCTCATTCGCTGCTAATACAATTGGTAATGTCCTAGGGATTAATTTTGGAGATCTACTTTTAATTTGCTCGAACGAAATATCACATGTCTTCCATGAACAATCTAATGCAACCAGCGCACCGCCCCTCCTCATATCACGTAAATCATCTGGCCCAAGTATTTGGCCTGCTAATGGGTCTAGCAAAACACCTCTTCTCGGAATTCTATTCATGTTATCATGAATAATCGCTAAATCTAGTCTCTCCAATTTGCGCGCGGTGCATTTCTTAGGATCATCTTGCGACAAATGAATAATATGAAGGGGGATGTTATTGATAATTAATCACCATCTTTTCGGGCCATTTGAATAAAATCACCGAGGTTCATCGAACGAGAATTTTTTTGCGCCACTATTTGTTCATTCCCTACATCATTTGAATCAATCATTAGTATGATGTTTAATGTGCGCTCGAACTTTTTAACTAATGAATCGTTAGGTCTATTACCTGATTCTGTTTTTTGAATCACATTTATTTTTTCCTTCATTCTAAGTGCCAATGTTCTCTGATTCCAACCCTTTGACTCTCTTGCTTCTCGTATTTTTTTTGAAAAATCAGGAACTAGTTCTTTAGAATCTCTCACCATTATGTCCTTTCCAATAGTTCCTAAACCCCCATACCCTCCTGAAGTTTGTTGTGATGATTTTTTAGCTGCATTTGATAAATTTTCAACTTTATTTTCGGATTCAGGATTGTGGCCCATTTTCACCTGGCATTGTTTACAACCTTCAACTAAAGCCCCATGCATTGGAATCGTTCTAGTCGAGACTCCATCCGCTCCACATAATTCACAACTAGACATGCTCGCTGTAAGTGATAGGGCGAGACTATTTGAGTTATCTCATGCGTTAATTGTTTAATCTTCAAAATCTGCAACTAATTTTATTCCTAAATGATACATTATTAGAGGAAGTGGTTCCCGATTCGTAATAGGAATTGCCATGGCGTCGGACTCAGACACAATTCAACCCAGCGATGATGACTCAAAATCTCATACAGTTGGTTCAATTGCTGAAAGTACTTTACGCGATATAGAAATTGAATTTGAAGAACTACGAGAACATGCACAGCAACTACTTGCCGAAAAATTGGATATGGAGAATAAAGTTGCCAAACAGAAGCAGAAAGTCAAGAGGTTGGAAGAAGAAGTTCGCTTAATGAGAATGCCCCCCCATGTTATTGGAAATATCCAAGATATTATTGACGATGAAAGGGCTGTCGTTCGTTCAAGTAATGGTACTGTTTTCCTTGTCACTTATAATAGAGGAATAGATTCTGAACTATTGAAAGCTGGAGCTCGTGTGGCCCTCAATCAAGATACCCTTTCAATAATTGATGTACTCAATGATGCATGGGACCCTCTAGTAATGGGGGCAGAGATGTTTGAAAAACCTATTACCACATTCGATGATCTTGGTGGGTTAGATGAGCAAGTTTCTTTGATTAAGGAATCAATTGAATTACCCCTTATTAGCCCTGATGCCTTCCTTGATTTTGGTATAGACCCTCCTGGCGGTGTCATCTTGGTAGGACCACCCGGTTGTGGTAAGACAATGCTTGCAAAAGCTGTAGCTAATTCTACTGATTGTACATTTATTCGATTAGTTGCTAGTGAATTGGCACAGAAGTATATCGGTGAAGGTGGGCGAATGGTCAGGGAATTATTCGATTTGGCCAGAGAACGTTCTCCTTCAATTGTTTTCATCGATGAAATTGATGCAATAGGTGCAAAAAGGTTGGATTCTGCAACTAGTGGAGATAGAGAGGTACAACGTACATTAATGCAACTGCTAGCTGAACTTGATGGGTTCGACTCACTATCTAATGTCAAATTAATTGCCGCCACTAATAGACCGGATATCCTTGACGAGGCACTATTGAGACCTGGGAGATTCGACCGCGTTATTGAAATCCCCCTCCCAAATGACGAGGCTAGAGCAGCTATACTTGAAATCCACATGGGTAGAATGCCCAAGACCAAGGGCGTATCAATCGATAATTTAGTTTCAGGTACAGAAGGTTTCTCAGGTGCTGAATTAAAGGCATTAACGGTTGAAGCCGGTATGTGCGCAATACGTGAAAAACGTAAGCGTGCGACAAAGTCCGACTTTTCTGATGCTATGAAATCAGTCATTAAGAAAAGAAGCGAGAAAAAAGGCGAAGCACCCAATTCACTTTGGTCTTGACTCCGCAATAGATTTCACCCTCATTCATCTCCGAGTAACTATGATGAGACGTTTGGTCGAATGTGTCCCTAACTTTTCAGAGGGAAAAAATACTGAAATTATTGATTCTATTACATCAGCAATGCTTACAGTTTCAGGTGTTAAAATTCTTGATGTCGATATGGGTTCTGATTTTAACAGGACTGTTGTAACGATCGTTGGAACACCAGAGGATGTTTTAGAATCTGTATTGAAGGGTACTGAAGTAGCACTCGCAAGTATCGATATGGCTGAACACACGGGTGAACATGCACGAATGGGGGCTGTAGATGTTGTCCCATTCATACCAGTACAAGGTGTGACAATGGATGAGTGTGTCGAATTATCAGAGAGATATGCAATGATCGCTTCCGAAAAATTTGATTTATCTGTTTATCTATATGCTGAGGCTGCAAGGGACAAGAATAGAATTCGATTACCCGATATCAGAAGAGGAGAATATGAAGGGTTTGAAAATAAAATTAGAGACCCGCTATGGATTCCCGATTATGGCCCTAATGAATTTAATTCAAAATTTGGAGTTACTGCTACTGGTGCTAGGCCAATATTAATTGCATATAATGTAAATTTGAATACTGATGACAAAAGTGTAACAAATAAGATAGCTGGTAAAATTCGTACTAGTGGGGTTTTAATGAAAGATGATTATGGTGAGAAAGTCATGGGTGATGACGATATACCTTTACGAATACCTGGTAGATTCAAATCATTACAGGGGGCAGGATGGATGTATGATGAAACAACAGCTCAAGTATCGATGAATTTGCTAAATTATCAAGAAACTGGATTACATCATGTTACTGACGCGATTCGTGAATTATCTGCTGAAACTGGTCACAAAACAACGGCAGGGGAACTTGTTGGTTTAGTACCATTACAAGCCATTATTGACGCCGGAATTCATTATAATGGGGGTGATGGGTCAGAGGATGTCCTAATTCAATCTGCAATCGAAGGGTTACAACTAAATGAGCTCGGAGAATTCATAGTCGATAAACGCATCATAGAATATGCAGCGGGTGTTTAAATGACTAACTTTGGTGACATGACGCAAATCGAATTTTCAGATGCACTTGCATCTTCTAATCCTACACCCGGGGGTGGTTCAGCTGCTGCCGTTGCTCTTTCACAATCTGCAGCATTGACTCTAATGGTATCTGAATTAACAATTGGTAGGGATAAATGGTCAAGTGGTTGGGGAGCTGCTGAAAACGCAAAAGATATTGCATCCCCACTAATTAATCACGGATTTATTCTCGCTGACAAGGATTCTGAAGCATTTAATCAAGTGATGAAGTCATTCAAGTTACCAAAAGATACTGAAGAACAGAAAAAATTGCGTAGCGAGGCGATTCATAATGCCACTTTAGAAGCCTCAAATGTCCCTCTTGAAACTGCTAAGTCTGCACTTGAACTACTACTCACCCATGAGGAACTAGCTAAGTTTGGAAATGCGAATGCAGTAACAGATGTCGGAGTTGCTTCACTACTAGCTAGCGCTGCGTGTAAAGGAGCTTTGTTCAATGTTGAAATTAATGCCAACTCACTACCGAATGATATCTCATCTAATCTACTAAAAATCGTTAATGAAATTAGAGAAAATGCAAGCGAAACTAGTAAATCTGTAATGAAGGAAGTCTATACTAGATTAGAAAATTAATTTTTGATGTCATTTAATGATGATTCGAGTCTATCCATTGCAGCCGTGATTTCATCGCACGAAACCGCTCCTATCGATATTCTAAACCAACCACTTTCCTCCATCAAACCGAATGCTTGGAAAGGAATAACTGCAACACCAGGGGTTTCAAGTAGCCACTGTCGTATCTCTTCATTTGTATTCACTCCCAGTTGTTCAAAAAGATTGAATCTTGTTGATAGATAAATTCCTCCTTGTGGGGGGATGAAATCAACCGGGAAACCTCTATTTTTCATTTTGGTTAGTCTTTTGAAAAGGATGTTCATCCTATCCTTTATTTTAGTGTCTAATTCGGAGAAATATTTCTCTAATGAATCTGGAGATGCGTATGTTTCAGTAGCTGCAATCTGAATTGGACGAGCAGGCCATGCCCCCATATGCCCAATTAATGCAA
>CEVQ01028393.1_pt1 | contig 10100 bp, 6 predicted proteins | sample 356551 | NCBI WGS metagenome assembly CEVQ01 (sample SAMEA2623756, study PRJEB7988) | marine metagenome | biome: marine biome (ENVO:00000447); feature: mesopelagic zone (ENVO:00000213); material: "saline water (ENVO:00002010), including plankton (ENVO:xxxxxxxx)" | depth 250 m | reverse complement strand
GCATTAAAAGCACTTACGCGTACAATTGGAATATCATCTCCTGGATAACCGTATTCTGTCAGTAGTTCTCTTAATTCTAATTCTACCAATTCTAATAACTCTTCATCTTCCATCAAGTCAACTTTATTCAAAGCAACAACTATTGCAGGTACTTCAACTTGCCTAGCAAGAAGAATATGCTCTCTTGTTTGAGGCATAGGACCATCAGGAGCACTTACAACTAAAATTGCACCATCCATTTGCGCTGCTCCGGTAATCATGTTTTTGATGTAATCAGCATGTCCTGGACAATCAACGTGAGCATAGTGTCTGCCTTCAGTCTGGTATTCAACGTGTTGAATAGCAATGGTAACACCACGTTCTTTTTCTTCCGGAGCATTATCTATAGTATCGAATGCTCTGAAATTAGCATTTCCCTCTGAAGATAATGCTTTAGTAATAGCTGCAGTTAATGTAGTTTTACCATGATCTACGTGCCCAATAGTTCCTACATTTAAATGCGGTTTATCTCTAACAAATTTTTCCTTAGCCACTTGTATATCTCCTATATCTAAATAATTAAATACAATAACTTTCCTATTCTAACCTAATTTGCCCATAGCCCACAAGCAGATTTGAACTGCTGACCTCGTTCTTACCAAGAACGCGCTCTACCCCTGAGCTATGTGGGCAAATTTTTTACTTAGTCATTATATTGTTTTTTTTATTATATTTTAACACTAATTTAGTAACAAAGCGTGGAGGGAGTAGGATTCGAACCTACGTAGCCCTTCCGGGCGCCAGATTTACAGTCTGGTGGTATTAGCCACTCACCCATCCCTCCCACGAAGTTTTTTATTTAAAAGCTCCAGATAGGATTCGAACCTATAACCTGCCGATTACAAATCGGCTGCGCTGCCATTGCGCCACTGGAGCAAAAATAATCACTACGGTTAAAAATTATATGTAAATATAATTGTAGACTAGTCTCTTATTTAAGGTCAACACTTTTACATTGTCGATTCCCATAGCTTTTCAATGAATCAAACAACAATCAAGTTGTAAGTTTACGATATAAATATAAAAGACGCGTTGGTAACAAATCAACTGAATCTAAAACTTCATAGCCCATTCCCTGACACATTTCCTGTAAATAATCATGCCCCTTCTTATCAACAGTAAGACAAAAAGTATTAATATTTTTTGTCTTAGCCTCTTCTAAAGCTTTCTTAGTATCATGTACAGCATACTCTTTCTCAACACCTTCTCGACTATAACCTCTATCTTGTGGTCTACCGTCACTTATTAAAAAAAGAAGTTTCGTTTTTGCAGAAATAGAGTCTAATTTCATTGTTGCGTGTCTTATCGCTGGTCCCATTCGAGTTGCATGCATTGGATTTAAGCTACCAATACGTGATTTAACAATATCATTCATACTTTCTTCTAATTCTTTTAACACAAAAAACTCAACATTATCTCTTCCATATCCAGAAAAAGCATAAATACCGCACCTATCACCTAAATTTTCTAACGCGTAAAATAATAAGGCTAACGATTCTTTCTCAACATCAATAATGCGTCTAAAATCTGAACCTGAATTTATATTTTTATTGGTTAGGTGTAAATCATTTGTTTGATCTTCTACATCAATTGATTCGGCAGTAGAAGCACTAACATCTATAAGGAACAATACAGCAACATCTCTCTTGTTTTTATGTTTCTGCATATAAAACCTTTCACTTGAACCATACCCAGCCCGAACATTTACAAACTCTTCTATAACTTGCTCAATATTGAGTTCTTCACCATCATACAGTCGATTTTGTTTGCGAAAATCAAACGGAAGAAGTGCTTCAAATTGATTTTTTACTGCTCGAGCAAGAAGTCCATATTTATTTATAACATCTTCAAAATACTGTTCTTGATTTTGTGGTACTAACTTCTCAGTAACAGTACACCAATTTTTCTTATAATCGAATAACTTAAAGTCCCATTCATCATATTTGAAAGAATACTCTACTCTATCATCATCATTAGTAGATTCTTCTTTTAAATCTTGATCTAACTCTTCACCATAAGGCACATTATTTACACTAATAGAATCAGAAGAAATTGGGGTACTACTCTTTTGTAAATTATTAGCATCTTCCTCAAATTCATTATCATCTGAAACAATATCACCTATAATTTTCTCTAGTGATCCTTTGTTTCCATCACTATTTTCCACTACATAATTGTCTTTCATGTTAAGTATGAATTGGATGATCCGTGGATCTAAATCACGTCGATATTCAAGATTATCAAATGGATGATAATCTTGAATATTATCATCCTGATCTTTTTGCTTTTCCAATAATTGATCAATTTTATCTTCCATAGAAAAATTTGATTCATAAGTTGAGGAAAGTAATTCGTTAATTTTTATTTTTTGCCATGAATCTTGGTCTTTAACTTGACTAGGAAGTACATTAAACACTGCATAGATCCTCAGCGTTGCCTCCACAGTATCTTCTACAGTAGATCTATATTGAAAAAGAGTCTGAGCAATGTTCAAAATTACAGATATTTGTTCTTTATATGATACGGGTATATTTAAAGTACAATCTTGGTCTAAACTATAACGTAATAAAGAATCTAGGAAAATCTGGTTGGGAGTATCTAGTTTTAACGTACCCATTCTTTTCAAACTATCTTGTTCTATCTTCTTGTATACGTCTGCAATTCCCTTATAACGCTTTTTTATATGCATATCAACTCTTCCGTCTTCAAGAATTGTAAAGATATCCATTGCTAAATCAGGATTGTCAAAAACACTTATAAATTTTGCTAAATCTGAATAATCGCTTAATAAATATCTTTCTTTATCAGTCCCCTCTTTCTTTTGCCATCTTTCTAAATCAAAAATTTTATTTATATAATTATCAAATATATTAGCTTGTCGATTTAACGAAAAACCAAAAGTATCAAATTCAATGTGGCCTATTTGATGAGTAATTCTTACTTTCAACCAAGCATGGTTCATCTCTGTAGAACTATATAAATTAACTAAGCTTGGAACCAGAACACCCATTCTGTCTTCCATAAACAATTTTTCAAATTTTCGGAGATTATGTTTTAAATCTTCTTGGGAATCAAGAGCGATGTCTATATTTACCCCTGTAAGTGCTCGACAATAACCCTCAAAAATAGCCTTAGTGTGAGCGACATCAATACTAGTAGCAATATCAATTAAATTCTTTTTGAAACAATCTGTGTTAATTACAAAATATGATTTTCCAGAATCAATATCCTTCTGACATAAATCATATCCTTTCTGATACCAATTTTTTATCTTGATTTCTGAAAAGTCATCAAAAAATAATGTTCCTCTAACAAAACCCTGCACTAACATGGGATCTATAACAACGAGATTTTTACTATACTGCTTAATTAAATCATAATAACTCTTTTCATTTTTATTAATAACTTGTTCTATATCATTGATAAATCCATTCGAAAGATGACAATTTTGTTTATGTAACAATGCTAAATAATCAATTATTTTGATAAACTCACTAACACTGTGAGAATTCAAACTAACTTTCAATGATTCTAATATCTCTTTAAATGAACAGTCTTCACACTCCATAACTCCTATAACCAAATCCACAAATGTAGAAATAGAGACTCCAGTAAACGAAATGATTTCTGAAAAATTATTTAAACACTCACTAGTACTATTCGGATCAGTTTTAAAAAATGCTTTAAACAATAAAATAAGATTTTCAAACTGTTCAAATTGAATTTCTTTTACAAGCAAAGGCGTAATATCAATCGTTTTACATATAAATTTTTCTGACAATTCATCACTATCAAAACCTTCAGCAATGCTACCCCAACGATCGATATGCCTATACTTTAAAATTTCAATTATCGCTACAGTATTGCTTAAAAACGCATGTGAAATCTTAGGAGTTCGAGAAAAAACTTTATCCATAATTTCACACCATTGTAAAAAATACTCGACAGGTATAATCCCTACTACTTCTGAACTAACTTGCAGAAAGTATCCTATCTGACCAACATCATCTCGATCAGCCTCTACAATTCGACCAAAAATATGGAAGAATTGATTAATTTCTTTCCCTTCTAATTTTTCAGATAATTTTAAGATATATTTATCTAAAAATACTATATCGTCTGAAAGTATTTTATTGTTAACTAAAATACTTTCAATAGTTTCAATAACTTTTTCTTTTGAATTACTATACACAGTTTTCACACACCCATTAATAATATCTTTATTTCAGAAAGTATTTTAGCTGTAGCTCCAAAAATAAAATAACCCTGATAGGAATAAGTTGACACTATCTCAACGAACTGATCATTCATTTTTAATTCTTTTTTATTAATATCATCATCATATAACTGGTTTAATGGGAACTTAATAAGTTCATACACCTCTGACTTGTTGATAACAAATTTTACTTGATCACTTACAACTCCAACAAAAGGTGATATTTTATAACCAGTCTTTGTATATACGGGTTGCATTTGACCTACTACACGAATTTCTTTTTTATCCAATCCAATTTCTTCTTTTACTTCACGAATTGCTGTGTCAATCAATTTTAAATCCTTAATATCTTTAGTACCACCAGGGAAAGAAATCTCGCTTTTATGAGATCGTATTTTTTTGCTCCGTTTAGTTAGTATTATGCTCCATTTCCCAAATTCTCTATAGAAAATCAAAAAAACAGCAGCATCTGTTGGTTTTACAGTAAATTTATTTTTTTCTGAATTAGAAATTTCTGAATATTGGGATAAAGCATTTTGAATTTGATTAATGAAAGTACTAGCATCATTACTAAAACAAGGTTTCAAAAATATTCACACTCCATTTTAAATTTATGGAAATATCGAAGAAATGACTTCCGCAATACTGCTACTTAAAGTAGGATCATCTGTAATTGGCAAATTAATTGCAATCTCACATGCTCGTCTAGGTGAAATATCTGCAGATATCAATTTACCTGCATAAATTAGTAATCTGGTACTAGCTCCTTCATCTAATCCATATTGATTCAAATTACGGATTTTAGTCCCTAACTGAGCTAAATCCTCAGCCATAGTAACATCAATCCCAGCCTCATGAGCAATAATATTAGTCTCAATTTCTAATGGTGGTGGCGAAAATTCAATTGCAACAAATCTCTGGCGAGTACTGTTTTTTATATCTTTTGCAACGCTTTGATACCCAGGATTATAGGAGATAACTAAAAGAAAATCATCTGAAGCTTCGACCAATGTGCCTAACCTATCAATTGGCAGGATTCTTCTATGATCAGTTAAAGGATGAATCAAAACAGTTGTATCATTACGTGCTTCCACAATTTCATCTAAATAACATATTGCGCCTATTTTAACTGCCTTTGTGAGTGGACCATCCACCCAATGAGTCTCATCACCTTTTAATATAAATCTTCCCACAAGATCACTGGCAGTTAAATCTTCATGACATGCTATGGTTATCAAAGGAAGAGAACTGTTGATTTTTTTCTTTTGATTAACTGATATCCCTAATTTATATGACATGTATTCAACAAAACGTGTTTTGCCACACCCCGTAGGACCTTTCAATAAAACTGGAATTTTATGCTTATATGCTGTTTCAAAAAGAGTGACTTCATCTGTCACGGGCAAATAAAATGGTTCTTTCTCTATAAAATATTCCTCTGCATCACGCATACGAGCTTTATTTGACTTCATAATTCTTCCTTTTTAAGATTCTCTCTTCCCAAAGTTTATTAATTTTTAATTCTAAAGATTGTTTTGTAGAACTGTTATCAATAATAATATCTGCAAACTCTTTATTATCAAAATAGTGCATCTGAGTATTAATTCTGTTTTGTATGTCTTTAGAATTAAATTTACCAATGTTTGATAATCTGTTTTCAACCAATTCTCGTGGAGCCTGAACTAACCAAATTTCATCAACAATATCTTGCCAACCAGCAAATACCAAAATAGCCGCTTCTAGTAAAACTATTTGGACTTGATTGTCAGCTTTATCTCGTAAAATTGAAGTAATCATTTTTTTTAAAGGAGGATGTACTATATTATTTAATTCTTTAAGCGCCCTGGAATCAGTGAAAACACAATCTGCAAGTTTTTTGCGATTAATTTGATTATCTGAGTCTAAAATTTCAGAGCCAAAATATTCTACTATTTGATTCCAAGAATCAGATTCTTGCGGATATACTTCATGGGCTAAATTATCAGCCAGCAGTACATCAACTCCCATTTTAGAAAGTATATTGATAACTGTAGTTTTACCTACACCTATACCACCTGTTATACCTATAACAAACATAATACATTACACTTTTTATTAATCACAAATACTATACCTAATACGTTAAAATTTAAACTTTATAATTCAATAATGACAAATTTCTATTTGATATGTATCATCTACAGTATAAAGCTTATATAAAAATCATTTTATAAAATTATAATAAAAATGCCCTCTTTTTTATACTGAGGGTATTTTTATTACCAAAGAATTGTTTAAGGATGAAATTTTGGTAGCTACTAGTTTTGAAATAATTTCACGAAACCCGATAGGTGATGATTCTCTTTATAAAGATATAGGTCCATATGAATTTATAACTGGAAGGTTATATTATTCTATAGATCCTAAACATACAGACAGTCAGTTGATCACTGATATTAATTTAATTTCAACAAATAATAGAGGTAAAGTAGAATTTTCATCAGATATTCAAATTCTAAAACCAGTAAACATGAAAGATGATTCTAATTTACTTTTTGATGTTGTAAATAGAGGAAATAGAAATGTATTGGGATTTAATAATTCAACACACACAACTTCTGATGAAAATCCTGACTTAGGAAACGGCTTTCTTATGAAACAGGGAACAGTTATTGTTTTTTGTGGATGGCAAACTGATGTTCCTGATGGTCGTATTAGATTACACGCACCTGAAGCTTTAGATCAAAATGGCAATCGCTTAACTGGGCAGACTTATCAGCAATTTGACTTATCTACTGATACTCATGAATTATTACTTTCAGATCGCGAACATTACCCTTTACCTACTTCAGATATGGACGATCAGAATGCTGTACTAATTGAACGAGATTGGCCGGATGGGCCCATTAGATATATTCCACGACATGAATGGTCTTTTGCTCGCTATATAGAGGGCGAAAAAGTTAAAAATCCAAATTATATTTATTTACCTCGAAAATTTAAATCTGGGAAAATTTACGAAATAATTTATACAACTGTTGGAGCTCCTGTAATAGGACTAGGATTCCTAGCTATGAGAGACTGTACTAGTTTCTTTAGATATGGAAGTGAAAAACAAGGAAATCCGTGTGCAGGTAATATTTCAAGAGCTTATGCTTTTGGTCCTTCTCAAAGTGGTAGATTTGTTCGAGAATTTGCTTATTTAGGTTTAAATTTAGACGAACAAAACCGATTAGTATATGACGGCTTATTACCTCATACCGGTAGTTCAAGACTAGGCGAATTTAATATGAGGTTTGGTCAACCTTCTAGTAACCACATGAGAAATGTTGGAAATATTAAGGCATTAACATATAACGAATCTTTAGACTCTGTTTTACATACTAAAGACAGCTTACTTTGGCGTTTAGAAGCAAAAAATGCTGTACCTAAAATCATAGCGACTAACTCTGATGTTGAGTATTGGTGGAGCGGTGCATCTTTATCACACACTGACCCGACAGGTTCAATCGATGTTGATCCTCCTGAAAATGTTCGGGTTTACCTTTTTTCAGGAACAAAACATGGTGCTGGTTCATTACCACTGACTACTACTCCTGATACTCCAGACCCGATCCGTCAAAAACATTTTTCTAACACTCTTGACTATAGACCTCTTCAAAGAGCTGTATTTAATAATCTTGATAAATGGGTTCGTGACGGTATACTTCCACCCGATAACAAATATCCAAGAATTGATGATAAAACAGCTGTTACTCGAGAAAGCTTGAAAGAATCATTTGAAAAAATTCCTGCTATAGGCTTTTTAAAAGCATTACCTGTCCGACAAAGACTTTCCTTTGGAAATAAAATGGATAAAGGTATTTATACGTATCCGGCAACTGAGGGAGAAGCATTTGGCACACGAGTTTCTGCTATAGATGATGACTGCAATGAAATATCTGGAATTCGTCTGCCAGAATTAGAAGTACCGTTAGCAACACATACAGGATGGGCTCTTAGACATGCTGATATTGGTGGTGAAGGACATTTTTTGCCACTCCAAGGTTCAATAATCCCCTTCTCTCGAACTAATTCTGAAAAAGAGCAAAATAATGACCCCAGAAATTCAATTGAATCAAGATATATCTCAAAAGAAATTTATCTTAAAAAAATACGAGTTTCAGCAGAAATTTTAGTTAAAAAAAGATATATTTTAGATGAAGATGTTGAAGGTATTATCAAAGGTGCAAGCGAAAAGTGGGATGCTATTCAATTACTTTGATATTTTTATCAATAAATAATGACAAATATTAAGTAAATATGTATTATCGGTCTAAAACTTAACATAAAAACCATGACACTTTTCCAACATAATATCAATAATAAATTATTCAAAGAAGGACCTCTTGCATTTAGAATGCGTCCTGAAAATTTCAATGAATTTGTTGGGCAATCTCACATACTTGGAGAAGGAAAGGCTATTTCTCGAATAATTAATGCAAAACATTTACCTTCTTTGATATTTTGGGGGCCTCCAGGATCAGGCAAAACAACTCTTGCACATTTGCTTGCCAAAAGTTTAGGGATAACATTGTTTGAAATTAGCGCTGTTAGTGCTAATAAAGAAGAAATCAGAAAGCATATTACCGATGCAAAATCATATGTACTATCAAATACAAGTAAATATGTAATTTTCATTGATGAAATTCATCGATTTAATAAAACACAGCAAGATGTACTTCTTCCACATGTTGAAAGTGGATTACTTACAATTATTGGTGCAACAACAGAAAACCCATCTTTTGAAATCATATCTCCTTTATTATCAAGATCAACAGTCCTAACAACTAAAACATTGACCTCTAAAGAAATAGAAACTTTAATTACTAGAGCATTACAAGATAAAAATAGAGGATTAGGAAAATCAGATAAAAAAATTACAAAATCATGCATAGAAAAACTGGCTTCTATCAGCAGTGGTGATGCTCGGATGGCTCTAAATATACTTGAAACACTAGTCCTTTCATCAGACACCGAAAATTCTAAAGAATATAAAATATCCGATGATGACTTACAAAACCTGATTTCTAACACCCCACTTGTTTTTGATAAAAAAGGAGACCATTATTACGATACAATTTCAGCATTGATAAAATCTATCCGCGATTCTGATCCTGATGCAGCAGTATATTGGCTTGCAAGAATTTTAAAATCTGGACAAGATCCCAAATTCATTTGCCGACGCCTAGTCATTCTTGCATCAGAAGATATTGGATTAGCTGATCCTCAAGCACTTGTTCTAGCTACATCAACTCTAGAAGCTGTACATTTTGTTGGTATGCCTGAATCCAGAATAATTTTATCTCAAACAGTGTTATATCTTGCTTTAGCTCCTAAATCAAATAATGCATATCAAGCAATCACTTCTGCAATGGAAGATGTGGATAAAACAGGGAACCAACCAGTTCCTTTACATCTTCGAAATGCTACATCTAAACTTGTCGAAAATCTAGGCTATGGTAAAGGATATAAATACACTCATAATTTCAAGGGAAAACATCCCTTAATGGCAAATCTACCTGAAGTATTAAAGAATAAACGTTATTATAAACCTAGCACATCTAATTGACATTATGTATCTGAAAACACCTTATATTGTAATACTATCAAATTCGCTGTAAATTATATTTAAAACTAAAACTTAATCATTTATTAATAGGGGATTTAAAGATGGCAAAAGATGCTCGCTTAATTCACGGAAAACAAATCTCTGAAAAATTTGCTACCGAAGTTCCTTTAGTAGAAGAACTCTCAAATACAAAAGGAAGTATGGATCCATATGGAGACCAGGTATATGATGAATCTCTTTATAGAAATGATAATG
>CEVQ01000632.1_pt1 | contig 10108 bp, 4 predicted proteins | sample 356551 | NCBI WGS metagenome assembly CEVQ01 (sample SAMEA2623756, study PRJEB7988) | marine metagenome | biome: marine biome (ENVO:00000447); feature: mesopelagic zone (ENVO:00000213); material: "saline water (ENVO:00002010), including plankton (ENVO:xxxxxxxx)" | depth 250 m | reverse complement strand
ATTAGTTTGATGATATCCCTTTTGCAAATGATTAACCTATTTGTTTTAAATCTTTTAGTTTATTTCTTATTATATATAATTGTTAATCTTGTATAAATGCTACTATGAAGATAATCCTTGCAACCCATAATAGAGATAAAGAAAAAGAATTACAGATTTCTTTACAAGGAATGAATATAGAAGTTATTTCTCTATTTGATTTTCCTGAAATTGGAGATATTGAAGAAACCGGAACTACATTACTTGAAAATAGCCTTCTAAAATCCAGATTAGTATTTAGAAAAACAGGGATACCTACAATTGCTGATGATACGGGCTTAGAAGTAGATTTTCTTAATGGTGCTCCTGGAGTGTATTCTGCTAGGTATGCAGGAAATAATGTATCTTATAAAGATAATGTAAATAAATTGTTAATTGAATTAAACGGTATCCCTTCTGAAAAAAGAACTGCTAGATTTCGTACTGTGATAACATTCGTAGATGAAAATCAAGAATTGTCGACTGAAGGCCATATTGATGGTGTTATTTCAGAATCTATTAAAGGCGCTGGAGGTTTTGGCTATGACCCCATATTCTTCGTTCCTCATTTAGGAAAAACTTTTGCGGAACTTTCATCAATAGAAAAGAATAAAATCAGTCATCGTGGGATCGCATTACAAAAACTTCGTAAAATCCTTATAAATGTGCTAATATAGGGTAATTAATACAAAAAACAGGAGAATTCTCTATAGACCTACCGCTATCGGATTGATGGTTCCCTGAGGGGGCCAACCGACAAAATAACAACATAGGAGAATCCCTTTGAGAAAAGGGTTTTACGTCATCTTTACGTTTATTATGGCCGTAATTGCTAGTCAGTATGCATACGGTCAACAGGAGGATACCGTCCCGACCTTACCCGTTACTTATCATATTCAATCAAATTATATAGCCTCAGCATTTCCAATGATCCCATCACCACTTAGTGTAATGAAAGATTCATTAGGACCTCCAATGAATATATTAAATGTTAGTTATGGAGAAAGGATTATTGATATAACAATAGATAGTAGTTGGAAATTTATATCGTTTACCGAGTACATTGATGATGAAATATTGCGGGTTCCTTTTACTTGTTCTGTTGAATGGTATTTTAATCATATGATTCAAGTAAATAGGGTCTTGAATTTTGTTGAGTCATTTAATAAACCAGACCAAGGAGATCAACGTTATACTGAACGTCGAGGTGGTAGATACTTAGAAATGGTTGGAATGGATATGGGAGAATTCGGTAGAGTATCACTTCGAGTTAATGGTAATATTAATATTAATGGAAAATTAGTGCAGCAGGATCAAGAGTTAGTCCGATCAAGCTTGCGTGAGACTCAAAATACCCATTTAGAGTTTGACCAGAAGCAAGCAGTAAATATTGAAGGGAAAATTGGTGATAAAATAACAGTAAAAATGGATAGAGACTCTGAGAGAGACTTTGATTGGGAAAATAACATTCGTATTTCTTATGAAGGCGAAGAAGATGATATTGTTCAAAAGGTTGAAGCTGGTAATATTTCTTTGTCATTACCAGCAACGCAATATGTCACATTTTCTGGACAGAACAATGGCCTCTTTGGATTAAAAGCAATATCAAAGCTCGGCCCAGTAGATATCACAACGATTGCATCTATAGAAAAAACTAAAAAAGAACAGCAAGAGTATAAAGGGAGCAATGAGTCTGCTGTTATAAAAATTAAAGATAACGATTACATAAAAAACCAATATTTTTTCATTCATAAATGGTTTCGTAATGGTATAGATACAACACTAAGTGATGCATACATTAATATTCCATCATTTTACCCTTTAATTGAAGGGGCACATTTAGTAGGAAATATTATTGTTAGAGATTTTGATTTATATAAGCTTGAATCTGCAAATGATGCTAGTACAGATCCAGGAATAGCATATGCTGATTTAAATAATATAGATAATACAGAAAGTCAGGAAGGAAATTTCAAGAGATTAGAACCGGGGCAAGATTATTCTATTAGTAATGATCTAGGATTTATTCGATTACGCAACCGATCATCAAATGAAGCTTTTGGATGTACATTTGTATTAGCTAGTAGATTAACAGGGGACACATTGTTAACTGTTGGAAGCGGTATTAACCCTGCAGACTCAACATCGAGTTTAATATTAAAAATGATAAAACCAATTTCTTTAACACCAAGCCACTCCACATGGGATTTAATGTTTAAAAATGTATATTATATGGGGGCATCAAATATTAATAAAGAAGGCTTCTTGGTGAGGATAGTTAATCAACGTCAAAACCCACCATCTGAATATGATCTTGGTGGCACACCATATATCACTCAGTTTGGATTAGATAGTTTAAATGAAACGGGAGTTCGTCAATCTGATGAGTTAATTGATATGGAGAATAGCAGTATCGTTAATATGGGAAGTGGCGAACTTATGTTTCCAACATATTATCCATTTGCAAATGATTCCCTGCTAGGCGGAAATAATAATGTGGAGCTACAAAGCGTGCTTGGCGAAGGAAAAATGTATACCACGACAACTCAAACTGAAATAAATAATGATAGTCGTTTTGAGATTCAAGTAGAATACACAAACCAAAGTTCAAATATTAATCTAGGGTTTATGATTGTGGAGGGGAGTGAACAGGTCTTTGTAGATGGATTAGAATTAAAACGTGGTATTGATTATCAGATAGATTATTTTTCTGGGACATTAATAATGAACGAGGAATTAAATCCAAATGCTGCTTTAAAAATATTATTTGATAAACATGAAGTAGTATCTTTTGACAAAAAAACAATATTTGGAACCCGTGCGCAGATGGATTTTGGTGAGCGATCATTTATTGGGGCAACTGCCCTATATTTTAATCAATCAGTAATGAATGAAAAAATAGAAGTTGGATATGAACCCACGAGAAATTTTATCTGGGGAGTAAATGGTAGATATGATCAGCCAATTGAAGGCCTGACCAGATTTTTAGATAAATTACCAATTATAAATACGGAAAAAACATCATCATTTTCTATTGAAGGAGAGATTGCGCAGGTAATGCCAAATCCAAATTCCATAAACAATTCAGGAACAGGAGATCCTAGCGGAGTTGCATTTATTGATGATTTTGAAGGAGCTAAACGAACAACTTCATTTCCTGTGCAACGAAGATTTTGGAAAAGTTCATCCCCACCACTTCTTCGTGCATTAAATGGTACTCTCAGTCATCGAAATCGTGCAAATATGTTTTGGTATAATCCATATGTACAATGGAGAACTAAGGATATTTGGCCTAATCAAGAAACATCTATTCGTGCTCAAAATGAAACTACAGATATACTTGTAATGAACTATAAGCCATATAATCATCAATCGAATCTGCCGCAGGACTCAATATGGTCTGGAATTATTACCACTTTATATTCTGGAGATTATGATCAAACACAAACAAAGTTCTTCGAGATTTGGATTCGTAATAAAAATGAAGCAAAATCAAAACTTAGTATAGACTTAGGAAAAATTAGTGAAGATTGGAATGGTGATGGAAGTTTGAATACAGAAGATATTCCAGTAGCGGGAATGATTGGAGACGGACTATTGGATGATTCGGAGGATATTGGGTTAGATGGATGTTCTGATGAAACGGAAGACGGTTGGGGTGGTTGTTTAGAATTTGGAGGGACTTACAATGAATTTTTATCTTCAGGAGAAATAGAATTAATCAATGTAGGTAATGATATTGATCCAAATGATCCTAATGGGGATAATTGGAATTATAATGAAGGTAGTAATGATTATAAAAGTATAAATGGCACTGAAGGGAATGCTTTAGACGCAGGAAGATATCCTGATACAGAAGATCTTGATAGAACAGGGTTTTTAGATAAAACTAATGATTACTTTACAAAGACATTTACATTGGATGATACTACATATTTCTCTGGTGAAACAGTAAAAAATGGTCAACCTACAGGATGGAAACTATTTAGAATACCTTTAAGTCATTTTGAAATGGCAGATAGTACAGGAAATCAAGAATGGAATGAAATTAAGTTTTGCAGAATACGATTGTCAGACACTACACAAACCTGGATTCAAGTTGCAAAAATTGAACTAGTTGGTAATGAATGGCAAGAACTTGGAATTGCCCCTGACTCATCGGAGATATATAGTAAATCAAACTCGGATAGCGTATTTGCAATATCAGTTATAAATACAGAAGACAATGCTAACTATCAACCACCAAAAGGAGTAAAAGGAGAATATGATCGTATAAATGAAATTCGTTCAAAAGAGCAATCTCTAGTTTTAAAATTTGATGATCTTGCACCAAAACAAAAAGGTGCTGCTTTAAAAACATTAATCAATCTATCAGGTGATAGAGCAAAAAGTTATCTAACATATGATAAAATGAAAATGTATGTATATGGAAACAGTCCGTGGATTGAAACAACGGAAACCAAAGTAAAGTTTTTTATGAGGTTTGGTCTTGGTGAAGATTATTATGAATTGATTCAACCAGTATATCAAGGATGGGACGAATCAGAAAATAGAAATACAATAAATCTTGATCTAAATTGGCTTACACAGCTAAAACTTAAAGATTCAACAAACGTACAAAAAATGAATGATTTTGATACAATATCCGATTCATCAGGAATAAAATATTATACTTTTTATAATGATGAAGGATTACCAACAGGAAAGCAAATTAGAATAAAAGGGAAACCAGCATTATCAAGAATTAAATTTTTTATGGTAGGTATTAAAAATATTTCTGATGAATGGATCAATGGAGAGGTATGGATAGATGAATTACGATTAAGTGGAGTTAAAAAAGATAGAGGAGTTGCCATGAGGATGACTTCAAGATTAAGTGTGGCTGACATTGCAAATACATCATTTACTTATAGTAGAAAAGATGCAGATTTTCATGTACTTCAACAAAGGTTAGGAACTAATCAAACTGGAGAAAACTTTTCTTTTAATACAAATTTTCAACTCCATAAGTTATTACCAAAATCTTGGGGTATTAGTATTCCATTGAATCTATCAATGACAAATGCATCCAATACGCCTAAATACTTTCCTGGATCGGATATTTTAGTTAATCAAGGAAATGCGCCAGATTCAATACTTACAAAATCAACTGGACTAAATTTTAGTACTTCTTTATCAAAATCTAGTAAGTCCGATAATAAAATTATTCAGTACACATTAGATAAAATAAAGCCAAGTTTCAGCGCCAGTAAATCATTTTCATCAAATGAATTAAACAAGGAAGTGTTAAACGAAAAGTACTCTGGAAAAGTTAGTTATTCTCTCCCATTCGGACGTGATAATTATGTCAATCCTTTTAAATGGTTTAAGCCCGTTCCTCTAATAGGTGAAAAATTAAGTGAAATACAATTTTATTATACACCTTCAAATTTTAATACGTCATTAAACTTTAATGAAAGTTTGAGTCAAAGAATTAAACGTGTAGGTGGTAAATCTCCAGATACTTACAATTTTGGTTTAAATAGAAATTTTTCAATGGATTATATGTTAACTAATGGAATTAAAACAAAATATACAAGAGCTGTGAAAAGTGATATGCAAGATTATAGAGGATATGCATTATTAGCAATTAAAGATCTTGATCCAGGTGTAGTAGAAAATATAACTGAAAATTTATCTACATCTTTTAATCCAACAATTTTTTCATGGTTGAAACCAAATATGAATTATTCTTCTGCATATTCATGGAATCAAGATCGTGAGAGCACAATAGGTGGAGCAAATATAGGAACTCAATTACGTTTTTCTTCAAGTATTGCATTGAGCTTAGCAAATATGTTTGAGGTTATTTATAAACCTCCTTCAAAAGTATCTTCTGTTCCAAAAGGACGTTCTAGAAGAAGAAGGCCAAAGCAAGATGAAGAAAAAGTAGAGGAGAAAGTCCAAAAAGATATTCCTATTTTAACATTTGCTCACGGTTTCCTAAAGAAAATTAATCCGATAAATTTTAGTTATTCAGAAAACTTAACTAGAACTGGCAGAGGTGTGATTGGTGATGTTCCTTTAGGATATCGTTTTGGATGGGAGCCTGATCATGGTTTAGAATATTCTGAAAAGATAGGTTCCGATATTGGAGCATGGAATCATAAAAGAGATTTTTCCCTACGATCAGGATTTAACCTAACTCGGAGTATTAGTACAAGTTTTAATTATTCACAAAATGTTTCTACATCTAGGAGTGGTTCAGGGACAGAACAGCGTAATATGTCACGAGATTATTTTGCGTATGGTGAAAAATTGGAAAATGGCCTTCCTCTTCCTGGGTGGAGTATACGTTGGTCGGGGTTAGAAAAATTACCTATCATTAAAAAATTCTTAAGGTCTCTTTCTCTAGAGCATGGTTTTAGCGGTAAAGAAGTAAGAGCTTGGCAATTCGAAAATTTTGAGGGCCCCAATATGCCATTAATTGATTTGGAAAGTTTTATATTAGATTATGAAGAGGATGAAAGATCTTCCCGTATAAATACTAACTTTTCCCCGTTAATAGGCTTAACAGCAAGCTTACAAAAAGGAATTTCTATGAATTTTAGACATAATCTCTCTAAGTCTCTAGATCGCGTGCCTACAGGTATAACAGTTCATCGTGATAAAAGTTATACTTCTAGCGCTAATTATAGTCATAGAGGCGGTATTACCATACCGCTTCCTTTTATGGAAGATTATAAAATTCAGAATACTGTTAATTTTCAGTTTAACTTTGATATGAACGAGAGTGAAACTTTAGGGAGTAAAAACGGTGGTTTGGAATTTGGACAAACTGCATTCAATTCAGGTTGGAAAGCGGGTATAAGGATTACGTATACTTTTTCTGCTAAAGTCAGCGGAAGCATGATTTATGGTTATCATGAAAATGAATCTATGACAACAGGAAAGAAAATTGATCGTGATTTTGGATTTGATGTAAATATTGCTATTACAGGATAATTTTATGAAGTTATATATTAATAATCTTTTTTGCTGTTTTTTAACTTTCTTTATTATTACATGTAATGATTCAGTTCCAAAATTTGATCAAGAGAGTGCGTTCCAATTTCTATTAGATCAATGTGATTTTGGACCTAGAAATCCCGGGTCAACAGGTTATGATAATTGCAAGAAATTTTTAGTAAATACCCTTGATTCTTATATGGATACGGTGTTTATACAGCCCTTCATCTTGGATGGTATAGATAATAATGAGTATAGTTTAAGTAATATTATTGCTCAATTTAATTCAAACAGTAGTGATCATTTGATGATTGGCGCTCACTGGGATACAAGACCTTGGGCAGATAAAGATTTAAACTCACAATACCACGATCAACCAATTATAGGGGCTAATGATGGAGCCAGCGGTGTTTCTGTAATATTAGAGTTAGCAAGAATATTCCATAATAACCCCCCTCCAATTAGAGTTTCACTTGTATTATTTGATGGAGAAGATATGGGGAGACCAGGTATCCCTAACAGTTATGCAAAAGGGTCACAGTATTTTGCAAAAAATCTACCAATAAATGCTCCGGATGAAGCAATTATATTGGATATGATAGGAGACAAAGATTTGCACCTTCCTATTGAACGTTATTCGTATCTACAAAATAGAACCTTAGTAAAAAAACTTTGGTCTTTAGCAAAAGAATTAAATCTAGAAGCTTTTGAATCAAGAATTGAGCATACAGTATATGATGATCATGTTCCTCTTTGGCAAGAAGCAAGAATACCGGCAATAGATATAATTGATTTTAATTATCCAAATCGATATAGCAACTACTGGCATACCTCTCAGGATATTCCAGAAAATTGCTCTGCAGAAAGTTTAGGACAGGTAGGCAGGCTTTTAGTTCATTATATTTATGGAAGTCATAAATGAATTTTTACTTTAAAATAATAAGAAATATTTTCATTATTTTTTTCTCATTCATTATTTATCATGGGTGTGAAGGCTCATCTAGCAGCAGTGTAATTGAAAATCCTTTAGGGGATTTGCAATTTACATATTTACAAGATGACAGAGTGTTATACTTTGCAATTGAAGTTGAGTCAAGTGTAAATAGATCTCCTTTAGAGAGTACTGTCTTACTTTGGTATGGTACAGATACTACAGTTTCTCCTGATAATTTATTGATGAATGATGAAGGGGAAAGTGGAGATATAATAAAAGGTGATGAACTATATTCTTTAAAAGTTTTAAATGACTCTCTATTCTTATCCAATCCAATTTCATTAAATGATACCGGAAAAGTTCATATGAAGTTTCAAGCTACATATGGGAATGGTTCTTCATTTATGATTAGAGATTCATTCTTTTTAGGCAATATCATACCACAATTAGTAAGCGTATCTGCATCCGATACTATAATTAGACCCTCTGATAATAGTGTAATATTTGAACTCGTTACAGCCAGAGCTCATGATGCAAATGGATTAAACGATATTCGGCGAGTAGGATTTGTATCATATCATGTTGAGGGAGATTCTTTTCTTAATAAAGGTAATTTAATTAACCTTTACGATGATGGTGGTGAAGTTGTTATTTACGAACCAAACTTCACAAGTGGGGACTTAAATGCAAATGATGGAATTTTTAGTTTTCGCGTTCCTGTCTTTGGCGCAGGAAATACAGACCCGTCTCTACAAACAAAAACAGGAACATTTAACTGGATATTTGATGCTATGGATATGTCAAATACGTATTCAGACACTGTAATTCATAGAGTGATTGTAGAATGAAACGACTTATCATATATATAGTATTATTATGTAGTATAGATTGTTTGCAGGCTCAACGGTTATTTCCTTCAGATTTTACTTTTCGTATAATGAATGCTGATTCTATTGACACCTTATTAAATACTAATGCAATGCGAAGCAATGTAGTAACGGAAGTTGTACTCCAAGGAGATAAATCGGTTTGGCTGGGAACTGGATTAGGAATAAGTATTATTCGTGATTCCATTACTGTAGAGACACTCCAAGATACTCTTGAATTAACAAATGGTGCCTATACTACACGACTCCCTATTGGAGGAATATCGGCGATGACAACCGGTGATAAAGGAAGCTCTTATGATAAATTTATGTTTGCTGCAGTTGCAGGCAGTGAAAATGATATCCCAATTGGTAAAGGAATTGTATTTACTACAGATGCAACAGATACTACAATAAATTGGATTTATTATGATCAACCAATAGATGATGCTTTATCAGATACGATACCATTTGGAGATATTGGTTTTATTGCGGTTCTTCCAGTTACAGTACCCCAAGCAAATGTCACATATGATATGGACCTTTCCCAAGAATATGCTTGGACTGCTAGTTGGGCCGGAGGATTACGTAGATTCAAATTCAGTGATCAAGTATGGGAAAGAGTTCCTCTACCAATGGATAGTCAGTACGAATTAACAACGTGTGAAGACACTTCTTATGTGCGTGTAGGTGCGCGATACATTTTAAAAGATTTTTATTTAAATCCTAGGGATCCGCTTGATGGAGGGAATCATAATCATAAAGCATTCTCAGTTTTAAGCTACAGTGATACAATCTGGGTGGGCACCGCAAATGGAATAAACCGTGGAATCCTTGGCTCGGGTAATTGTATTGATTGGAGACATTATGCATATCCTATGGATAATCTATCTGGAAACTTTGTAGTTGGGCTAGAAATTCAGCGGTTAAATGGTAAGCGAGTTATATGGGCAGCTACAGTAAATGCAGATGATCCAACTGAACAGCGTGGTTTAAGTTATACAATTGATGATGGTTTATCATGGAATACTGCCCTGTTAGGTGAGAGAATTTATAATATTGCCGCTTTTGATTCTTTGGTGTTTGCTGCATCAGCAAATGGTGTGTGGAAAACAGAAGATGGAATTAATTGGGCATTATATAAACCAGCAAATCAAGCAATACCTATTCCAAATACCGCTATATATGATTTAGATGAAGTGTTGGCAGATGAAGTCTATAGTGTAGCGTTTGATAGTCGATCATATTACGGCGATCGTTCAATTTGGATAGGGACTGGTGATGGTGCGGCTCATTCTTATGA
>CEVQ01126634.1_pt1 | contig 10109 bp, 9 predicted proteins | sample 356551 | NCBI WGS metagenome assembly CEVQ01 (sample SAMEA2623756, study PRJEB7988) | marine metagenome | biome: marine biome (ENVO:00000447); feature: mesopelagic zone (ENVO:00000213); material: "saline water (ENVO:00002010), including plankton (ENVO:xxxxxxxx)" | depth 250 m | reverse complement strand
ATGGGGATAGCGAAACAAGAAGATAGTGGTGAAAAGGAGGTAAACATTTGGGACTGGCGTTATTGTCATAACTTATTAATGGAATCCAAATATTCCATTAATGAATTTGAGGTAGCAGAATACTTTCAATTAGATGCATGTTTAAAAGGATTGTTTGATATCTGTCAAGAATTATTTGACGTTAAATTTATAGAAGTTCCAGATGCAAAACGGTGGCACAAAGATGTTCTTACATTTGACGTCACGGAAGCTAACGATAATAAAGTTTTTGCACGGTTCCATATGGATCTTTTCCCAAGACCTAATAAATATGGACATGCCGCGGCATTTACGTTGCGTAGCGGCCGTGTATTGAAAGATGGATCCTACCAACGCCCCCTTAGTGCAATAGTCGCAAACTTCACAAAACCAACAGACTCGACCCCGTCCCTGTTACGACATAGTGAGGTCGTCACACTATTCCACGAATTTGGGCATATTCTGCACCAAACTCTCACAAAATCTCATTACTTACGCTTTAGCGGTACCAGAACCGAACGGGATTTTGTCGAAGCGCCCTCCCAAATGTTTGAAAATTGGGTTTGGCACCGGGATGTTTTAAAGAAATTTGCTTTTCACTTTAAAACAAAAGAGGCTATCCCAGAAAAAGTTCTTGATTCAATGATCGCTGCTCGTCAATTAAGCTCAGGTGTCACGACACAAAGGCAACTTTTTTTCGCAAATTTAGATTTTAAATACCATACAGAAAACTTCACTGGGAACAGCACAGAAACTGCTAGGGAGTTGCACGCGATAACTGGGTTCCCATTCCCCGAGGGGACACATTTTCAATCTGGATTTGGTCATTTATTTGGGTACGATGCGGGCTATTATGGTTACCTCTGGTCCCAAGTGTTCGGTGAAGATATGTATACACGATTCGCCGAAGCTGGACCCTTAAACAAACAACTTGGTTCGGTTTACCGAGAAACCATTCTAGAACGAGGCGGGTCTGTAGACGGAGATACCCTAGTCAAAAACTTTTTAGGACGAGAACCAAATAACAAAGCTTTCCTACGAAAATTAGGTGTCTAAGTAACGTTGTGACGCATTGGAGCGATATGTCTTTACATGACAAATATGATCAACCTGAAAATTTCAACCTAACTGGGCAAGTAGCAATAGTGACTGGTGGCGGCCGTGGAATTGGCCGAGCCTTTGCCCAAGCCCTAGCAAAAGTTGGGGTGAAAATAGTGGTTACTGCACGAACAAAACACGAGCTCGAACAAACTGTCGAACTCATCCAATCCTCTGGTGGTCAAGCAATTGCAATCCCTGGGGACGTGTCAGAACCATCAACAGTTGAACAGATAGCTAAAATCACTGAAAAGAAATTCGGTACCGCAGATATTTTGATTAACAATGCAGGCATAACCGGGCCTGTAACTAATGAATGGGATGCTGATCCCAGCGACTGGTGGCGCACAATGGAGATCAATATGCGGGGAACGTACCTTATGACTAGAGAGATATTACCCAGTATGATTTCTCGAAATCGTGGGCGTATTATTAACCTTACCAGTGCCGTGGTCCTGAAAACTTATCCGTACTTCACATCTTATACCGTTTCTAAAGCGGCTATCATTTACTACACACAGAATTTGGCAGGGCAAGTCAAAGATCAAGGTATAAGTGTTTTTGCATACCACCCTGGTGGTCCAGAAACAGAGATGTCTCGTCACCTAGCAGAATCATCAGAAGTTCACGATTCTGTGAGAGAAATATTTAAAAAAATGTATGAGAACGATGCAAATACACCAATGGAAATTCCGGTGCAAGATGTATTGATGATGGCTTCAGGGCAATCCGACCCTCTAACAGGACGTTTCCTCATGCATACTGACGACCAAAAAGAGATGTTGACAAGAATAGATGAAATCGAAAGAGATAACTTATACGTTCTGACTAGAAGGACGTAGTGATCTTACGGTTAAATGGCATCTAGGCTTATAATTTAATCATGCAAGGAACCTACAAAGCACTCGAATCCTACAAAACAGAAACAGGGAATTCTTTGCGACTAGTCAAAAAAGAGATCTCAGACCTCCCCGAAGGCGATCTTTTAGTCAAAGTACAGTACTCATCTCTGAATTATAAAGATGCGATGTCTGCAAAAGGATTTCCTGGAGTAACTAAAAATTACCCACACACTCCCGGCGTTGATGCTGTTGGAACAGTCATAGGGGATAAGAGCAACACTTTCACTGAGGGAGACGAGGTCATAGTCACTGGGTTTGATTTGGGCGTTAATACAGCAGGTGGTTTTGGGGAATACATTCGTGTACCGTCTAACTGGGCTATTAGGCTACCAACTGGTTTATCTGCAAAAGATTCTATGATTCTAGGGACAGCAGGCCTTACTGCAGGTCTTTCAATTAGAGCCTTAGACTCTTTTAGAGGTATTACAAATACAAAATCGATTGTGAGTGGCTCTACAGGTGGGGTCGGATCTGTGGCGGTAAAGCTACTTTCTCATTTAGGGTCTCAGGTTACTGCAATTAGCGGGAAAAATTCCCAACACAAACTTTTAAAATCCTTAGGTGCTGAGGAAATATTATCAAGAGAAAACTTTCAAGAAAATGTAAGGAAGCCCCTTGGAAAAGGTGTTTGGGATATTGGGGTTGATGTTGTAGGAGGGGAAATACTATCGACAATGCTAGCAGCCATAAATCCTGCTGGCGCAGTTGCCTGCAGTGGCTTAGTTGGGGGAGCACAATTTGAATCCTCAGTATTCCCATTTATTCTTCGCGGCATAGCTCTTCTGGGGATTGAGTCTGTTTCTACATCACTTGAACAAAGAGAAATTATTTGGGAGCACTTTGCATCCGACTGGTCTATTTCATTAAATGACCTTGTAAAAGAGGTTGATTTAGAAAATTTAAAGACTGAAATAGATTTGATAATTGATGGAAATCAAGTTGGAAGAGTTCTAGTAAAAATTTGAGTAAGCATCATTTCAATGATGCTAGTTCTGTGCTTTGACTTCCAGCCAGGAAGTGTAATCTTTTTCATTGACAATGTATGACCAATGTAAAAGTGACTGCTGAATTCTTGGACTTATCTCACGACTAAAATGAATATCACAGTTTGCCTCATAAATTTTGGCATAAATTCTATTTCTCCACCTACCTTTAGGTCCACAAAACGCTAACCATCGCTTAATTTGTCTATCGTCATCTTCATGTCTTCGTCCCAAATAATACTTGCAATACCACTCAAACCACCCCCTAGGATCATCTTTATGAATCCAACCTCGAGATTCCCATTCTTGCTGAGATAACCCTGACTTAATTCTGAAATAATTCACTTGTACCTGATATTTGTTTGAAAGATAACAACTCTTATCTAGGCCTTGAAACCATTCAATTGGAAACTCTGTGTGATCTACGAGTTCACTAAAATAAGTACCTCCAAAAACACCGCGCTGCAACATTTCTTGCGGCGATAGCATTGGCTTAAAGCACAGTTCACTTTCGGTTTTCTTCATCTGCTCAATTCAAATTACTCTGGATATAATTTTAAAAAAATAACCCTAGTAAAAAATACCTGACTTAAATATTAAAACCCTTAATAGCCAATAAAAACAGATGCGTCGGTTACTTCAGCTTAAAACCAATGTTGAGTTCTTTAAGCGCACGTAAAAAGAAATGTGGGTGATGTTTAAAGTCATTCTCTCCTTCAACAAACCACATTTTTTCAACTCGGTCAGTTAAAACCTTAAACGCATAATAAAGCTCTCTTCTCGCAAGTGGGGCACCCAGACAATAATGAATACCAGCACCAAAAGTAAGATGTGCCATTGGGTTTTTTCGATCCAAATCAACTTCACCAGGATTTTCAAATCTTCGCTCGTCACGATTTGCTGCAGCATACCTAGTACCTACTGCTGCACCAGCTGGAATTGTTACACCATGCAAAGTCACATCTTTTTTTGCTACACGTGAAAGCATTTGCACTGGCGACTCCAAACGAAGAACTTCTTCAACAAACACACGGAGATATTTGTCAGGATCTGAATTTAATTGCTCCCAAATGTGAGGGTTCTCAATCAAAATTTTAGCACCCTCCGAAATAGCATTTGTAGAAGTTTCTGAACCACCTACAAAGGTGTCGGACATAGTTTCTGCATGCAATTCGTTATCGGTGAGTGTACGACCCCATTCAGGAATCTCGGTATTTACCAAATCGGAAAGCAACGTCTCATCAGGCTCATCACGCAACTTTTCAAAAATCGGCTGGAAATAGTGTTGTGCTTCTATTTGTTGCAACACGCACTCCTCTTCTTCTTCAGGACTTTGCATCAAACCAAACCGACGTACCCAAGCGTCAGTCCAATCCTTAATACGCCAAATATCCTCTTCACGTGCACCCATTTGTCGGCCGATAACAATTAATGGCAAAGGAACTGCAAACTGTTGTACCCAATCACATCTTCCGTCTTCAGCAAAATCATCAAATAGTCGAAAAGCAACTTCCTCAACATAGGGATCTAAATTTTTTATTTTCCCAGGACGAAAAGCTTGATCAAACATATTCCTCATTTGTCGATGATTTGGATCATCTCGACCAGCCAAAGTTGCTGCGGGAGCCCAGCCCTTCTCTTCAAATAATTTCTGCATACGAATTTGCTGCTCTGTAGGCTGAGGGGCTTCACCTGAAGATTTAGTATCCCGCTCATTACCAAAGTTCTCGGTATCCAAGAGTACTGCTCGTAAATCTTCAAATCGTGAAATGACATACGTGCCGGTTGAAGGATCTTGGTAAACCGGAGACTCGTCCCGAAGAGACTGATAGTAGTCATATGGACAATCCTGAACATCAGGGTCAAACCAAGAAAAATCCTCAGGAGTTTTTGTATCTTTTTTATTGTCCGTCATGAAAACCTCGTAGAAACTTTATTTGTGACAATTGCATGAACAAGAAGCCAATGCAAGCAATAACACGTAAAATCACAGAATGAATTTGAAAACATATATTAACAATGTTCCGAATTTTCCAGTTGATGGTATTTTGTTTCGAGACATTACACCTTTACTCAAAAATGCCGAAGCTTTCAAATATGTGATTAGAGAACTAGGAGACCATGCAATTCAAAGTAATGCTGCATTAATTGCGGGAATCGAATCACGAGGCTTTCTTTTTGGAACAACAATTGCACATAACTTAGATCTTCCATTTGTTCCTATTCGCAAAGCAGGAAAACTCCCAGATCCAATTTTATCTGAAGAGTATTCACTCGAATACGGAACAAGCCAATTAGATATTCGAACCGATGCGTTAGAGCCAGGAACTCGTACATATTTGGTCGATGACTTACTTGCGACAGGCGGAACAGCAATGGCCGCAACACATCTTATTGAAACACTGGGTGGAACTTTGGTCGGTGCCGGTTTCGTTATTGAATTAAATGATCTAAAAGGGCGTACTAAACTTGAAAAGTACAACATTAAAAGTTTAGTAAGTTATTGAGAGCAATATGACAAAAATCCTAAATCAAAAAGAGATCTCTTTTGGACTTTGGTACGATTTTCGTAATCCCCCTTCGACACAAAGAGATAACTCGGAAATTTACAGGAAAACTTTACAACATATTTCCTATGCTGAAGAACTTGGCTTCGACAACATTTGGACGAGTGAACATCACTTTATTGATGATGGTTACTCTCCATCACTACTACCTATCTGTGCAGCCATAGCAGCTATAACTAAAAAGGTCAGAATCGGAACAAATGTCCTCCTTCTACCTTTACATGACCCTCTTAGAATAGCCGAGGATGCAGCTACTGTTGACGTAATTAGCGATGGCCGATTCGATCTTGGAGTAGCTGCTGGTTACAAATTGGAGGAATTTACTGGGTTCGGAATTTCTAGAAAATCACGTGCACAACGTATGGAAGAGGCAATTCAAGTCATTAGGAAGAGTTGGTCAAAAGAAACTTTCACATTTGAAGGAAATTTTTATCAATACACAGATGTGAACGTAACCCCGAAGCCTGTTCAAGATCCCATGCCACTGTGGATAGGGGGTTTTGTAGAACCGGCAGTAAGAAGGGCTGCGAGATTAGGTGATGGTCTCTTAGCCGCAGCAAACGTAATTCCAATTTTTTCAGATGAATGGGATAAACAAAACAAAGGATCACTTCCAAAAAGAATTGCAATTACTACACCATGGGCATTGATAGCAAATGAACCAGATATAGTTTGGGAAACAATAAAAGATTCGATTTTCTATCAAAGAAATCACTATGCGGAATGGTTTGCAGCGGCCGGCCAACCAAGGCATCCCAAATTTGAAAATCCTGAAGAAATACGGACGCTTTTCCCCGACATCATCGTGACACCCGAACGAGCACAAATCATTATTGAGTCACTCAGTTCGGAACTTGATGCGAGTCATTTTTATTGGTGGGCAATACCGCCGGGAGTCGATCCGAATCTAACGTATGAATCTATGGAATTGTTTGCTAATCAAGTTTTTGAGAAGAATAGTGACAATTAAAAAAAACTTTTTGCCCATTGAAATTTTTAAAGGAGAAGGTATAAAAATACTCGATCAATCTCTGTTGCCAGGAAAAAAAACTCACGTATTTTTGAAAGACACACAATCAGTTATAAATGCAATTCAATCCTTACAGCTGCGCGGCGCTCCACTAATTGGAATAGCAGGTGTTTGTGGACTCGCAATAGGTTCATCAGAATATGGAACAGAAAAAAAAGCACTTGAAAAAGTTGCAAAACAAATCATGGGGAGTCGACCTACCGCTAATGAACTAGGTCTGTTAGTCACAGAGGCACTACAGAAATGCCTCGAACTAACACCAAGAAAACGAAATCAGTTTTTATGGAATTTCGCAGAAAAAAAACTGGGATTACAAAAACAAAATGATCGAAAAATTGCTGAACTAGGAGCATCCCTATTTAAAATCACCGGAGGTGTCCTAACTCATTGCAATACAGGACCACTGGCTACAGGAGGGAAGGGCACGGCGTTGGCAATCATTCAAAAATGTTGGCAACAAGGGAACCTTGACAGATGTTACGCGACAGAAACACGTCCACTTCTTCAGGGAGCACGATTAACAATGTGGGAGCTGGAACAGATGGGGATACCTTCAACTCTTCTCCCAGATACTGCTGCTGCCTCACTAATAAGCTCTGGATTGATTTCTGCAGTAATAACTGGTGCAGATCGAATCGCTATTAATGGGGATACTGCAAATAAAATCGGTACTTATGGCTTAGCTGTCCTTGCAAATCGCCATAACATACCTTTTTACATTGCTGCACCTACTACTACCATCGACAAGTTTTGTACCACTGGAAAGGACATCCCGATTGAACATCGCGACTCTTCAGAAGTAGGTGGTTTCCGAAAAGAACGGTGGACAACTAAAAAAATAGATGCGTACAATCCAGCGTTTGACGTAACACCAGGAGATTTAATTACTGCAATAATTACTGAGTACGGAATACTGAAGCCACCCTATCAACAACCTATCAAAAAAGTCACGGAACATAACTTATACGGAGAAAAAGACGATGTCTGAACCTGCACATGATTTTTCAGATATCCGATTAGCTGTAATCGGCGGATCTGGCTTCTACACGATGCCAGGGCTTGAAGAAATACAAGAATTACGAATCGAAACACCTTACGGACTACCTAGTGCTCCAATCATCTCAGGGAAACTGTTAGACCAACGGATAGTTTTCCTCGCACGTCATGGCGAAAATCATCAGTTACTCCCTTCTGAAATACCTCAACAAGCAAATATCTGGGCTCTCAAATCTATTGGAGTAGAGCGAATAATTGCAGTATCTGCGGTTGGTTCACTCCGAAGGGACTACATTCCCGAGGATTTTGTTGTTCCGGACCAACTAATAGATCGCACATCAGGCAATAGACCTGCAACATTTTTTGGAAACGGAATTGTTGCTCATGTGAGCATGGCAGAACCTTTCTGCAAAGTGTTACGAGAAGATATAATGGAAGCGATTACTACATCAAAAGAAAATTCACACAACACAGGTACATACATCTGCATTGAGGGCCCTACTTTCGGAACAATTGCAGAAAGTCACCTTTTTCAAAAATGGGGCGCGAGCATAGTTGGGATGACAGGGTTACCAGAAGCAAAGCTGGCGAGAGAGGCCGAGATCTGTTACGGAATGCTTGCGATGGTAACTGATTATGATTGCTGGCAAGAAGGACAACAACCTGTTGAAGCCAATACTGTTGCTAAGGTATTAGTGTCAAACGTTAAAAAAAGTCAAAAGGTCGTGAATGAGCTTGTATTGCAGCCATATAAGCCTCGCAATTGTTCATGCAAAAATTCATTAGATAATGCATTAATCACTAATATAAACTCAATAAACCCTGAAACTAAAAAAAGGTTACTGCCATTGTTAAAAAACAAGGATGGAGACAAATAGAGTGGCCGTTTTAATTTCCGGATGGGTTGCTTTAGATGATATTGAAACACCACATGGGAAAGTAACAAATTCATTAGGTGGATCTGCAACTTGCGCAGCACTCGCAGGGGCAATCTTCACGAAGGTACGCTTACTTGCAGCAATTGGGTCTGATTTCCCATCGGAAATGTTAGAGCTACTCCAAGAAAAAAATATCGACCTCGCTGGTTTAGAACAAATTCAAGGCGAAGAAACAAGCCGGTGGCGGTGCCGTTATTCGGAAGACATGAGTACACGAGTTACTCTTGAAACCAAATTGGGCGTCAACAGCTTTTGGCAACCTCAACTACCCCAAGGATGGGAAAATAGTGAGTTTTTATTCACTGCGGCAGCTGATCCTTCATTGCAACAAAACTTAATTCAAACTGTTGGTAACGCAAAAGCAACGGTCATAGATACAATTGCATATTTTTTGGAAGCATCGCCCCAGAACGTTATTACTGCGATGCAAAAAGCAACTTTTGCGTGTATTAACGATGAAGAAGCAAAACAACTTACTAAGAAGTCGACCATTCTAGAAGCAGGACAATTTTTACTTAATCAAGATATAAACGGCACAATCATTAAGCTGGGGGAATATGGTGTAATTTCACTGACAAAAGAAGATCATTTTGCAGCCACTGCATTTCCAATTACTCAAGTCGTTGATCCCACAGGTGCTGGAGATACATTTGTTGGAGGATTTCTTGGATCTTTAGATGAAGAAGGTATAGTCACAAGGGAATCGATACGGAGGGCAATTTTGTACGGATCAGCAACCGCATCGTTTGTCTGTGAGGACTTTGGACCTTTGCGTTTATTAACGCTGACCCGCCATGAAATAGAAGAACGCTACCAAGCACTTAGAAAAATGACTTTCGTAGAGGAAATAGTGTAATGGCTGCCAAAGAGCTTAGGTGGGGTTCGGTACGAACACGTAGAAAAAATGAACAAATTCGAGAACTACATGACCGCAACACAATTCGTGAATTACTGAATACTGAACGAAACTATTCGGCATACGCACTAGGTCAACTGGATACGTCTCTATTTGAAAAAACAAGATGGTTCAATCTAACAAACGAGACAAATAAAAAAACCGGCCTCGTCATGCATAGCAAAGGAGGATTAGGGGAGGCGACAATGACTTTTGGCGATCCTTATGCAATTGAAAAAATTCTACGCGTACACCCAGGACCAGCTCTTACATACATGAGTTGTCAGCCAAAACACCTTGAGGTCATTCAAAAAACACACCACCTTTTCAGTAAGCAAGAGATGCTAAGACTAACTGTTGATCGAGAAAACTTTAGGCCAGACCCTAAAAATATCCAAGTAAAACTTTCTGGACTAGATGTTCATCGGATTAACCAACTGTACGGATCTGAAGGACGACCAACTTATTATCAAGCTGAACATATAGACGAAGGTGTGTATTACGGGATAATTAACCAAGGTCGGCTAACAGCAATTGCTGGAACACATATCGTCTCAAGGGAAGAACAGGTTGCAGTCGTCGGAAATGTCTATACGCTTCCAAGATATCGCGGACAGGGACTCGCTACAGCTGTTACAAGTTCAGCCACTGAAGAATTATTGAAATTCTGCACAACTGTTGT
>CEVQ01132530.1_pt1 | contig 10112 bp, 10 predicted proteins | sample 356551 | NCBI WGS metagenome assembly CEVQ01 (sample SAMEA2623756, study PRJEB7988) | marine metagenome | biome: marine biome (ENVO:00000447); feature: mesopelagic zone (ENVO:00000213); material: "saline water (ENVO:00002010), including plankton (ENVO:xxxxxxxx)" | depth 250 m | reverse complement strand
TGAATGGTTTCTACCAGCAGCCAGGCGGGCGCTGAGACGCCGTCTGCGCTCCTATGAGGCCGGCTGTCCGGAAATACGTCCGGCTGGACTGGATGCCTACGCCGGAGCCGCCGGTGCGGCCCTCAGCGCCTGGGATACGCTCATCTGAACAACGGGCTGCTCAACCGCAATTGGCCTCGTAAACGCAATCAGCGAGGGCATCATCTCCGGGGTCCGGACCGCAAGCCGCCGGGCCGGGAGCCAATGGCTGCGCTCCGCCAAGGAAGAGGAAGTTGAGCACCCGGATCGCATCGGAGAGGTCAACACTTCCATTGTCATCGGTATCGGCCGCGTCCATACAATCGGGCGCCCGGGTTCCGAGGAAGAGATAATTCAGGATAAAGACTCCATCTGTAATATCAGTTCCCCCATCGCCGGTGGCATCTCCGCGGCGGAAGGTCACGGCCTCGTCGCAGCCCTCGCCGGAGTTCTCCGCGGCGGGCGACGGGTTGTTAACCACGACAAACTGGCCGCTCCTTGCCCCATCGGGAACCAGGCTGATCGACTGGTCGGTCATGATATCCCGTCCGGGATTCAGAAGCACATCGTCTGTAAAACCACAGACTTCCGATGGCTGGCCAAAATCGAAACCGTGCAGCAGACCGAAATTATTAGCCTCGGAGTCATAGAGAAACACCTGGTCTCCATCGGCATCGATAGCAAACCTCGCATGGAACTGCGGAGGATCCAGCTGCATCGAGACGATGTTAGGATCAGGGCATTCCCAGAAACAGGGCTGATTCTGTACGCTAACGGTTGGGTCAGGACACTTCGAACCATCGTTGTCAAGCCAGACGATAAACCTGGCACCGGCCGGAATGACCGAGCCTTCGGGAAACTTCCAGCGGCGCGGGTCGAAGAAGCTGTCGGAAAGATAGCACTCGCTCAGGTCTACCTGCTGCCCGGAGGTATTGATGAGCTCTACGAAGTCTTCGTCGCGTCGGCAGCAATCAGGATTGCCAACGGGACAGGCATCGCTGGGCAGGCAGGGCGGCTCGCTCGGATCCGTCAACAGGTTGGACTGGCTGGCGATGATCTCGTTGACCAGGATTGCCGCGACACCTGCTCGCGGAGTGTAACCTACCGCGTAGGTGGAGCGAGCGTTGCAGGCGATATAACGTTCGCCGGTAATTCCTCCGCCTTCCTCGCCGCAGCCGTCGTCATCTTCGCCTTCCTTTACCGATCCGCCTCGGCAGGTAACGTCCTCAGCATCAAGAACGCAGCCATTGGCCGCCGGTCCGAACTCACGATCACAGGGCCCGACTCCTTCACCATAACCATCCATCAGGTGGCAGAGATTACGCGGCCTTGTTCCCGAAAGCCCCTCGGTATCCTCAACTCGGAAATAAAACTCGACCCGCACTCCGGCTGCCTGCCCTGGAATTCTGCCTGTCCAGAGGCTGAAGAGATCCAACGGAGTGACAGCTTCAGCCCGAACTCCGAAGTCCGAATCGTAGTCCATCGCCACGACCTGTTCGTCGGAAAAATCTCCCGCGGGGCTTCTCACCCGGTAGGCGATCTCAACACTGGCTATATTTCCGGGAGAGGGAATCTTGTCATCGCGAATTCGAACAGTCAGCTCGACCTCTTCTCCGGCAGCTGGATGGTTGGTGGACTGGTCCACCCTGTTAACCCGCGGAGCGAGGTTGCTTCCTCCTCCATTACGCCCTCCGCTGCAATGACGACGGCTCTGCCCCGGAACGAGACAGACGCCGGCGATCGCCGTACAGGAACCGAAGGTGGTCTCTCCCGGAAGAAAGAAGGTGAAACTTTCCGGGCTGTCTTCGACGCTCACATTGTTCCCGCCGGCCCCATCAGGACTCCGTCCATAGGACACATCCTCATCCAGCGGCGGCAGGAAGACCCTGTCCACCACCTGCCGCGTTCCATCGGCCTGCTCGGGTCCCCAGAGAACGATGGATTCGCTTCCGTTATTCTCGATGTTGAAGCCTGCGTGAAGGGAACAGGTCCCCTGGGTTGCATTCCCATCACAGAAGACCACCAGCCGCGCACCCCTTCCCAGGGTCGACCTGTTGGGAGGAAAAGGCCAGGCCGTCGTAGAATCAAATTGCGGCTGGGCATCGGAAGGGCAATCGGAAAGAAAATAGCTGTCAGCCAGCGAGACCCGTCCAAGAATGACGGTCTGATTGGTGTTGTTGTAAAGCTCGATCATGTCAGGATGGGCGCAGGCTATATCGGCCGGTTCCTGCGTGCTGTTCTGAGCGATCACCTCGTTGATAACCTGGGCGTCCAGGGGACCGCCGGAGAAACAGACCCACAGAAAGAGAACAGCGCAAGAAGCCAGCCCTGCGCCTCCCTGCCGGAAGCTTCGCAATTCAACTCCGCCCGTCCAAACAGAATCAATACTGAAAGCCCTGATTAATGTACTGCTTACCATCTTTGCTCTTTTCTTCGCGAGATAAATGAAATCCGACTGCCCCACAAAAGACCCTCGGCACCCTGCCCTCAAAGGAACCCTTCACCCGCCTGACGGTTCTTGAAAGTGTCCTTATACCTGGACTTAATTATATGCCTGTCCCAGCAGTCTTTAAGTAAAAAGATAAGGAAGGGTTTGTCAGTTGGTCGTGCCAACCCCGGCGGCCACGCTGGTCAAGGCTATACTTCCTCTGCAAGAAGGTGTAGCAACTCATCCAGGTATTCGGACTCCCACCCCAGAAGCTTCGACCCGAATTCGATATAAATCAGCCTCCTGCAGCCGCCCCTGGCCGGCAGCTTGAAGGCCAGCTCACCATTCTCTCCATGGCCGACTAGCTGACCCTTGCCCAGGATCTCTCGAATACGGGCAAGCAGGTCATCTGTGTCAATCGAGTCCCGGTCTGCATGGGTAAAGGCCTGCAGGCGGGTGCCTTCGGAATCACGCTCAAGGAGAAAGGCCGACTCAGGCGACAGATGTTCTCCCAGAAGCCCGAGAACAAGCCTGAAACGGCGGCCCTTGTAATCAGACGTTCTGAGCGATTTCCGAGCATCGAAGAAAAACGGCAGCCAATGCCTGGGATGGCGGCTGTCACCAGCCGGCTCCCCGGGCTCCTCGTGAGCCTCTTCCTCCCTATGCACCGCGTCATCCGATACAGGGCCGGCAAGCGCATTGCGCACAAGAGCCTCCACAGCCGGTGCCTGGAGGGGGCGATCGAGAACACCGCAGGCGATAACATCTCGCGCCTGGTCGCTCAGCTCCTCGCCCGGCTCACGGATAAAGATAACCGGGATCTCACCACTGCCATGGGTCATGCGCTCGGACAGCAGCTGTCCTCCATCACCCCAGAGACAGAGATCGCTGACCACCAGCCTGACAGGCTGCCGCCGGAGCTCATCGAGAACAGAATACCGATTGCGGATATGCAGGACACCATCATCAAGCTCTCTGCAGATTCCATCCAGGAGATTGCGGTCGTCGGCGCTGCTCAGGGCCAGGAGGATCTTGCCTTCTGCCGCAAGCTCCTCGGCGGGAGGCTGCTCCTTGACATCGGCGGCAAGGTCTGCCCCCGCCGCACCGGAAACAATGTTGTCGAGAACCTGGCCGAGTATTTCCAGCTCCTCCTCCGTCAGGGTCTCTTCAGGTTTCTCGCTCTCGCTCAACTTCTTCTCACTCCTGCTCCTCAGGTGAACCGCTATCCGCCGCCTTACCGTCCTGCCTTGAACCCTGCGAACTCACGAAATTCTCCAGGAGCTCTTTCACTCTTGTACGGGTAGAGTCCAGCCCCTCATCGGGCCAGCCCTCACTGAGCATTTTCTCTACGACCTTCTCTGCTATTTCTCCCTGGAGAGGATCCTTCCGGGCAAGGACCTTCGCCAGGCGTCTCATCACCAGCTCTTCAAGCAGCTCCCCGGCCGGAACTGCTGGCGAACCCGCAGACTCTCCATTGCGCGCATCGGTCACACCGGATACGGGAACGTTCTTCTTGTTGATCCGCTGGATCAGGTCCTGGGCCTTGACCGGATTGCGCAGGCGAGTGAGACCTTCACCCCGCTCCCATGAATCAGTATCAAGGATCACGATGACGGTCTCGCCGATTTCGATGACGTCATCGTACTCAAGCTCGGCCTTTTCAATCCGGCTACCGTTGACAAAGGTCCCGTTCTGGCTCTTGAGATCAACCAGGCTGAAGCCGGACTCCATTGGAATGATGCTGCAGTGCTTGCGTGAAAGGATCCTGTCCCGGATAGGAACATCCACCCGTTTCGACCGCCCCACGATGATGGCGTGCTCCGGCAGGTCCAGGCCGCGTACGCAATCATCGAATATCATCAACCGCGCCATACTATCTCCTCAATTGCGAAGCATTCTACCGCAGGCTCACCCGTAGAAAAAGGTCAGGCAACATCAGAGGACGAAAAATTTGCTCCTAGGAATCCGCGTAAATACGGTCCTCTTCCATCAGGAGCTGATAAAGCCTTGACTTGATTCATCCCGAAATATAAAACCTCTTCGTTGATGCGCCAGTGGAGAGGCCATCTATTGCTGTGACCGCCCCCCCTCACGGTCATCATCAAGGTGAAGAGAAAAGAAAATGAAGAAGTGCCATCGGTGTGGAACTCCATGGCTGGGGTATGGTGCCCAGCCGCGGTTGAGGGAGGTTTGCGAAGGGTGCGGCAAGACCCTGCACTGCTGCAATAATTGTCATCATTTCGACCATGAGTTGTCCCGCCAATGCACCCTGGATGGCACCTTCTGGGAGGGCTCGCGCGAAGCGCAGAACTATTGCGAAGGTTTCGCCATGGCCGACTCGGTACGGAAAGAGGCCGAGGAGAAGGTGAACAAAGCGGAAAACGCCTTCCACTCACTCTGGGAAAAATAAAAATACGCGCCTCAGGGCGCTCCGGGTTCTCAAGAGCCTACGGTTCTATTGAGCTTCAGGTTCTTGAGAATTCCGGTTTTTTTCGGTCCCCGGCGGATCGCTGTCGCAGGCTCGCCTCACCCTCTTCTCCTTGAAAAAGATGTCCTTAATATCCCGCAGCGAGTAGCCGCTGCTGCTGAGTCCCTGGATTCGTTCAATCAGGTGAACTACCCGCGGGTGATAAAGACGCTGCCCCCCCTCTGTCTGTCCCGCTTCCTCGATCAGCCCCTGGGTGACGTACCTGTAGAGCACCTGGTGTGAGATCCCCGCCTGCTTGAGAACATCTCCCGCCCTGAGATAATTTTCACTGCTTTTGCTCATAGCCCGGCCCGGCTTCCCTCGCTCTCAAAACCACCTCAGATTATATGATCCCTGTGCGAACTTGACAATCAGGGGGAAAAAAGGGAAAAGTCTCCTCCCGGACGTAGCTGAAGAAAGTCCGCTTTCCCGCCTGGAGTCCTACAGATGGAAAACGACACCCCATTCCCCTCGATAGAGATCTTTGAAGTTCTCACCTCGACCCTCGACAGCATCCACCAGGCGGCTGCCGAAGGGGCACCGGAGTGGACCACCCACATCGCTCGTGAGCAGACAAAAGGAAGAGGGCAGCAGGCGAGGCCCTGGTGGAGCCCCTCGGGAGCTGGGCTCTGGATGTCGACCCTGCTGCGTCCCCGCACATCTCGAAAGACCTGGGGCGGCATCGCCCTGGTGGCGGGAGCCGCGACGCGGTCCGCGTTGAGGTCGCTGGGCGTCAAGACCGTAGAGCTTCGCTGGCCCAATGATCTCTATGTCGACTCCCGCAAGCTGGGCGGCATCCTGGCGGAATCACGGTCCCTGTCAACCGGAGCGTGGATCTCCCTCGGAATCGGCATCAATATCGACCTCGAAAGCAGTGAGCTGCGCAAAGAGGCTCCTGGCGACCTCCGCGACACGATTATCTGCCTCCGTGAAGCAGGCCCTCCCTCCGAATCTGAGCCTGAAATCATCGCACTGAGCATCCTTGAGGAGCTCAGAAACCTCTATAAGCGCTTTCAGCGCGGTGAAGCGCTCGCTGAGCTCCTTGGCGAGAGCCTGTGCCTTGATGGAAGAAAGGTCAGCGTAGAGCGTAGCGGCGAGATTGCGCTGCTGGGGACCGCAACAGGTCTCGGAAACAACGGTGAGCTCCTGGTGACGGATGAAAAGGGGACCATCCATGAGATTGTCACAGCCGGGGTCTCCTGGGACGTCTGAGAGAATTTCCGAAAACCGGAGGGAGGAGGTCGGCCTTATTTCGCAGCTGTCCGTTTCAGGTCGAAGATCCCGCGGTCATACTCCGAGATGTAGGTGCTCTTATAATCGTCCCCGACACATTTCCCCTCGAAGCTGTACTTGCCGAAAAGACCCAGGTCAGCGTAGCCGTCAACCTGGATAGTCTCCCCCATCCTCTGCACCTTGACCTCATCCAGGGTGTACTGGTAAGGAATCGGCAGAGCCTTGGGACCATAGAGCGCGTGATAGCGAATGCTGTATTGAGAATCACTCTTGCGGGTAACGATGGCCCGAAGGTCACCATTGTGTCCGTTTTTACTGCTGCGCCACTCGCCCTTCCAGCAACCGTCAAATCCATCAAGCGGCCTGGTATGGAGCCGCCTGTCCCACTCCGCCTCAAAATTTGAGCAGGCGCTCAAGCCCAGGCAGGACAGCAGGCCAAATACGAACAGTGTTCTTTTCATGATATGCACCTTCCTCAAGGAAACCTGGGAGAGGGGGCACTGCCCGCAACTCCAGACCAGCTCAGCTCATCTCCCGACGACCCTCGAAAGCATCTGAGACTATGTTCTTGCCCACATGCTCGAAGTGGCTTCCGCTCGGCATGCCGCGGGCGATACGGGTTACGCGAAGATCTTTGAATTCTGAAAACGACTCGCGAAGGTAGAGAGCTGTCCCCTCACCTTCAAAACTCGGATTCGTGGCGATGATGACCTCGGAAACACCTCCTGCCCTGACTCGCTCCAGGAGGCCCTCTACCGTCAGATCCTCCGGCTCAATGCCATCAAGAGGGGCCAGCGCTCCCAGGAGTACATGGTAGGTCCCATCGTAAGACCCCGACTTCTCGATAGCGTAAAGATCCCGGGCCTGCTCAACGATACAGATCTTGCTTCCATCTCTCGCCGTATCGGAACAGATCGAACACAGCTCTCCCTCGGCAAAATTGAAGCAGCTCCTGCAATAGGTTACCGTCTCCTTGACGTCCCGTATGGCATCTGCCATTTCCAGGGCGTCCTCGCGAGACAGGCGCAGAATGTGATGAGCCAGCCGCTCTGCCGTCTTGCTGCCAATACCCGGCAGCCTCTGCAGTTCCTTCACCAGCTTATCCAGCGCCGGGCTCTTGAAATCCATTCTTCCTCACACTCCTGTTCAGCTCAGAACAACCCGGGAAAGCCCCCGGCGAGACCGCCCGTGGCGCTGTCCATCTCTTCATTCATCATCTCCTTGGACTTGCCCACCGCCTGGTTGATCGCCGCGATCAACAGGTCCTCGAACATTTCCAGATCCACCTGCCCATCGTCTCCAGCCTGCAGGACACTCGGATCGATGGAAATTTTCACGATCTCCTGCTGGCCGTTGACGGTAACAGAGACAAGCCCCCCTCCGGACTGCTCCTCGATGTAGCGGTTCTTCAGGTCATCATTGACCCGCTCCATATCTTTCTTCATTTTCGAGACCTGCTTGAGCAGGTCTCCCATACCCTTCTGGTTCATCTTTTTATTCCTGCTATTTTTTCAACGTGAAAATCAGTTCACCTTGCGGCCGTTGAAAATTTCGAGGGTCTTACTCACCTCAGAATCTTCCTCAGCCTCCTGCTCCGCATTCTCAGGCAGGTCGGAAACCTCGCGACCGGCCTTCTCTTCGCCATCGGAAACCTGGGAGGAGCCTTCTTCCGCCCTGCAGATTCGAACACCCCAGGAGGCTCCCGTCAGCTCCAGGACAACCTGCTGGATCTCTTTGATGTATTCAGGCTGCTGCAGTTGCTTAAAGCCCAGGGGATTCTGAACAAGGATGCAGAACTCGCCGGGTTGCCCGGATGGTTCCAGGCAAGCGCCTTCAAGAAAGGCCGAGACAAGATCGCTCCTCTTTCCAAGGGTGCCGACGAGTTCGTTCCACAGGTCGGAGAGCTTCTTATAATCCGGCTCAGTGGAAGCCTGCCGGGGTTCAGCCTGCGGCGGCTCAGCGACCGCTACAGCGGTCTCTTCCTGCCGCTCCCTGGCCTGCGGTCCACCTCCTCCGCCGCCTGGCGATGACGGACGCGACGCGCCCCCTGACCGCGGGGAGTCCTGGGCCTGCGGCACTCCTCCAGAAGCGCTCCCGCCGATGGAAGCCTGTCCACCTCCGGAACCCTGCCCTATTCTCTGCTCCATCTGTTTCAGCTCCCCCAGCGCCTTATCCAGCGCTCGCGGATCTTCCAACCGGGCCAGCTTCACCAGGGCTACCTCGACAGCAATGCCTGGATAGGCTGAAGACCTCAGCTGGCTGGCTGTCCCGAGAAGAATCTGCAGGCAGCCGATCATCCTGTCAACCTCGCCGCCAGCGGCATCCTCATCACCCCCCTTGAGACAGTTCACGAGCTCCTCATGCAGACGCTCGATGACCTGCTCTACCAGGACGGCTGGATCAGCTCCGGCCTGGAAGCAGGCGCGCACAGACACCAGCGCGGACGCCGCATCCCGGCCGACCAGGGCCGCCAGGAGCTCGTCAAGACTGCTGGTCGACACCCGCCCAGTGAGCTTGTCGAGCCCGTCCTCTGTGAGCTCTCCATCGCAATAGGTCATCAGCTGGTCGAGCAGCGTCTGGGAATCTCTCATCCCCCCCCGGGAATAACGGGCGATCTTTCCAAGCAGTTCCTTGCCGGCCTTGCGCTTCTCAGCCTTGCAGATCTGGGCAAGACGCGTGACCGTATCCTCTTCCGTGATCGGCTTGAAATCAAACCGCTGACAACGCGAGAGAACCGTATCGGGAATCTTGTGAGGTTCGGTGGTGGCGAAGATGAACTTGACGTGCGACGGAGGCTCCTCGAGGGTCTTCAAGAGCGCGTTGAAAGCCTCACGGGTCAGCATATGAACCTCGTCAATGAGGTAGACCTTGTAATCTCCACGCGAAGCCGGCCGATTAACCCCCTCGATAATCGCCCGGATATCATCGATGCCGCGATGGGAGGCTCCATCGAGTTCGATAACATCGATGTCCTGGCCGGAATGAATCGCCTCGCAGACGCCGCATTTGTCGCAAGGGCTTGCCCTCTCCTCCTCTGGCCGGCTACGGTCGCTGGCCACAGGACAGTTGATCGCCTTGGAAAAAATTCGCGCCATCGAGGTCTTGCCGACCCCCCTGGGACCGGCGAAGAGATAGGCGTGAGCCATTCGATCCTGAAGGATCCCGCCGCGGAGAGTCCGGGCGACAGATTCCTGGCCAACCACCTCTTCGAATTTCCTCGGCCGGTACCGGCGAGCGATGACTTCGTATTTCATCCACGTCCTCAACTACAGGCACGGCGCGGGCGCCGCAGAGACAGCCTCGATGCTCAGGTCGAAAAAAGGATTCTAACCGACAGGGGAATATCGTGCAGACGAAAAACCTGCATCCTGGCGAGAGGAAAAAGAGTGAGGGCACATAAGGAAATCCCAGGTGGGCTGCTTCCGTTAGGATCTGACCCGTTATCCGAGCACCTTATTGCCCTCATAAGTCCAGGCGACCTCTTCGGTAACCCGGACCGGCATTCTATCGACAGAGCGAAAAGACCACAAGCGCCGAACGAAGATGGATGCAGCATGTTGACAGCACGCATGCTCGACAAGCATCATCTTCATCCTTGCTGAAACTGAACGAGAAGCTCATCAGCCATCCATCACTTTTTCACGGGAACCAGTACATGACCAATCGAACCATTTGCCTGCTTGTCTTCTGCTCCGGGTTTTTAGCCCTGCAGGGTTGCCTCTCCAGCTCAACGGGCTTCGAGAATATCCGCGTCTTACTCGACAGTAACGCTGACACGATCGTCCTCAAGGGAGAGACCGGCTCGAAGCTGCTCGTCAGCCCGCGGCTGCAGGGCAGAATCATGACAGCCAAGGTCGGCAGCGTGGAATCGACCGGGCTGGTACCACAGAAAACCATCTCCGAGGGAGAGATCCATGAGCACTTCAACAACTTCGGAGGAATCGACCGCTTCTGGATCGGCCCCGA
>CEVQ01023602.1_pt1 | contig 10115 bp, 6 predicted proteins | sample 356551 | NCBI WGS metagenome assembly CEVQ01 (sample SAMEA2623756, study PRJEB7988) | marine metagenome | biome: marine biome (ENVO:00000447); feature: mesopelagic zone (ENVO:00000213); material: "saline water (ENVO:00002010), including plankton (ENVO:xxxxxxxx)" | depth 250 m | reverse complement strand
ACGACCATAGATCAGATTCCGGATGGTAGGATACCCACGGCCCTGACTGACAAGGAGCTTGAGTCGTTCGGACCTCCAGATCCTAGAATCCTAGTCTGCGGATGCGGAGGCTCGGGCAATAACACGATGAACAGAATCACGCACATTGGCGTCGAAGGCGCTACAACAGTCGCCATCAACACCGACAAGCAGCATCTCGACCACACTAGGGCGATGCAGAAACTGCTTGTTGGCAGGCACATCACCAGAGGTCTCGGGGCAGGGGGAGACCCGGTGATGGGCCGACGCTGCGCCGAGGCGGGACGAGATGTCATTTCTAGGATTGTCAGCGGAGCCGACCTAGTGTTTGTCACCGCCGGGCTAGGCGGAGGTACTGGCACTGGAATAGCGCCTATTGTGGCGGAGGAGGCAAAGCGCTCGGGAGCACTAGTAGTAGCAGTAGTCACGACGCCATTTACAGTCGAGCGAAGACAGCGCATGCAAAGAGCGTTAGAGGGGCTCGACCTGCTTCGCAAGGCAGCTGATGCAGTCCTAGTTCTAGACAACAACAGACTACTCCACTTCGTCCCCAACCTGCCTCTTGACGAGGCTTTCAGTATCATGGACCAGCTCATCGCCGAGATAGTCAAGGGAGTGGTCGAGACAATCACACTGCCCAGTCTGATTAACCTAGATTTCGCAGATGTCCGCTCAATCATGAAGGGTGGAGGAGTGACTATGATGCTCTATGGTGAGAGTGACCAGGGTCCAGAAGAAGTGGTTCACGAGTGTTTGAACCATCCATTGCTAGATATCGAGATCGATGGTGCCTCAGGTGCGCTGATTCACGTAACTGGAGGTCCGTACATGACATTAGAGCAGGCCAATCAAGTCTGTGAACTGATGACCTCAAGGCTGTCTCCGGATGCAAATGTCATCTTTGGAGCAAGGCAAGATCCCGCTTTTGGAGACACAATCAAGGTGATGTCGGTAATCACCGGAGTTGCCAACAGCAGGCTGGATGTTGAGATGATGAGTGCAGATATGCTTGGTGAGGCCCTCAACATAGCTCGAAAGAGCCGCAGTCCAGCGGAAGGCGGATTCCACAGATTCGATTGATGGTTATCCATGGCGGGGGAAGCCTCAAACAGGACGCGTTTGGAGGCCGTATCATGCAACAGGGGCGCGTAGTAAAGGCCTCAGGGCTCGTTTTGCTGATGATTTTGTCAACCGTTGCCGCGCCCGCGAGCGCGCAGGATACAGTACAAGATCCCAAGCAACCTTCAGTAGATAATCCGCATATGCATGTATGGGGAGACAGTGGTCTAAACAACTGTTGGACTCACTTCGATGCCAACGATTCTGCCGGTTCGGCTAGCGAAGGATATGGTGAAGAGACATTTAGTCAGGGTCAGCAAGTTGAGGTTGAATTCAGTTGTAAGATGCAGGAGAATCTCAAGCAAGACATGTACCTAGATGCTAATGGGACAATTACATTTGAATTCGTAGTCGCCATCTATTCTGCAGATGCTTGTGATGATGCTCAAAATGAGTGTACTCCACTAACATTCACACTGACAAAGGGATCTACAGAGATAGCAAAGCAGGAATTTCCTAATGTGAATAAGGATGGGGGCGATGAGATAATTCAGTGGAATCTGAATACCAACGAAACCATGGCACGTTGGAACAAGAGCATTGAGGAGCCTGAGATTCATGTAGAGTTCTCTTGGCCAGGATACAATGGAATCGAGTGCATTGTTTTCGATTGTACTGGTGAGTTCAGATTCTACTACTCAAACAACGAGAATAACGATACGGTCGAAGTTAACTTCCCCGTGATTAACCAAACTATTCCCGGACAAGGCGGTGGTGATGGCGATGAAGGTGGAATAGGTGGAGCTGTGTCAGATGCTCTACCTGGATTCGGCCTCGTTGCAGGTATCGGAGCTCTAGCACTGGCAGCAGTTGGTGCAAGCAGATTCTCTCGTGAAGAGTAATCACAAGTCGCCTACAGCGACGTCGGACTCTTTCCCACTTTCAAGTTCCTTGATTCGCACATTTCCAGCAGCCCACTCATCAGGCATCACCATGACTAGTCTTTGAGCCCCTGTTCTCTCAGCATGTCTGAAGGCCCACTTCATGCGCTTGTCCTCCAGTACCAGATCGACTGAGCGTCCGCTTGCCCTGAGTTTGGTTGCAACAGACATAGCCGCAGAGCGCAAGTCCTCGTTGATTGCAATCACGATGTCCTGGTTACCGGAGGGAAGGTCTGGGACCAGTCCATTTTCGTTGAGTAGTTCCATGATTACCATATCGCCGAAGCCGAATCCAGTAGCTGGCATGTCATTGCCGCCTAGACTTGAGAGCAGTCTATCGTACCTGCCTCCTCCACAGATTGCTCTCAATTTGCCGCCACGGTCGTGCGCCTCAAACACAGGTCCGGTGTAGTAGGCGAGTCCTCGTACGACTGATGCATCGAAGGTAACCCAGTCGGCGATACCGTAGGAATCGATCAAATCGAATAGAGTGGCTAGTTCTGCCACAGCCCCGCTGCCCTCACCTAAAGCAGCAGCCAGTGAATCTAGATCGGACAATCCCAAGGTGGACTGGATTACTGAGATTGCGGATGAGTCTAGTCCCTGCTCAGAGAGTTGCTGCTCAATCACCTCGGCTGGGAGTTTGTCCATCTTATCTACGATAATACAGGTGGCTGCGAAGGCGTCGCCTGAGATTCCTAGTGAGCCAAGTACCTCCTCAAGCACCTTGCGGCTGCTGATTGAGATGGCAAGATCGTCAGCATTGAGCCCGACTCTCTGGAAGAACGAGACTAGTACTGAGAGCAGTTCTGCGTCCGCTTGTACTGCATCACTGCCCCATATATCCACGTTCCACTGGTAGTGCTCTCGTCCGCGTCCGCGTTGGGTTCTCTCATAGCGCCAGCACTGAGGAATGGAGAACCACTTGATGGGGGTCGGCATTGCTCCTGCTCTGGCCATCACCATTCGAGCAAGCGATGGTGTCATTTCGGGGCGAAGGGCTACTCTGCGTCCCCCCTTATCCTCGAAGTTGTAGAGTTGCTGAGTGATTTCCTCGCCTTGCTTTCGGGTGTACAGTTCCTCATGCTCAAGCACAGGTGAGTCGTACTCCTCGAAGCCGTGACTGCGTGCGGCTGCTCTGAAGTTGTCAAACAGCCAGTTGCGTATACGCATGTCCTCGGGATAGAAGTCCCTAGTGCCTCGTACGCCTTGGGTCACGGCTGCGCCACGAACAAGCCCACTTCAAGACCTACGCCGCTCCTTGTACTTCTCAAGCCGTTCTTTGCGGGTGATACGGCCGTCGGACAGAGGGAATGCGAACATGCGCAGAGCTAGGAAGGCTAGGAAGCCGAAGGCGGCCGTGTTAGCCGCCCACGAGTACAGGTGGTTGTAGCCAAGGGTGTCACTGAAGTAAGCGATTGAGGCTGTTGAGAGAGCCCACAGAACAGTGTAGATGATCATCATCATGTACAGACTCTTGCCATAACTCGACTTCGACTCGAAGGTGAGCCAGCGATGCAAGAAATGTGCCTGCAAGGAACTGATGAAGTAGGCGATAGCCCACGCGCTAGAAGCCCTCCAGCGCTCGATTAGGACCATGTCGTAGAGCCAATCGTAGATTAGGAAAAACACTGCGACATTGATGCAACCTACCGCACAGTATGTCGCATATTCACGAAGCAACTTGCCCCAGGGGTAGTCCTCGCTCACCAACATCCTCACACCGTCCAATCCGCCAGTACCCGTGCAATTTCAACTGGTACATCTTCCGCCAATAATCCCGGGCCTGCCTGCTCAGCGGCCCTTCCACCTGCCTCTCTCAGTAATGCACAGCCCAATCTGGCCGCTGGCCAAGCTGACATTCCCTGAGCCAGCAGCCCACCGATAGTTCCGGCCAGAAGATCACCGGTCCCGCCGACTGCCATCCTTGGGTGGCCGCCTGACGCCTTGCATGAACGTCCCTGTGGACCGGTAAGCAAGTCCTCTGCTCCCGTCACGGCGATTGTTACATCTTCTCCGGTGCAGCCTTCTATGGCTTGGCTCGCAGAAACCTCACTCAGCCATCTCTCGGCTTCACCCGCGTGTGGGGTGGCCACGCCCATCAGCCTCTGTGGCCATTCACCGCTGGGGAGGGCTGAGATTGCATCGGCATCGATGACGACTGGTATGTCACTGTCTGCAGCCATCTGTAGAATTGAGGATACTGTCTTGGCAGTAGCGTCATCCCTGCCCAAGCCTGGTCCTATCACCAGTGCGTCGGCACCTCGCTGTGAGAATGCCGTAGAAATCTGATCCAGAGACTCCTCTGTGAGAATCTCCAAGTCAGGCAGGATCTCTGGGATTAGTGAGGCTGGCCATTCCACTCTAGATGCTGCTTCCCTAGGCATCGCCACATGGACTAGGTCGCACCCACTACGCGCGGCAGCCATGCCTGCAAGTATAGGAGCGCCGTGGTACGGTCCGCCACCAATTATCCACAGTCTGCCCCGGTCTCCCTTGCGAGCCCGTGCATCGAGCCTTGGGTATCGCTCAGCATCACCTGGACCGCAATCCTCGACTTCAGCGGGCCATGGCAGCTCAGACACCGTGACTTCTCCAGCCTCGGTAGAGTGCAATCCCTGCTTCATGCTATGGTAGGTGATTGTCGCATCTGCTGCGAGTACGTCCGGTCCACCCAGTCCGGTAGGGATATCACAGGCAAGAACGGGCAATCCAAGCCCCGCCGCCCATTCAGTTATCTCACCTACAGGCGACCTCAGACTATCCCCCAGTCCAGCACCCGCTCCAAGCAGACAGTCAACGATGAGTGAATAGTCACCTTCGGGCGTCTGCGGCCATACAATAATCTCGCCAGCAGAATCTCTAGCATTTCTCGCAGTTTGGCCTCGAGAAGTATCGTGACTAGCAATAATCGTCGTACTGAAGCCCCACTCTCGTAAGTGACGCGCGGCGACGAACCCATCGCCACCGTTGTTTCCTAGACCGCACAGAACCAGTATTGGGCCTTCCGACATCGTCCTAGCAGCCTCTGCTAAAGCTAGTCCAGCCGCCTCCATGAGTGAAGATTCAGGGATTCCCAGTGCCGATGCGTTGCCGTCGAGTACTGCTACTTCGGGCCAACTCATCACCCAGCGGGCTGGTTCTCGCACGATAGGACTCATGCGAGATCCGCTTCAATGGTTGCCATTGTGTGGCTACGCTTCTCGCCGTACTCATCCACAAATGATTCGGGTAGACTTTCTCCTGCACCGACTACGAAAGGATCGTCTCCACCAGGAAGCATATCGATTGGTGCCTCGGCGCCCTCTGGCACATTTCGGTACAGTGGTCGTGGCTCAAGCTCGTAGTCTCCGGTTAGGACGTAAAGCGGCCATGGTGAGTCGGTAGTTGGAATCATGCGATTAATCAGGACATATTTGTTGAGAGAGACGAACAGGATTGCGGTGATTCCCCAGAACAGTAGGATAATCGAGATGCCATGGGGGTTGGTCGGATTCCACGGGTCGTGAACATTGGCTAGTAGGTCGCCGAAGTAAGAGAGCATCAGAACGGAGAACATGGCTGGGAATCCAATGTACATGATTGCGTCCCACCAGCGTCCAATCCACCAATCGTTGTCGCCGGTGTTGACGAAGTCATCGCGGAAGGCCGAGACACCGTTCTCGACGTATTCGCCCATATCGAAACCCTCGCGGTCGTTCTCATTCTGCCATGACTTGTATCTGCTCCATCCATATTTCCAGATACTATAGGCAATGAATAGGCCGCTGAACATCAGTCCGTAGCCCCAGATGTGATCCTGGACCTCAAGGAATTGAGGGAATGCTACTCCTGTTGAATCGTCGACCAAGATCCAGATTGCTGCACTTGGAAGGCCGAAGATGAAGATGGCCGCGCTGGTGAAGCCAACCGCTTGTGAGCGTTCAACACCGTGATCGACGAAGTTGCGCACGCACAGCTCAACTGTCGATATCATGCTGGTCAGTGCAGCGAAAGATAGCGCCATGAAGAACACAGTAACCATCAGCAGCTGTACAACTGGCCCTCCTGGGGCCTTGGCGAAGACCTCAGGTAGGACTAGAAATGTGATTGCAGAACTGCCTCCTCCTACAGCGCTCAGAGGGTCATCCACGACTGCAAACACCGCCATCATTACGGTGAGACCAGCAATAATCGAGATGCTGTTGTTGGCAAGGCACATTGTAGCAGCGTTCAGGGTAGTATCCTCATCCTTGCGCATGTACACCGAGTAGGTAATCGCCATACCCATTCCAGCAGAACATGACCATGCGGACTGAGACAGGCCATTGATCCAAGTCTCAGGCTCTAACAGGTACTCGGGCTGGATACTGAACATGAAGACGAAGCCATCGAGGGTGCCGTCCTCGAAGTCCATCACGAAAGCGAGGAAGAGTGCTGTGAAAAGCAGCACAAACAGGGAAGTCATCAGATACACATTGGCCTTCTCAATAGCTTTCGCACCCTTCCAAATAGCTGCCATCGTAATCAGAATCGCAATGGTTTGGAAGATGATGACCTGGGTGGGGTCCTGCAAGAAATTATTCCACACATCAGTGGTATCGACCTCTTGAGTCAAGCCTCCACGAATCGCGGTCTGGAAGTAGTTGATGCACCAGCCTGTGACGACTGCGTAGTAGAAGCCGATAGCAGTCGATATCCAAGCCGTCCACAGGCCCATCCAAGCGAACTTAGGGCCTGCGAAAATTCTGAATGTTCCAACTGTACCAGTTCGGCTTCTCTTGCCAAGAGCGAATTCGGCGATAATCAGCGGGACTGACCACAGGAAAAGAAAGATGAGCCAAGGGACCAGAAAAGAGCCGCCTCCATTGGCCCCGACCATTCTAGGGAAGCGCCAGATGTTGCCTGTTCCAATCGCAGCTCCGATTGTAGCGAATATCAGTCCCAAACGGCCGCTGAACTGGTCTGAGGAAGGTTCTGACTGCGGGTTCATTCTACACCCTCCGGCAAGCCGATGACGCCGCGTTCATCATCAAACATCGCTCGGAGGGTTAGTCCGAGTCCGCCCCAAACGAAACTCGCAATCACTAGGAACATCATCACTGCTAGTATGGATGAACCGAATGATGCCCTGTAGGGTATTGCCAACTCGTAGTAATTGCCGCCCTCCTCGACCGTAGGATAAGAGAATGGGAAAGCGCCGTTGGTGGTGCCGAGCATCGCCTTGTACTGAATTTTACCAACGGAGGTATCCGGTAACGGTATGTGGCTCTCCAACATCGTACCATTGGATCCATCGAGTAGAACGCACTGCTCACCGAGCTCCATGAACGGAGACATGCTCCATGCCACATCGACCCATTCTGTAGGGCCGAAGTCATTCTGTTGCCTATTGGGCTCTACGAACCTCCACATCAGATGAGTCCGATTGACATCTGGAGTGAATGGGAAGGCCTTGTCTAAGCACATACCGATGGGGATGTCTCCCTCGGCTGGAACTGTGACATTCTTTGGTTCCTCGAGCCATTGCGTTGCGGTAGTATTCTCAATTCCAACTATGGCTCGGTATCTCGGGTCATCAGCTATTTGGGCCATATAGAACGGAACGCCAACGTTCCTGACCGCAATGTGTGCGATGTCCTCTGGGAATTCATGGAAGGCGTTACCAATCTCGATTGTATAGCAGTAGGAGTTGTGAACTCCATAGTGCCAGTCACAGAAGTCCCCAGTTGTCGGGTATAGTTCAGATGACTGCATAGGAGCGTAATCGGTCATCTCCCCCATAACATTGCCATGGTACACTAGATATTCGTCATCAGGAGTATAGCAGTTCGTACAATGGCCCCACGGCCACAGCACGAGTTCAGAGAATGAATGCCAAGTCAATGTGACCTTGAAGTCTGAAGCTCCATCGCCATCATCGTCATTCATCTCAGTCATGTCTTGAATGAACTTGGTCTCAGGCTCGCTATTGCCTCCAAGCCAATCCTCATCGATTTGGCCGTCGGCATCGTCGTCCTTCCCATCCACGTGATCCTCGTTGACGAGGCCGTCTCCATCGTTGTCCTCGTAGTTGACTGGTCCGTTGTATACGTCGTTGTTTGGACCGTCGGCATAGCACATCCCAGGGAATAGTGGTCCTGTAGCACCCAATGGTGCCCCCCACTCAAACTGATAGTTACGGTTGAGATCTACTCCGTCGCAGCCCTCGTCTACCTCCTCGTCGACATCAGGTATTGGAGTTACTCCTGTTACCGTGTTATCTCTGAGGTTCTTTCTCCAGCCGCTGCGGTAGCAGTTCTCCCAAGCGGTGGGGCCGCAGTACTCCTCCATGTCATACCTGACTCCATCAGTATTCAACATTGGAATCAGGTAAATCTCACGGGTGTTGATCAAATCTGTGATGAACTGTTCCGAGAAGTCCTCATCCACACCGAGATCACCTGGGCCGCATGGGATGCCATCTCCGTTGCTGTCCTGATTGGTAGCATTAAGCAGGGTACAGTCGCCATCGTTGTCTATGCCGTCCCATCCATCCTCATCGATTAGGCCGTCGCCGTCGTTATCGATTCCGGCCTTACCATAGTAGTATGCTATAGTCTCAAGGAAAAACATCGGTACCTCAAACGACATCCACTCTCGAGCGTGGTGGTTCCCGACCAGCATCACATCTGGACGGTCGGCATAGTTGCCATCATCATCGTTGAAGGGGTTGTACTCGCCACCATTGACGTTCCCAGTAATTTTCATCCACGGGCTTGGGTGGTTGTAGTACCAACCCTTGTAGTCGTCAGAGGTCATCTCATCACCGCGAGCGTTGACTCCTCCGAGCAATCCCTCATGGTACTGGAGGAAGTCTGGATAGTACGCAGCCAGTGTCTGCATCCTCTCCTTCATCGAGAAGTAGTCGTAGTACTCACGGAACTGAAGCTTGTCGATATCTCCATGAGGGCCCCACGGGAAAATTTGGAAGGCGTATTCGTCGGACCAAATGTCCTCAGGAGCATAGCCAGACTCAGAATCCTGCGCCCCCACTGGGGCAATTAGTGTCGCTGGAGCCAGTAGCGACAGCATCAACGGAAGTAACATGGCGATCAATGGCACACGCCTTTCCCTGAGTCCGATTGTGTCTTCATTCGGCATGCTAACGGGTCGGCGAGAGTATGTTCGGTATTCAATCCCTCGCAGACCGGTCCATAGGACCGGGGTTGCCTTTTTGAGGAGGGCGTGCTCGGGCCAAGCATGAGCGTACTAGGAATTGACATGGGTGGAGAGGCCGAAATTGGCTCATTCTCCCAAGGAACTGCGACTGTTTTGGCACTCGTCTTATTACTTAGCGTGGGAGTTGGAATCTTCTCTCGCAGAATGTTTTTCCCTTGGATGATGGATTTGTTATCGAAGACTGAAAGAATAGACGGGAAGGACTTTTTCGCCCCTAAATCGCTAGCGTGGATGGTAGGCCTGCTTGTTCTATGGCAGTCAGTAGATTGGCTGTTCGCAAACAGTGAGCCAGTATGGGATGCAGGACTGATGAGTGATGTGATGGAATATTCCCGTGCCGGCTTCATCATCCTGATGCTGTTTGCAGCATTTAGGCTGGTAGACTACCTAGACGCTTTCATTGTAGTCGAGGGCGACGATATGGCTGCTCGGCGCTCGCTTGCAAGTGTGGCCGAGTCAATTGGCAGGCTCGCAGTGGTAATTGTCGGCTTCTTCGTGATAGCCGGACTTTTCGGTGTCAATCTGAATGGTCTGATAGCCGGTCTGGGGATTACCGGTCTAGCACTGGCTCTAGCAGCCAGAGACTCAGTGGCCAATGTATTCGGTGCAATATCGATTATCATCGATCAACCGTTTAATGTTGGAGACTGGATTATCGTCGAGGATATCGAGGGAGAGGTCGTCAACATCGGACTGCGTACAACCATGCTCAGGACGGGCAATGATACCATCGTCACTATTCCTAACTCCAATATCACAAACTCGCCTGTAGAGAATTACAGCAAGCGCAGGTTCAGGCGTATCCGCCCGACCTTCGAGTTCGAAGAGGGTAACGATATGGACGCTATCAAAAAGTTCTGTGATACGCTTTCCGAGCAAGTCCTAGCTGACTCGAGA
>CEVQ01019999.1_pt1 | contig 10118 bp, 7 predicted proteins | sample 356551 | NCBI WGS metagenome assembly CEVQ01 (sample SAMEA2623756, study PRJEB7988) | marine metagenome | biome: marine biome (ENVO:00000447); feature: mesopelagic zone (ENVO:00000213); material: "saline water (ENVO:00002010), including plankton (ENVO:xxxxxxxx)" | depth 250 m | reverse complement strand
TCAAAAGGATACAGACAGAGAGTAGGGATTTCACAGGCGATACTTCATGAACCTGATGTACTTATCCTGGACGAGCCCACCATAGGTATTGACCCGATACAGGTAGTGGAGACTCGCCAGCTCATCAAGGACCTCGGGGATAACCACACTCTTATTTTAAGTTCACATATCCTTCCAGAAGTTTCTCTGATATGCGATAGGGTGATTATCATCCATGAAGGTCAAATCGTCGCAGTAGATGAACCAGAAAATTTAGGCACTAATTTGTCTGGAGTCGAGAGGGTTGAACTCGAAGTCAAGGGCCCTAACAGAGAAATACTTGCCGTACTCGAGTCCGTAGACGGTGTTCAAGAGATAGAGCGAGACACTGTCACTGGAGGCGCGTTCCATAGATATCAAATTACCGTAGATCTTGGAAAGGATATTCGCTCAGATTTAGCAAAAGTAGTAATTCAAAACAACTGGGAGTTACTTAAATTACAGTCTCTGGGCATGACGTTAGAAGAAATATTCCTTAGGCTGACCATTGAAGAACAGCAGCTCAACCCTGAACCGGAACATGCTCAATGAACAATCTAATAGCAATAACCGCAAAGGAAACCAAAGCCTATTTTGCGATGCCGTCGGCATACGTGGTTGGGGCAATGTTCCTTGTACTGACAGGAGTTTTCTTCGTCTTTGATATTTCAAGTCCTTTTGCTGAAGCAGGAGTACGAGGACTTGTAGATTGGGCAAGTTTTTTTACGATATTTCTAGCACCGCTTCTCACGATGAGATTGCTGGCTGAAGAACAAAAGCTCGGAACCCTTGAGTTGCTTCTCACTTCACCCGTTAGAGAATGGGAAGTCGTTTTGGGAAAGTATATCGCGAGCTTGGCAATGCTTCTGGCGATTCAATTTGTGACGCTCTACTATGTACTTATGATCTACGTATTTGGGGACCCTGATTCTGGCCCAGTGCTGAGCAGTTACCTGGGTCTCATACTCCATGGGGCGGCTGCATTGGCGATTGGAATTTTAGGATCTTCACTATCCGCCAATCAGATAGTCGCGGCGGTAGTAGGAACAGCGGTCTTACTATTCTTTACATTCATAGACAGAGTTTCTTCCCTTGTTGAGGGGGCACCTGGTGGATTCCTAAATGCCATCTCAATGGATGGACGCCTCTCAGACTTTACCAGAGGAGTGATAGATACCAGTCACGTTATTTACTTCCTAAGCTTAATAGCCATATTTGTATTTCTTACAATCCGGTCTTTAGAGACCCGAAGGTGGCGTTAGATGTCTCTCCAACCTGATCAAACGGAGGAATCGTACTTAGGTATATTGTTGAGCTCCGTCAAGTCACCTGGATTTTGGAGCATAGTTTCTGGTGGCGGTGGAATAGCTGCCCTTGTTATTGGAGGGGCTATCAATTTAGCTTTTGACTCATTGTCATCACTTTCTCTAGTGGTACTTTTAGTAGGAGCAATACTGATCTTTCTGGCAATCGTTTTATCTCCAAGAGCAATTGCTATTTTTCTAGTAGGCCGTAGAGGTCGCTACGGAACTAACGTCGCAATCATGACGATAGCTTTCTTCGTTATACTTCTCGTTGTAAACTTTTTGGTTTACCAAAATCCAACCAGAATAGATACGACAGCAACCCGAATATTCACATTATCACCACAAACCATTCGAATACTTGATGAGATGTCCTCGCCAGTTGTCGCAAATGCATTCTTTGTGGAAACTGCTACAGCAGACGTATCAAAACAGCAGGCTGAAGATTTATTAAATGAATTCCAGCGAAGATCCGATAATTTCAGTTATCGATTTATAGACCCAGAACTGAATAGAACCCAAGCATTAAAGTATGACGTCCGAACATACCCAACTATAGTGTTTGAAGATGTTAATAGTGGGAAACTCCAAGGGATAGTGAGATTCACTGAACAAGAGTTTGTCACGGGAATATTAGTTGCCTCAGACGTGGAACAGAAAAAAGTCAGGGTTCTAATAGGTCATGGCGAATCTTCGCAGACAGACATGGCTGACACCGGTCTAGATTTAGCTATTGAGGGAATGCAACGTGATAACTACAGGGTTTTACCACTCAATCTCAAACAAGATGGGAAAATTCCTGAAGATACCGCATTACTTGTAATAGCAGGTCCAGACAAGGACATTAATGACTCAGAATTTGATGCCATTGCAAAATACGTGGTATCCGGCGGGCGCATTCTAGCACTCTTCGATCCAGGCGTTCCTGAGGGATTTAATGTGATTCTAGCCACATACGGTTTGGCGATAGGCAGCGAACCAATTGCTGACGCCGTCAGCAACGTTGGGGGTGAAATGCTTACTCCAATGCTACAAAAGGCCAATGGCCAACTATTTAACAAGGCAACGAGTGGAATTGGTATAACCGACGAAATAAGTGTGAGTTTCTTTCCTGAAGTAGGGGCTATAAACGCTTTAGTTCACAAGGATGATTTACCTGCTCACATTAAGTTCACTGAAATAGGCATAACAACACCCGCGAGCTGGCTTGAAACCGATTCAGACTCTCCAGGATACTCTAATGAAGAAATACCCGGGCCATTTGTTGTAGCTGGCGTATTAGAAACACAAGGCCTAATTAGTGAAGCGCCATCCCTAGTATCTTCCAGAAAAGCCGCGAAAATGGTCATATTTTCTGATTCCGACTTCGCTACAAATAAATACTTCCATAGTAGTGACAATTCGGACCTATTTCTAAATTCTGTAAACTGGCTAGCTGATGATTATGAACTAATATCGATAAGACCAAAACTGGTCCCATACCGAGAACTAGTCGTGAATTCCAGAGAACGTGACTTCATAAAATGGTCCAGCTGGGTATTACCTCCTGCTTTAGCAATAATACTTGGTATATTCGTTTGGTGGAGAAGACGTTAGGAGCGTTTCAGATTGAACTTAAAAGTAACGTTTGTCCTCATAATTGTCGCAGCCATAGCTGGGGCTATATATTTCCTAAATCCATTTGAAAAGAAAGAGGAGAAAGCCCTACCCCGTCCTTGGTTCTACCAAGTATCTGTTGATGATATGACCTCAATTGGAGTGGAGTCAGAAGGCAACAATGTATTCTTCAATAAAACTAGTGAAGGAACATGGGCCTTCGACATAGAAGGCGATATACCACCTGATCACATGCGATGGGGGGGAATTGCATATTTACTGGGAGGTCCGCAAACTAAACGGGATCTTACCGAAACCAAGGTCATTATTGAAGATCCCGCCGAATACGGATTGGCCGACCCACATACCATTGTTGATATTGGTCTGACTTTTGATCGATATTTACAATTCAGGCTTGGAGACAGAACTACAGACGGAGACCATCACTACGGACAAATATCGGGTTTCCCTCAATTATTTTTAATAGCAGACACGTGGGGAGAAGTGGTATCTCGACTTGCCAAAGAACCTCCATACCCAAAATATTATGTAGTACGCGATCCTAGATCTATTGAAGAATTCAACCTATTCCCACCCACTGACAACCCTAATGACCCTGCCCAACTTAGTTTCACCAAGAAGAATGGAGAATGGGTAGTAACAGACTACCTTGTAAGTGCTGATGCACATCCAGTTGATATGTCAAAGTGGGAAAAAATTCTACCTCTCTTGTCCAGACCCGAAGGAATGAAAGTACACAGGCATAAGGTTGAAGACAGAGACTACACGGAATGGGGAATTGGCGATAATTCACTATCCCTCGAAATAAGATTCAGGGGAGTGAGTGAAACAGGTACGAATTACGTTGACGGGATTCTGTTATTAATCGGGAACGAATCCGAAGTGGGGAACTACTATTACGCTCTAAACAGCCAAGAAGGCTCAATGCAACCTGTCTTACTACTGCCCGCAAAATGGGTGGACACTTTGTCAGGCCTATACGATGACGTTCCTTACGCCAATAAATAACATTTCCTAGGTAATTCCAAATACCTTTCTAAAAGTGCATAAAACAGTCACTGAATTATTATGGTACCCAGATGTTCGGGTCCGGAATTTGTCGTTTGCGCCATAAACAATAAATCGTTGCATAGATAGTTAAAACCATACACCTGGTTACAGGTTTTATGAGGTTCGGTTTTCTATATAACCTTGCGAGATCCTATCAATTATTATTGCCAGTATGACAATTGCACATCCGGCTAGGACAGCTTCACCTTCTCTTAATTGCCCCATCGCCCTTAATACCTCAATACCTAACCCACCCGCACCAACCATTGCGGCAATCGTAGACATCGCTAGAGCCATCATTACAGTCTGATTTATTCCTGCCATGATAGTTGGAATTGCCATGGGTATCTGTATTTTAAATAAAAGCTGTATATTACTGGAACCAAACGACTGACCGGCCTCTACCACAGATGGATCCACCTGTCTTATCCCTAAATTCGTAAGCCTTATACAAGGGGGAAGAGCATATAGGACCGTGGCAAATATGGCAGCGACGTTGCCGAGTCCGAAAAGCATGATTCCTGGGACTAGATACACGAAGCTCGGCATTGTCTGCATAGTATCTAATACCGGTCGTATACCGGTATCCACAGAATCACTTCTTGCCGCTAAAATACCTACTGGAACACCAATAACAATTGATAAAAAAACAGCTACTATCATTATCGCAACAGTCACCATTGTTGGCTCCCATAAACTGACCATCGCTAGAACAATCAGCCCAACAAGTGACATTATTGCAATTTTTAATGAGGCGACTTTCCACCCGATTATAAAAACTAGAGCCATCATTATCGGCCATGGGATCCAGATCAATAGATCTCTGAGCTTTCCTAACACTACCTTGATAGCATCACTTACAGCATCAAAAAAATCACCGAATGTAATAACTATCCAATCTATAGAGTCATCTAGAGCGCCTTCAACTTCATTACTTACGTTAAGTGGGAAATCCAGAGCAAACTCAACCCCCGACCCATGTATCATCAATGACAAAATGATAGAGCCCAATATTACGACAGTCGGGAAGTAGAACTTCCTCAAACCGCTATTCAGTCTACGGGTGGTACCGTTCGTAGAATTTACCATTTCTTTGTCTGATCCTGACATCTAGTTCGGCTCTCCGACAATCTTTGTTAATTAAGTTTTCTCACTCAGCGAGGGCGACTAAAATAGAACCACGAGTTATTACCCCTATTAGATGTTCTTCAGAATCTATAACAGGAATAGGCGTCTCAGAGTTAGCCAATCTGGCGATCGCTGGTTTCACATTACTGAAAGACTTCATAGAATCAGGCGAGTTTGCTAAACAATGATCCAATTCCTTTGTAGAAGAAGTCTGTTCTATATCACTTCTCATCAGCACACCCAACGAGACCCCTGACTCACTCACAAAAGCAATGTGCTTAGGTTTAATTCTGTCCAGCTTATCCTTCAATTCATTTAAATCAGCGGGGTAAGTGCAAATAAGATCTGGAGTGACCGAAATAGATGAAGCGTTTAGAACCCTATCCTTGGAAACATCCTCGGTGAATTCGCTGACAAAGTCATCTACCGGATTCAAAATTATTTCCTCAGGTGTTCCCATTTGTATGATCTCGCCGTCTCTCATAATAGCTATGCGGTCCCCCACCGTGACAGCTTCGTCCAAATCATGCGTGATAAAGACCAAGGTTTTCTTTATCTCTTTTTGCAAAATTGCAAGCTCAGACCTCATCTGGCGTCTTATCAACGGATCCAAGCCACTGAATGGTTCGTCCAAGAGCAATATCTCTGGCTCCACTGCCAAGGCCCGTGCTAAGCCAACTCTTTGCTGCATGCCACCACTAAGTTGGCTTACTTTGGAAGTTTCCCAACCATTCAGGCCCACTAGATCAAGCATCCTCTGGGCTCTCTCGTAACGGTCTTTTTTAGACAAGCCTTTAACTTCCAAGCCATAACAGGCATTATCGATAACATTCCGATGAGGAAGAAGTCCGAAGTTCTGGAATACCATTGAGACCTTACTACGCCTAAAATCCCTCAGCTCCTTCTCGTCAAGAGAAGTAACATTCTGATCATCAATAATTATATTTCCAGAAGTACTCTCAATCAGGCGAATCAAGCATCTGACCAGTGTAGATTTTCCGCTGCCAGATAAACCCATAACAACGAATGTCTCCCCTTTTTGTACTTGAAAGGAGACATTTCTTAGAGCAACGACCTGGCCAAATTCAGTTTGGATTTCTTCCCGTGACTTTTCAGCATTTCCAGCTTCCAAGGCAACAGATGGGTTATTACCAAACACTTTCCAAAGGCGCTCAACTACTATCTGGTGGCTATTCTGTTCAGGTTCTACAGTCATAAGTTACAGCAATCCCATACACAAAAGAGGGACCGCCCCAAACAGAGCGATCCCTCTTTACAATCCAGTCAGCAGAACTAAAATTTCAAACTAACCGGAATCATTCTTACGGCAAAGCAGCCAATACTTTTGCAAGTACGTCTTCAGGTACCCAACTCTGCCAGGCATCATTATTACTTAGATACCATACAGCTGTTGCCTCAAAGGCTTCTTCTGAGGTGTCGTAATTTCCTGAATTCTCGCCGTACCATGCATCGGCACCTAACTGATTTCCAGCCGACCAATCCCACTTGTTAAAAAACTGAATCAAGTAGGGGGCTTCGTGAACCAGTTCTGTGTTCATAGCAATCATTATTTCTGCCGGAGGGAAAGCACAGCCGTTTACAGGGTCATTGTTAGCACAAGTACTTGGATCTGGCTGAGCTAGGTCAACAATATCTACAGGATAATTTAGATCGAGCATCAATTTTGTTGGTCCCCAGTAATAGAAGAGAATTGGGTCCTCTTTCTTCACCGCACCCTCTATAGCGGCTGCAAGAGCCCCAGAAGTACCTGGGTCTCTGAGCTCAACGTGATCACTTAAGCCATACGCTGATATCTGACCTGGGCCAGCCTCGGTTCCTTCTTGCACTCCTCTACATGCCCATCCCGCGATACAACCCCATAGCACAGCTTTTCCGCTGCTGTCAGGCTCTGCGAACAACGCTTTGTATTTTTCTTCCTTGAGATCCTCTACAGAATCCAAATCTGGATTTGCTGCTTGGACATAGGCAGGAATAAGGAAAGTGCTCTGCCAGTTATCCTCAAGGCTCTTGCCCACAGGAATGACTTCTCCGGCCTTCACGGCTTCGTTCCAAACCACATTCTGGTTAGGAAGCCAGATTTCCATGGTGATATCAATATCGCCCTTCCTCAGGCCTTGGAATAAAGGCACAGTCGCTCCCTCTACTTGGGATGTCTTATGACCATAACCATGCTCAACTATGTACCTGGCTATACCATTTTGCACTAAGGCACTATCCCAGTTAAGTCCACCAAAAACGATCTCCCTCTTGGGTCCTTCAGGTACCTCAACCTCAACCTCAACCTCAACTATCTTTGTTACCTCTTTAATGACTTCCTTCTCTACCTCTACCTCTACCTCTACCTCTACCTCTACTTCCTTAACAACTTGCTCTTTTACGATCTTCTCCACCGCTACTTCTTTAATCACTTCCACCGGAACTTCTTTTTCAACGACTTTAACTACCTCAACTTCCCTAACCGTCTCCCCACAAGCAATTGAAACCATTACGAATGCAGCAACTAATAAAACGATTGACGCTGTCAAAGTTCTACTTTTATTAAAAGCCCCTAACATATATATCTCCTTTGATAAGTTTTTCCGACCTGTTTGATGCGATAAGACTTCGGCGATGTGTATTAAACAGTTCAACTCTGCTGTTATCTACCAAAGTCGCTGGCATCAGAAATTAATTTTTAGAGTGTTGCAATGAGTATGAAGATCTTGATGAGACATTTCTCAGACAGAGACTCAACAAGGACTTAATGAACATGAATCCGTTGCTCAGCAGCAAGGGCTTTGCCCCGCTATTATGCGATTGTTTGAAGTTATCTCCCTATTTCGGGGTTTTACTGTGTGTCCCGAGGTAGCAAATATATCCAAATTCGGGCCTTCGGTCAACTTTTGGCAGCCTGATTTTGGTGTTTGAACCTGCCCATGGAAGGTTATCCACCTTCTACAATTGCTAGTCAACACCGGAATTAAGAAGAACTGTTGAAAGCTACATTTAGCCTAATATAGAGCACAAAGTGGGTTTCAAGTGAACCAGCTAGCATCAACATTAGATGTTTAACTTAATCCACAGGAATGGTGGTCGGGGAGACAGGATTCGAACCTGCGACCCCCTGCACCCCATGCAGATGCGCTACCAAGCTGCGCTACTCCCCGACCTGAACGAAAAGAATAGCATAGCGCTCAATAAACCATCAACGAAATAGAAAATCGAAAATAAGCTGAGACAAAGATAGATGTTTTAAGGGTAGAATGGCGTGAGAAGTCAGTATAGTAATATCAGCTTAAATTCATCACGTGTGACCCGTAAGTGTTAGATCACAATTAGATCACAAGAGGAATCAAGATTATGCTTAAAGAAGTGGACCTAATTAATTCGCCTTCAGATATTCGAAATGCCTTTCGAAACAATGAGTTGACCAGACCAACATCAGGACTAGCGCCGGGATATGTGCAGGCAAATCTTGCCATTCTCCCAAGGGAAAAAGCCTTTGACTTTCTACTATTTTGCCAGCGAAATCCAAAACCGTGTCCTTTAATCGAGGTTCTCGAACCAGGAGAAATTGAAGCCAGTCTCACAGCGCCAGGGAGTGATGTCAGAAACGACGTACCTCTGTACCGGGTTTACAAAAACGGTGTCCTCGACGCAGAAATCAAATCATTGACAAACATTTGGGAAAAAGATTTTGTAACCTTTCTCCTAGGATGCAGTTTCTCGTTTGAAGCCGCACTACAAAACAATGGGATAAGACTTCCCCATTTTGAAAAAGGTACAAACGTTTCTATGTACATAACTAACATTGAAACTTCCTCTGCTGGAGAATTCTCCGGCCCCATGGTGGTTTCAATGAGATCAATACCTCAAGAGAAAGTTGTCAGAGCTGTTCAGGTAACTTCAAGATTCCCCAGCGTTCACGGATCGCCCATACATGTCGGGGCACCTGAAAACATTGGAATTGCAGACATTTCAACACCTGACTTCGGCGACCCAACCGAAATAAAGGAAGGGGAAGTACCCGTGTTTTGGGCCTGTGGCGTAACTCCTCAGAGTGTAGCAATGAGCTCAAAACCGGAGATAATGATCACCCACGCTCCAGGATACATGTTTATCACAGATAAAAAAGATGAAGAATATTCGGTGTTATAAATGAATTCACATTTAACTATAGAAGACCTAATTCTCTCAAACGATCAAAGGGGTATATCGGAATTACGTGATCTCGTTCCGGCAGACTACTGCACAAGGGCCGCAAAGTTAGTCCTTGACAATACTGGAACTGTTTTAATCACCACTGGCTTTTATATTCTTAGCGCCGGAGCGCCAGAAACCGACGGTCCACCAGGAGCCATTGCTATTGGGGTTGGATTGGAACAGCTTGGATATAAGGTTAAGTATGTAGCTGATGAATATTCCAGCAAGTTGTTGCGTCCATATGTATCAGAAGACTCCGATGTCATCGATTTTCCCATAACTACAGTTCCCAAAAGTATCCAGTTCTCAGAAGATCTATTAAATACTGAAAATCCTTCAATGTTGATATCAATTGAACGCTGCGCTGCAGCAGCCGATGGCTTGTACCGTAATATGCGTGACCTAGACATAAGCGATCAAACGGCAAAAGTTGACTCGTTGTTTAACATGCACGAAAAAACCATTGGAATAGGTGATGGAGGAAATGAAATTGGGCTTGGAAACGTTATAGATGGAGTGGAGAAATCTGAAACACTCGTCTCCTATCCAGCTGTTTCCAAGGTGAGTGAATTGATAATTGCCAGCGTCTCAAATTGGGGTGGATACGGATTATTAGCTGCCCTCTCAATAGCCACCGGCAAAAACATTCTTCCTACAGTTGATGAAGATACTGAAAGAATTTCTAATATGGTAGACCTTGGAGCTGTGGATGGGTTTTCTGGGGAACAAATCAATAAGGTAGATGGATTCGATTTGACAGAAAATGCTGCTCTACTCGAAAAACTCCACAGGCTAGTC
>CEVQ01140840.1_pt1 | contig 10120 bp, 7 predicted proteins | sample 356551 | NCBI WGS metagenome assembly CEVQ01 (sample SAMEA2623756, study PRJEB7988) | marine metagenome | biome: marine biome (ENVO:00000447); feature: mesopelagic zone (ENVO:00000213); material: "saline water (ENVO:00002010), including plankton (ENVO:xxxxxxxx)" | depth 250 m | reverse complement strand
TTTAACCAAGCTTGTGTTAGAGGTGTTTGACCCTCCACAAGCCGCAAAAAACATACTAATCCCTAAAATAAATAGGGGGCTCATTATTTTTGTTTTGATTAACCCCAAAATCATTCTAAAAATTATGACTTTTTAAAACAACTTCATTTCTTTTTTGGCATAGGAGGATTAATGCTCGTATGCCAGTTGTCAACCTCAATCTTCAAATTTCTGACAACCTCTGGATATAGATTAGAAACATTTCTTGTCTCTGGAAGATCACTATACAAATCATATAGCTGGATCTTCCCAGTCTCAAGACTTTTGATCATTTTCCATCTCCCTCTGCGGATTGCAGTCTCTGGTCGTTGATCAAAACCCGCGCCCTGGCCTTCGAAAGCAGGTTTAAATGTCATGCCACGGTAGCCTGGATAATGCCAAACAAGAGACCGCTCTTCCCAGGTAGACATCGGATCAATCAGAATTGACTGAAGTGATTTCCCATCGAATTCCTCCTTCACTTGATTGAAATCCGGATGGCCGGTCACATCTAATAGCGTCGGCAAGATGTCCATCTGAGTCACTAAGCCGTCAAAGGTTCCTCTTGAAAAATTCTCGCCAAAAACAACACCCATAGGGACGCGAATTCCACCTTCCCAAAGCTGTACTTTTCCGCCGCGTAGCGGATAATGGGTAGTGAACTCGCCAAGTTCAAAACCGCCCAACTCGGGCGTTTTAATCACTGTCCCGGTCATCCCACCATTATCAGATGTGAAAATAATAATTGTATTATCCAGCATTTCACGATGCTTTAAACCTTCAACTAGAGCACCAACACTGTTGTCTAACTCTTCGACCATAGCCGCATAAACTGGATGTGAATGAAGCAATGTGGACAGCTTCATTTCATATTTTTCAATTAAACCTTTTTCCGCTTCAATAGGCAAATGAATCAGAGGGTGTGCCATATATAGAAAAAAGGGTCTGCCTTCAGCACGGTCGATAAAATGCAAGGATATGTCCGTCATATAATCACCAGATTGTCCATATGGTTCGGGATATTCAGGTGATTTAGATACAAACCCCTTTCTTACATCAAGATGTGACCCACCACTATTGATGTTGCGAAGCTCAACGTATTCATCAAAGCCACGGTCAGTCGGTTTTTGTGGTCCAACATGCCACTTTCCAAAAAATCCCGTGAAATATCCTATTTCCTTTAAATATTCAGGGATTACTTTGCGGCCTTCCGGCAAATCCAAATTGTTGAAAGGAGGCTCATAATTGACCTTTTCTTCCCAATCCACATTTAATTCATCAGGATTCATTTTTTCAACATTTAGAAAATAGTTGACCTCGTTCCAGCTTTTGTTGACTACCTCATAAGCCCCAGACCGGGCGCTGTGGCGCCCCGTAAGTAATGCAATCCTAGATGGTGCACAAAGTGGGGCGTTGCTGTAAGCCTGAGTAAATCTGAGGCCACTAGCCAGTAAGCTATCAATCCTTGGAGTTTCAAAATATTCATTCCCATAAGACTCGAGATCTTTATAACCCAGATCGTCCACGTAGATCAGGACGATGTTTGGTAAATCAGCCTTGGTACTAAAACTGCTGCAGCCTTCAAGCCAAAAACCGCTAGTTATGACAGTTCCAAACAAGACCATAGTCGTCCAACGCTTAAAAAATGTCCTGCTTATTAGTTTAATTATCAGATTGTCCTTTGTCATTATAATTTGATAACAGATTAGGGCTTTGCTATTAAATCCTATAACTTAATCCTCAAAGTGACCAAGAATCTCCGATTTGGTTTTTTTCCCAGCAGCCACAGCAAGAATCTCTTCGAAAATTTCATTTCCAACCTGATTAATATTTTTTTCCCCCGTCATAATTGAACTAGCATCAATGTCCATATCGTCACCAAGCATAGCACAAGTCTTTGGATTGGCACAAACTTTCATTGTGGCTGCTACCACACCACCAGTAATAGTTCCTATACCAGTTGTTTCTACAACAATGTGGGCTCCACAAGCTGCCATCTGCATGGCACACTGCATATCGCTATAGTCTTCAAAAGATCCTGGAACCATTACCTCTAAATACAAACCCGGCTTTTTTGGCTTTTGAAAAGAGTTAACAACTCCACAAAATGGGGAACTACCACCTTTGGCCATGGCACCAATGGCTTTTTCTTTTGCTGTGGTGATACCACCTTTTGTATTTCCCTGGCTTGGAATCGGTGCTTCGATATCTTTTGGTATTGCATCAGAAAGAGCTTTTGCTACTTTTTTATTAATTGCCCGATCGACATATTCATTTTCCATGCCGATCAGTTCCTGATCAACATTAAAACAGTAAACAGTTCCTCCTGACTCAACTAAGAGATCAGAAGCCACCCCAAGAGCAGGGTTAGATGCAAGTCCAGAAGTGGCATCTGAACCAGCACAATCAACACCAACAACCAAATCACTTTCTGAGATTTCAACTCTTTTAATCTTGTGCAGTTCTTGCATAATTGCTTCCAACATTCGGGAACCATCATTTATTGTTTTTATGGTTCCACCACTTTCTGTTATTTGAAGAAAATCTGTCCTTTTTCCACTTTTAGAGATCTCCTCAGCCAACGCTGGTGCATCATTAAACTCACAACCCAGACCTACAATTAAAACAGCCGCCACATTAGGATGATGGCCTAATGCCACCATTTTATCAAATAAGGGTTTGGATTCATGGCATCCGTTCCTTCGGCCAAAAACCTGCGTGCCTTGGAACTGTCCTGCAATTCTTTGAGCAATTACTTTAGAACAACCTACTGTATAAATAACAGCTACGTGGTTGCGTATTCCAACCTGCCCATCTGGTCTTTCAAAACCTAATATTGCCATAAAACCTTAATGAAAAACTTTCATTTTTCACCCACATTCTCAACTATAGAATCCCCATCAATCTGAGTTACGTTATGTATATGTACGTGTTCACCCTTTTTGATATCTTTACTTGTAGTCCCAATCGACATGCCGTTTTTTAATACATCATCTCCCAATTTTATTGCTTCTAAAGCAAATTTATGCCCCAGTTGGATTCCATCTACAAGAGTGATAATTATATTGTCTCCAGGCAGTCTTGATATTTCAACCCTCTCCCCCTCCTCAAGATCGATTAACGCTGAAGCAACATTATCCTTTATATTAATGATAAGAGCCTTACGTTTCAATATAGTCACCAACTAATTTGAACTCTTGTTGACCAAGAACATCTGATTTAATCATGCTTGTATTCTTCTTTTGAGGTGTTGTCAGAGCGACGCTCTTCAAGCATGGCCCGGACTTCCCTGACGCGTGTTTCCGGTAGCCTAATAGCAAAAAGCAGAATACCCGCCACTAAAATGAACGCGCATGGAACCACTACCGCAAACAATCGCAATTTGAACAATACTTCTTCAGGTTGAACGGTTAAGTTTTGGTCAAAACCGATAAAGCTCAAAATGATACCGACAATAAGTGGCGAGGCCGAAACTCCCAGCTTTTGTGCGAATCCCATGCCAGCACCAAACATTCCCTCTCTTCGATATCCGTGTTTTAATTCATCCAAGTCACAAATGTCAGCCATGATAGCCTGTGGAAATATTTCGATTGAAGGAAGTGCCCATACAACAATCAACTGCAGGGCAAGCTGCAAATAGGGATACTTTGGCGTGAAAAGAAACCAAACCAATCCAAAGCAAACAGCTGTGAGTACAATACCAATACCAAAAGTCTTATCTTTACCTATCTTTGTACCAACCCAAGTCATCAGTGGAACACTACCCAGTTTGAGTATACAAAAGAGCGTTGCAGATAGTCCCCCCAGCAAACTACCCATAGAAATGTCACCTCCAAACACATAGTAAAAGTTCACATAAGTCATAAGTGGAAGCCAGACGGCCAATCCGATCTGAAAAATCACCAATGCCAGTGAAAGTATCAGAAAAGGCCTGTTTGTATAAGTAAACTTTAGGGCATCAAGAATCCCAACTTTTTCTTGTTGCTGGACATCAGCTGGTTCTCTTGTTCGTAATACAACAATAATGATTCCTAAAGATCCGATCAGTGCAAAGGCGATTCCGGTTAGCTTGGCACCCATGGCTTGGGATGTGAAAATCGGTCTTGTTACAAACCAGATCATCCAGTACGCCAACATGATCCCGAATGAACTGAAGAATGCCCGGTATCCCATAACCCTACTGCGCTCGTTATAATCAATGCTCATTTCGAAGCCAAGCGCGTTATAGGGAACAATAAAGATTGTAAAGGCGGTGAAAAACAATATAGAGGTAATGAGGAAATATGTAGAAAGCCCGTTTTGACTTAACGATAATGGAGGAGACATCATCATAAACAATAATATCGATCCTAAAATACCGCCCAAGAAGATATAAGGTCGACGACGCCCCCACCGTGTTCGTGTATTATCTGAAAGATAACCCATTAATGGATCTGAAATCGCATCCCAGATCCTTGGTAGAAATAGGATCGCTCCCACTATCAATGCATCCATTTTGAATATAACATTATAGAGAATAACTAAATTATTGATGCTTTCCTGTAGCAGGTAGTGAACCATGCCACCCAGACCATAGGAGACTTTCTTACCAAAAGGTAGAATAATGTGGTCTTCGTATTTATCGAAGCCGGCTTTATTCATGGTTTAATTAATCGTTTGTTGCTGAGCATGCCGTTTTTCCAAAATCGCCCGGACTTCACGAACTTTTGATTCAGGAAGTTTTATGGCAAAAATAAGTATGCCCGCAGCTGTAATAAGTATACCAGGTATGACTACCTGAAATATTCGCATTTGGAATATGACATCGTCTGGTTGAACAGTAAAGTTTGGGTCAAAACCTATAAAAGTAAGTATTAAACCAACAATAAATGGAGATGCAGACATAGCAAGTTTGGTAGCAAATCCCATACTTGCACCAAACATGCCTTCTCTCCTGGAGCCGTGCTCCATTTCGTCAAGGTCGCAGATATCAGCCATAATTGCTTGTGGAAAAATCTCGAAAGTTGGAAAAGAAAAGGCATAGAGAAACCCAAGAGCAAGCTGCAGGTAAGGATAGTTTGGCGTATAAAAGAACCAAGTTAATATCATTCCAAGCCCACCACTTATCAATCCGAAACCAAAGGTTTTCTCTTTTCCAAACCTAGTCCCTACCTTTGCAATCATGGGGACATAGAAGAGTTTAAGCACACCGAATGTCGTGGCTGATAGCCCGCCAAGTATAGCAGCTGCCGCAATGTCGCCACCAAACACATAATAAATATTAACATAGCTAATTAGCTGCAGATATATCAGTAAACCAAGATCAAAGACAACAAGTGCCACTGTAAGTATTAAAAAAGGTCGACTGGTAAACGTGAACTTAACAGCATCAATTATTCCTATTTTATCCTGTTTCTGGATATCTTCTTGTTCCCGACTAGTAAAGAATACATAGCAAGTTGCGAGCACGGCAATCAATCCAAACAAGATGCCAGTTACATTCAAACCAATGATCGGAGTTGGAAAGAATGAGCGAGTCGCAAACCATAAGCCCCAAAAAGCAATTAAAGTGCCAAAGGAATAGAAATAAGCTCGAAACGCCATTACTCGACTGCGCTCATGATAGTCCGTACTCATTTCCAGACCCAGAGCGTTATAAGAAACTGTGAAAACTGTAAAAGCTGTAAAAAAAAGAACAGATGTAACTAAAAGATATATATTAAGTCCATTCTCACTTAGAGATTGAGGAGGTAAAAGCATGGCGGAAAAAAATATTCCCGAAAGTATACCACCAATCAATATGTAAGGTCTGCGGCGACCCCATCTGGATCGTGTATTGTCTGATATATGACCCATCAAAGGATCTGTGATAGCATCCCACAACCGGGGAAGCAATAATATTGATCCTACTACAAGAGCATCGACTTTAAAGATTACGTTATACCATACTGCCAGCTGGCCTACACCATTAGCAAGCAACATATAGATTAAGCCGCCTACGCCATAATTTGCTTTTTTGCCAAAACTGAGTAGGCCTTGGTCTTCGCGTTTTGCAAATTGTTTCATCTGGAATATCCTTAGTCGCCGATGCTGACCCGTTTGACAGTCTGGAATTGTTTTAAGGCCTCGGGTCCTCCCACATAACCTATTCCGCTCTGCTTGATACCGATATGCGGCAGATGTGGACCCCAACTTGCAGTATTAACCATTATTTCTCCAAATTCCAATTCCCGGGTGAAATGATCAATTCTTTCATTGTTGCCCGTAAAAAGAAAAGCAGTCAGGCCTGCGGATGTATCATTAGCCATTTGTAGTACTTCATCATCATTCTCAAAAACAATCAATGTTATTATAGGTCCAAATATTTCACCCTTGAAGATTTGCATTTCAGGTGTAACACTTTTCAAAATAGTGGGAGGGTAATAAAATCCCTTCTCAGGAACTAGGCTCAAATCTCCACCCAGAAGGAGCTCTGCTCCTGATTTAATAGCATCATTTACCCAGCCATGAACACGCTCTCTAGCCGCTTCACTGATAAGCGGGGCTATTGTAGGATTTTCCTTTAAATTGATGTCTGACATTGATTTTTTTAGTCTCTCTTCCATTTCTGCTGCAATCGATTTATGAACAAAAATCCGGTTCATGGAAACACAGATCTGTCCTGCCATAGTAACCTTTAACATACCAATGATGGCCTGAGCCATATCTAATGATGCATCATCAAATACAATAAATGGCGCATTACCACCCAACTCAAAACAATGGCGTTTTATGGATGTACTACCCTGCTCAGTAACTCGAAGACCTGTATCTGTTGAGCCAACTGCAGTCAGTAGAGCTGGGACCTTGCTGCCTGAAAGTGCTTTGGGAAGTACGTCATTATCACCATAGAGAAATTGAACTACTCCGGCAGGCAGACCAATCTTGTGGCAAATACGGCCCATTACATATGCCGTCAGCGGTGACTCCGGTGCTGGTTTTATGATCACACAACAGCCTGAAGCAAGCGCACATGAAAGAGGAAAGCCTAAAGTATCCAGAGGAAAATTCCAGGGAAGATACGAAACAACGACCCCAAGAGGTTCATACCGTAATTCGTGTTTACTCGGAATTCCTGGTGTATCGATATCTTTTACAGGTGTCGGCTGCTGTTTTTCAATTACAGATGAATAGAAATCGATATATTGAATTAATACCTTAAACTCCTCTTCGGCTTCTGGAATGGTTTTTCCTGTTTCGTGGTGCAGTGCTTCTACCAGAGCCCCTTTTTCATCCGAAGCAGCATCTCGTAGTTTTTGCATCCATTGAACACGTTCAGAAACAGGAGTCTTTCGCCACTGACGAAAAGCCTTTTGCGCAGCACTAAGAGCCTGCTGGGCATCGGTCTCATCTGCCTTCGCCACTTCAGCAACAATTTCACCTGTAACCGGAAAAACAACCTGGTGGCGTTTACCTGCCAGGCCATCTTTGAGTTCACCATTAAGATAAAGGGGGAAGTATCCTAATTTCATAATATCCTCGATGGTTTTAATTATTCAGCTTGACCCATTAACTTCGCGTGTTTCGTAATCAAGCTTACTTTCCTTTTTCAGTTTTTTGGCTGTTCGTTCTTCTACAAAATTTATACTTCTCTTTATTGCAGACAATCCTGATCAAGGTTCTTGCTATGTTCGATCTCCAGTTCAAGTTGCATCAAGGTTACACCTATCATGTTTTTTCTGTAATAAGTTGAAGCGACATTGCCAGAAATGCCTGGCCATAACTGCAACCAGATTCCATGTGAGCGGGAGTGAAAAGATTGGCAATCATTGGACCCGTCTGTTGGTTTTTTACCTGGTAATTTATCCAGTCAAAATAATTAGTTAAGACCTCCGCAATCGCTCGGCGGGCAGCTTCCTCATATTGTGACGGTAAAATCCCCATACGACTTGCACGTAAGAAAGCATATGCAATCGCTGTCGTGCCGCTCATCTCGGGTGGAGTATCAAGATCATCTATTATGGCATGCCAAATTCCTTGATCATCCTGGAAATTCAGCAAACTTTCACATACATTAAGAAAGTTTTTTTCAACCTTACTATTCTGTTCACTCTGAGCATAAGCTAAAGTGTCGACAGTCGCAGCAACAAACCATCCATTTCCTCTTCCCCAAGCCGTACCATCAATCCAATCTGTTGGCCCAACTAAACGTTCATCATCCCTAACACCCATTTCCTGTTTTAAATGTCTCATTAAGCCATTTTCATTAACAAGGATATCATAAAATCCAAGCAAGTCTCCGAAAGCAATATCATATTCTCCCATCAAAGCCATGGATGGGCATACCATATAAGCAGAATCTATCCAGACCCAATTTTCTGTTGGTCTTGCATTAGCATGCTGAGTCACACCACTGATCTCAATTCGTTGTGTTTTAAACTCGTCCAAAGTCTGTCGCGCAACATCCTCAAACCCTGAATGATACAACGCTCTAATACGGGATACATCATCAGCAATTGCACCTGGCATAATTAATGGTTTCTTTCCAGCAAAATCAGCCACTACTTCACGCAAACGTTCCGTGTATCCACAAAAATGTAGAGCATTAAGTACAGTACCTTGTTTCCAGGTTTCAATGTCATCTTTGATATCCTTACGCTTTAAAGCTTGTTCGATAATCAAATAAGTTAATCCTTGCATAAAGTTGATATTCCTTGATTGTGTTTTAGGTTAAGTGCTTTTTCTAATTGACCATAAAGTCAAATCAGCAAGATCATCATTGGAAGGCTGTTTGGGGGAAAAATAGCTCATTGTGCAGGCTATAAGAACAAGAAAAATATTAGGAATAACCCCAATCCAGAACCTGCTTGGTACGAAGCTTGAAAGTAGTGGAAATAAATTGCCCCCCGTTTCAGAACTCAAAAAGACCCAAATTATAACCATTAAAACTGCTCCTACCGTACCAACAATTGCTGAGCGTGAACTGGTTCGAACAGTAACAAACGCCAGGAAAAGAAGCCCCATGAGACCGGTGGTAATCAGACCAATTACAAAAGACATTAAGTCGATGATTGTATCATTGCGTAAAAAATGAATCCCAAGAGCAACTGTCACCATGAAAAATGATAGGATGACTGTAATCCACCGCCCAACAATTAGATCGTTCTCTTTGCTTTTCTTCGAGTGGCTAAACCGATGATATAAATCGTTTGTTATCAATGATGCGGTACCATTTAGGCCTGAGTCTAATGAGGACATCGCAGCTGCCAAAATACCAAAAAGCACAAGGCCAATTAGCCCTGTTGGGACTCTAGTTAAAATAAAATAAGTAAAAACACCTTCAGGCTCCATGGCCGCAACCGCCTCTGAAGGGAAATTGTTGTAAAAAACCCAAAGAGCTGTCCCAATAAAAGCAAAATATGCCCACACCGGTACTGATATAATTGTCCCTAGAATTAATCCTCGCTTTGCGTCCTTGTCTGATTTCATTGACAGATATCTTTGCACTACGGTTTGGTCGGCTGCAAAGTATTGCAAAAAGAGAAATTGGAACAGTACGATATAACTCCACATCGTGGTTTCACTTAGGCTAAATGAAGTGTTGCCCAGGGAAAACTTCTCAGCTGAATTACCTTCAAAAAAAATCTGTTCAAGCCCTCCTGGCAATAAATTGATCATAATAGGAAGACAAATAAAGCCTCCGATATAAAGGGCTGCAGCCTGTAGCATATCAGTATAAATAACAGCCTCAAGTCCTCCCACAATTGTGTAAATAGACACTAAAACTGCCAGAATGCAAATAACCCATGGTAATGGTATTCCACTTATTTGCTGAACGGGGATACTCACAATATAGAGGATTAAGCCAGCGCGAAAAGAATGATGAATAACCGCCATTGATGCAGCATAGGTGCGAGCCCATGAGCCGAATCGATGTTCAAGGTATTCATAAGCTGATTTGAACTGATTGCCACGATAAAAAGGCATGAATAAATAATATGCAAAGATAGCTGGAATAAAGTACATGAGTTGGGATGGTACAAATTCCCAATTATCGACGAACGTTTTAGCTGGGAAACCAAGAAATGTGAGTGCACTAACGATCGTGGCCATCATGGATATTCCCACAGCCAAGCCAGGTAGG
>CEVQ01038681.1_pt1 | contig 10123 bp, 8 predicted proteins | sample 356551 | NCBI WGS metagenome assembly CEVQ01 (sample SAMEA2623756, study PRJEB7988) | marine metagenome | biome: marine biome (ENVO:00000447); feature: mesopelagic zone (ENVO:00000213); material: "saline water (ENVO:00002010), including plankton (ENVO:xxxxxxxx)" | depth 250 m | reverse complement strand
CCCGCCGCGGCTCGCGAGCGACGGCTGGCAGCCTTTCGGTCTCGCGATCGACATCGACGCGCCGGCGGTCGAGGTGGTCGAGAACTTCATGGACTCGACCCACACCGGCGTGGTGCACGCCGGGCTCATTCGGACGGGCGACGCGGGTCAGCTCCGCGAAGTCACCATCGAGGCCGACGAGCGCACGGTCGAGGTCCGACACGCCGCGGTCGACGAGGAGCTCCCCTTGGTCCGTCGCTGGCTCGGTCCCGGCGCCATCGACCACGTGGACATCTGCCATCTGCCGGGGACCGTCGAGGTTCGCTACGCGGTCGGAGGCGAGCCCTTCTTCCACGTCTTGGTCTTCGTCACCCCCCGCAGCGCCACGCGCAGCAGCGTCTTCGTGCGGGGCGCCGTGCGCTCGCCCCGCGCGCGCGCCCTCGACCGCTTCGCCGCCGCGGGAGCGGCCCTCGTGGGTCGCCGGATCCTCGCCCAGGACAAGGCGATCTTGGAAGCCACCGAGGACGCGGTCCGCCGCGCGGGCTCCCGGCCCCTGGCCTACCAGCGGGCCGAAGCGATGCACCCGATGGTGCGGCGACTCCTCCGCGGCGAGGGCCGGGTGGAGAGCGCCCGGGTCCGGGTCCGGCTCTGACCGAGCGGCGCTCCCCGACCGAGCGTCTCGGCCCGTCCGCGCGGCGCGTTGAAGCCCGGCGCGCTCCGGGGCACACCGGGACCATGACCGTCGCGCTCACCATCGCCGGGTCCGATCCCTCGGGCGGCGCCGGCCTCCAGGCCGACCTCAAGACCTTCCATCAGCACCAGGTCTACGGGACCAGCGTGGTCACCCTCCTCACCGTGCAGAACACCCAGCGGGTCTCGCGGGTGGAGGTGCTGGAGCCGGATCTGGTGGTCGAGCAGCTCCGCGCGGTGCTCGAGGATCTTCCGGTGCGGGCGGCCAAGACCGGCGCGCTCGGCTCCGCTCGCGTCGTCCGCGCCGTGGCCGAGCAGGCCGCCACCTTCGCCTTCCCGGTGGTGGTGGACCCGGTGATGATCAGCAAGCACGGCGCCCCGCTGATGGACGCCGACGCGCAGGCGGCGCTGACCGAGCTCCTGGCCCGGGCCACGTTGATCACTCCCAACGCGCCCGAAGCGGAGGCGCTCACCGGCCGCACGATCCGCACCGTGACCGACGCGCGGCGCGCCGCGAGCGAGCTGGCCGAGCCGGGCTGCTCGGTGCTGCTCAAGGGCGGTCACCTGGAAGGGGACGCGGTCGACGTGCTCCTGCACGAGGGGACCTTCCACGAGCTCCACGCCGAGCGGATCGCGACCCGGCACACCCACGGGACCGGTTGCACCTACGCGTCGGCGATCACCGCGCGCCTGGCCCGCGGCGACGACCTGGTGGGCGCGGTCCACGGCGCCAAGGCGTGGCTCCACCGCGCCATCGCGACCGCTCCCGAGTTCGGCGGCGGCAACGGGCCGGTGAACCACCTGACGCCTCTCTGAGCGGACGCGCTCCGGCGCCCCGGTGGACAGGCGGGTGGACAGGACGGTGGCCCCAGGGGTTGGCATGCGGGTTGGCATGCGGGTTGCGACGGTGTCCCGGCGAACCCGAACACGAAGAAGCCACAGGAGCCATCCCATGCCCGACGCCTGGAGCGCGAAGCGCGAACGACAGTACGACCACATCAAGGAGTCCGCCCTCGAGCGCGGCAAGTCCGAGGAGAAGGCCAAGGAGATCGCCGCGCGCACGGTGAACAAGGAGCGGCGCAAGAAGGGCGAGACGCTCAGCGGGAAGAAGCGCACCGAGGGCACCGGCAACCCCAACACGTCCCTGGAGAGCCGGACCCGCGACGAGCTCTACAACCGTGCCAAGCAGCTCGGCATCGACGGCCGCTCGAAGATGAGCAAGGAGCAGCTGGTGAAGGCCATCCGCAAGCGCGCCTGAGCCGGCGACCGGGGGAGGCGCGCGTGCGCGGGTGTGGGGATCGGCCCCAGGGCTCGGTCCTCGAGGCTCGGCCCCGGCGCTCCAACGGTCCTCCAGGGCTGAGCGCGCAACGCGCGGCGCTCAGGGCCCGAAGGGACGGACCTCCACCGGCTCCAGCGCCACCCCGGCGGGGATCCGGCCGAGCTCCCCCTGGGTCCCCTTCCCGAGGCAACGCACCGCCCGGTCCTCGGTATGGACGCAGAGCAGTCCGGCGCGCGCCGCGAGCGCGCGGGCGGGCGAGCCGAACTCCGCCGGGTCGTGCCGGCGGCCGACCCACTCGAGGGTCCCGTCCTCGTGGAGCACGATCGGCGTGACGCTCTGGAACGCGATGTCGACCACGTCGTCGAGCGCGTCCGCTCGGCCGGTGCAGGTCGCGGCGCCCCCGCGACGCAGGACGCAGAGGAGGCGCCCCGAGCTCCCCATGCGGACGCCCACGATGTCGTCCATGCCCGCGATCGCACCCAGGGGCGGCTCGGCGCCGTGGCAGACCAGCCGGCCGGAGCCGAGCGCGGCGCAGACCACGCCCCCCAGGTCGTCCATGGCCAGGTCCACCGCCCCGGCCAACGCGGGGATCTCCTGCCAAGCGCCAGGGGTGGCCAGGGGCGACGGTCCGAAGCGGGTCCCCAGGCACCGCACGCCATCGTCGCGCCGTACGCACATCGCGCGCAGGCCCCCGACCAGCTGGGCGACCGCGTCCATCGCCGCCGGCGGCTCGCGGCGGCCGACACAGGTGACCCGACCTTCCGCGAGCGCGCACCGGTGGCCGTCCAAGGTCGCCACGGCGCGGGTCGCGCGGGGGACCCCCTCGATGACGCGAGGATGGATCCCCTCGAGGATCCCGGTGCCCGGGCGGCCGCCGGTGCATCGCACCTGATCGTCGGCCCCGACCCGACAGACCAGAGGCGGCGTTCGAGGAACGACCATCGCCTCCGCGTCGGTGAAGACGGTGACCCACTCCTCGGCGCGACGCTGGCCGTCGAAGGCGCCCTCGGAGCCGTCGCCGACACAACGCAGCGTCTCCCCGCGCACCACGCAGGTGCCCTGCCCGCCGACCGCCAGCGCCTCCCCGTTGCCCAAGACCGCCGCGCGGATCGGTCGGTCCGCGCGGGTGGTGGTCCCGGCGCCCCCTTGGCCGAGCTGCCCGTCGCCGAGGCACCACACCGCGCCGTGGGCCGTGCGCGCGCAGGCGTGCAGATCCCCAGCGCCGAGCTCCACGGCGGTCACGGCTGGCCAATCGTAGGGCGGCAGCCCGCCGGCCTCCTCGGCCGCCTCCAGGTCCTCGTCGGAGTAGGCCTCGACGTCCACGAGGGAGTCGCCCCAACAGCGCACCGAGCCCCCTTCGCGCAGCGCGCAGACGAAGCCGAGCCCGGCGACGACCTCGGTGGCGTCGGCCGCCAGGGTGCGACCGGTGGACATCCCGTCGCCGGTGAACACACCGAACGACGACCCTTCCCCCCAGCAGACGAGCTCGCCCCCGCGCCGGACGATGCACCCGTGCTCATCGCTGATCGCGATTCGTCGGCCGTCGGTGATGGGCGGGACGGTCCCGAAGGTCGGCGAGTCCGACCCCACGGCGAAGCACTGGGCGCGGCCTTCGGCGATCCAGCAGAGACCACCGATGGCGATGCTCACGTCGCTGGCGAGCTCGGCGAAGCGCATCACGAAGGGCCCGGTCTCCAGGGCGGCGGCCTCGTCCACGGCCCCGGCGTCTTCCAGCTGCGCGATCCGGTCGTAGCGAGCCTCCTCGGTCAACGCGCCGAAGCAGCGCAGCGAGCCACCGTCGATCACGCAGGCGGTGCCCTCGGCGACCTCGACCCGCGCGTCGTCGGTGCTCAGCTCGACCTCGGGGACGCGCCGAGGCGGGCCCCCACCGAGGGGCGCGCCCCAGCACCAGAGCTCCCGGGCGCGGATGGCGCACCCGCCGTCGACACCGACCGCCGCGCGTAGCCCGGTTGGGCTCTCGGGGGCGGGCGGCTGGATCGCGGCGATCGGTGCCGGCGTCGGAGCGCGCGGGCTCGCGGCGCACGCCCCGAGGAGCGCGAGCAGGGTCGAGAATGCGAGGCGCATACCCGCCGATCCTACCGCGAGCCCGGGCGCACCGCGTGACCGGGGCCCGAGGCCCCTCCCCCAGAGGAGTGAACCCTCTTCGGGGCGAGGCTCCGCACTCGCCATTGCGTGACCGCGCATTCACTGTTCGAACAGCGTTCGAAAACGTGACCGATCGGTTCCCCTTTGCCCTGGAGCGCGACCGCCCGGTCACGAAGAGCCCTCTCGCGTTTCGCTCGCATTTCTAGGGACGAAATGTTCGCCCTAAAATCCCGTGGGCCGTCTTTCCGCTGGTGCGAGGCGTTGGACTCCGTCGCTTCCGAGGCATAAGGTAAGCGCCTCGATTCGACGTTTGAGACATCGAGAGGAATCAGTTGAAAGCCGCCATCACCGCCACCGGTCGCTACTTCCCGGACCGCGAAGTCTCCAACGCCTACTTCTACGAGGACCTGGGCCTGGACACTTCCGAGGACTGGATCGTCAGCCGCACCGGCATCCAGACCCGCCGCCTCGCCGACGTCTCCAAGGGCGAGACCTGCTCGTTCATGGCGACCCGCGCCGCCGAGGCCTGCCTCCGGGACGCCGGCCTCGAGGCTGGTGATCTCGACGCGATCGTGGTGGCCACGGTGACCCCGGATCAGCCCCTCCCCTCGGTGGCCTGCTTCACTCAGGCGGCGCTCGGCGCCCAGGGCTTCGCGTTCGATCTCGTCGCCGCCTGCTCCGGCTTCGTCTACGGCCTCGACGTCTGCGCGGCGATGGTCGAGTCCGGGCGCGCCAAGCGGGTGATGTTCATCGGCGCCGACCACATGTCGTCGATCCTCGACTTCAACGATCGCAACACCTGCATCCTCTTCGGCGACGCGGCCGGCGCGGTGCTCATCGAGCAGGTCCCCGACGATCACCCGGGCACCATCCACCCGTCGATCCTCCGGGCCGACGGCAAGGGCGCCAAGCACCTGCAGATCCCCGCGGGCGGCGGCCGGCTGCCCATCGACGCGGGCGTGCTCGCCGAGCGGATGAACAAGGTGAAGCAGGAGGGCCGGGTGGTCTTCCGCCACGCCGTGTCCAGCATCGTCAAGGTGGTGCAGCAGTACTTCGCCGAGCAGGAGCTGACGGTCGACGACATCGACCTCTTCATCCCGCACCAGGCGAACCGCCGGATCATCGAGGCCGCCGCCGACAAGCTGCGCGTGCCCCGCGAGAAGACGGTCATCACCATCGACCGCTTCGCGAACACGACCGCCGCCAGCATCCCCACCGCGCTCGACCTCGCGCGCGAAGAAGGCCGCGTGATGAAGGGCGATCGGCTGCTCTTCGCCACCTTCGGCGCCGGGTTCACCTGGGGCGCCCAGACGGTCACCTGGGGCCTCTGAGACCCCCTCTCGGCTGACCGGGGCCCAGCCACGGCTGGGGCCCGTTCGGTGACGGTTCGCGCCGCGTCGAGTGGCGGAGGGGGCGCCGACCGGATAGGTGCGTCCCATGGGAGCCTTGGCCACCGCCGTCCGCGTCCTCGGCCCGCCTCGCCGCGTGCCGGGTGAGCCGCCTCGTTTGAACCGGGAGCTGCCCCTCGTGGGCCACATGGCGGAGTTCGTGAAGAACCCCTTCGCCCTGCTCCAGCGCGCCCAGCGCGAGGGCGGCGAGCTGGTGGCGCTGCGGCTGCTGCACCAGGACGTGGTGCTGGCCACCGGGCCGGAGGCCAACGAGGCCTTCTTCCGGGCCCCCGACGATCAGCTCTGCCGCCGCGAGGCCTACAAGCTGATGACGCCCATCTTCGGCGAGGGCGTGGTCTTCGACGCCCCCGGCCCGCGGCTCGAGGAGCAGATGCGCATGGTCATGCGCATGCTCCGGGACCAGCGGATGCGCGGCTACCCGCCCATCATCTGCGACGAGACCCGCAAGCAGGTCTCGAGCTGGGGCGAGCGCGGCGAGGTCGACCTCCTGGAGCTCATGAAGGACGTGACCATGTACGCGTCCAGCCGGTGCCTCATCGGCGACGAGTTCCGGGACGGGATGAGCCACGCCTTCCACGAGGCCTACGACCACCTGGAGAAGGCCATCCACCCGGTGGCCTACATCTACCCCCACGCGCCGCTGCCCGCGTTCAAGCGCCGGGACGCCGCCCGCCGTCGACTGGTGGAGCGCGTCGAGGCGATCATCGCCCGCCGCAAGCGCACCGGGGACCGCCCCGACGACGGCCTGCAGGCGCTCCTCGACGCCGAGTACAAGGACGGCGAGGGGCTCAGCCCCCACGAGATCACCGGCATCCTGATCGCGATCATGATGGCCGGGCACCACACCAGCGCCGGCACCGCGACCTGGACCATCCTGGAGCTGATCCGGCGGCCCGAGTGTCTGGCCAAGGTTCGCGCCGAGGTCGACGCCGCCTTCGCCGCCGAGGGCGAGCTGACCTACCAGGCCCTGCGCCAGATGCGCTACCTGCACGACGTGATCAAGGAGGTCCTGCGGCTCCACCCGCCGCTGATCTTCCTCTTCCGCAAGGTGCTGAAGCCCTGGACCCACAACGGCTACACCGTGCCCGCGGGCTCCTTCCTCTGCGCCTCGCCCGGCGTCAGCCACCGCATCGCCAGCGTCTTCCCGAACCCCGAGCGCTTCGATCCCGACCGCTACGCCCGAGGCGAGGACGCCGATCCCTTCGCCTGGATCGCCTTCGGCGGCGGCAAGCACAAGTGCACCGGCAACGCCTTCGGGCTCCTGCAGCTCAAGGCCGTCGCGGCGACCCTCCTCCACGAGTGGGACTTCGAGCTGGCCCAGCCCGACGACTCATACCGTGACGATTACGACAACGCGACGGTGCTCCCGAAGCTGCCCTGCAAGGTCCGCTTCCGTCGCCGCGCGACCGAGACCATCGAGGTCGACGCCGGCGCCCTGGACCACGGCCGCGAACGGCTCCTGGATCCGAAGAAGCCGGTGCGGGTCACCATCGACCCCCAGCTCTGCCAGGGCCACAGCGTGTGCGTGAGCGAGGCCCCCAAGGTCTTCCGCGTCGGCGAGCGCGGCGAGGCCGAGCTCCTGCCCTCGGCGAGCTTTCAGGCCACCTACGAGGACTCCGCCCTCTACGAGCGCATCGAGCGGGCCTACGAGCACTGCCCGAACCGCGCCATCTCCCTGGACCAGGAGAGCGCCGCGGCCGACGCCTGAGCGCTCCCTCTCTCCCAACCCTTCGACCCCTCCGCGAGATCGACCCGATGACCCACCTCACCCCCGTCCCGCCCACGCCCCCCAAGGCCTACCCGCGCGAAGAGCTCCAGCGGATGGTCGATCGCTGGATGGAGGCCAACCGCGTCGCCGAGGCGACCGGCGACTGGGTCTCCACCCTCGGCGCCTGCTACCACGACGACGCCATCTACCGCTGGAACATCGGGCCCAACGAGGAGTTCGTCGCCGAGGGCATCGACGCCATCCGCGACAACGCCCTCGGGATCCAGATGGATGGGTTCCAGGGCTGGACCTACCCCTACGACCGGATCCTCATCGACGATCAGCAGGGCGAGGTCGTCGGCTTCTGGCGGCAGGTGGCGCCGGTGACCCGCGCCGACGGTTCGCGCATCGAGGTTCCCGGCGTCGGCGGGAGCTGGTTCCGCTACGGCGGCGACCTGAAGTGGAGCTGGCAGCGGGACTTCTTCGACCTGGGCAACGTGTTCAACGCCCTGGGCGAGGTGGCCGCGGTCGGTGGGCTCAGCGAGCCGGTGAAGAGGAAGATCCACACCATGGCCCGCGGGCAGAAGCTCGCCGGGCACGTGCCCCTGCGGCCCGGCACCGGCCTAGGCGGCAAGCTCAAGATGGGCGCCGCGCTGGCCAAGATCGCCCTGCTCGGTCGCTGAGCCGCGCAGGGCGCCGGCGCCCGTCAGCCGGCCGCGGCCAACGGGACCAGCCGGAGCTCGGAGCCCGGCAGCACCTCGCCCAGCGGCGGCTCCGCCCGGCGGATTCGCCCGAGCACCTCGTCGCCGCGCTCGCCCAGGACGTCCAGGGCGGGCGCGTTGGCGGCGACCACCGTGCCGGCGGCGTCGATCAGGACCACCGGCTCCGGGGAGAGGTCCAGCAGCGTGGGCAGGGCCTCCTGACGGAGGATCCCCTGGATGGTCGGCTGCCGTCGCTGCCGATCGTCGAGGAGCTCGTTGAGGGTCTCGGCGACCTCGGTGATCTCCAGCCCCTGCTCCAGGGTGCACCGCCGATGCACGTCGCCCTTGCGGCTCGCGCGGGCGGTGGCGAGGAGGTCCGCCAGGGGCTCCAGGACCCGGTGGCGGGCCCGGCCCACGGCGACGAAACTCACGATGAACCCCAGGATGGCCAGAAAGGCCAGCGCCCAGCGCCCGGCGGATCCCAGCCGGCGCGCGTCGGCGTCGGCCCCGGCCATGGCCTCGCGATTGATCTCGCCGAGGCGCAGGAGCGCGCGCACCGTCTGCTCGTGGGCCTCGGGGTCACCATCGAAGCCCGCCTCCCAGGTGGCCTCGATGGTGGCGAGTTCCGCGCGCTCGACCTCCTCGGTCACGTTGCCCTGGGCCACCGCCAGCGCTTCGGCGAAGGTCGCCCGGTGGTGGTCCGTGGGCGGCTCGGCGAGCCGCGCCAGCATGGTCTCCACCGCGGCGACGCTGCGCACGTTCTCGGCGAGGATCTCACCGATGGCCGGGGTCATGCGCTCGAGCAGCCCGATACCGGCCACCGCGGTCATCGCCTGGAGCGCGACCAGCATGGTGAGCAGGACCCGGAGCTGCCGCTCGAGTTTCACGAGACCTTCTCCAGCAGCTTGTCGATGCCGCCGGGGCGCGCGACGACCAGGAGCAGGTCGTCGGCGCTCAGGGCCTGACCCGGGTCGGGCATGGCGATCACGTCGCCGTCCTCGCGGCGGAGCCCGACCACGGTGACCTGGTACTTCCTCGGCAGGTCGAGCTGGGCCAGGGTGCGCCCGACGAAGGCCTTGGGCGGGCGGAGCTCGGTGAGCACCAGGTCTTCGCCGATGGCGATCTCGTCCACGATGGAGCCGTAGAGGATCTTGGTGGCGTAGCGCTCGCCGAACTCCCGCTCGGGGTTCACCACCGAGTGCGCCCCGACCAGGCGCAGGATGCGCTCGTGGAGTGGGTCCACCGCCCGGCTGATCACCCGCGTGGCGCCGAGCTGTCGCAGCAGCGCCGTGACCAGGATCGATGCCTCCCGGGAGTCGTCCCCGATGGCGCAGACGCAGAGGTCGCGCTCCTTGGGGCTGGTGCGGGCCAGGGCCGCCTCGTCGGTCGCGTCGAGCTGGAGGGCCTCCGCGACCAGCGGGGCGACCTCGCGCACCTTCTCCTCGCGCCGATCGACGGCGAGGACCTCCACGCCCTTCTGGGCCAGGGTCGAGGCGAGGGCCAGGCCGTACTGGCCGAGGCCGATCACGATTGCTTGCCGACTCATCCGACATCCACTTTCGCTTCGGGGAGCCCCAACTCGGGCTCGCTGTGGGCTCGCTCCGTGAGGAACAAGAAGAGCGTGAGGGGACCGACGCGGCCGGCGAACATGCCGAGCGCGATGATCCATTTGCCGACCTCGTCGAGCTCGGCGGTGCCGCCGATGGAGAGGCCCACCGTGGCCAGCGCGGAGACGACCTCGAAGACGGCCACCTCGGGATCCATGACCTGGGTGAGCTGCACCGCGCCGATGAAGAAGAGGGCCAGGCCCAGGCCCACGGTGACCACCGCCGCGGCCTTGTAGACGGTCGCGTGGGTGACCCGGCGGCCGAAGGCCGTGGCGATCTTCTTGCCGCGCAAGGTGGCCGAGACGGTGAGCGCCAGGATGGCGATGGTGGTCGTCTTGGCGCCGCCGGCGGTACCGCCAGGGGAGCCGCCGATGAACATCAGGACGATCATCAGGGTCTGGGTGGCCGGTCGCGTGGCGGCGAGGTCCACCGAGTTGAAGCCCGCGGTGCGCAGGGTCGCCGACTGGAAGAAGGCGTTCACCAGCCGGTCGTACCAGGGCATGCCCTCCAGGGTGGCGCTCCACTCCATGGCCCCGAACGCGAGGGTGCCGACCAGGAGGAGCGCCATGCTCGTCCCCAGGATGAGCTTGTGCTGGAGCGGCACCCGCCGGCGCCGGACCCAGTCGGGGAAGACCAGCACCGCC
>CEVQ01087510.1_pt1 | contig 10132 bp, 16 predicted proteins | sample 356551 | NCBI WGS metagenome assembly CEVQ01 (sample SAMEA2623756, study PRJEB7988) | marine metagenome | biome: marine biome (ENVO:00000447); feature: mesopelagic zone (ENVO:00000213); material: "saline water (ENVO:00002010), including plankton (ENVO:xxxxxxxx)" | depth 250 m | reverse complement strand
AGCAGTATCACTTGCTGCTGGTGATGCTGTATTTGTTGTTAGTGCAATATAGCCAGATCCTCTTGTTCCTGCTGATGTATTAGTGTAAACTTGTGCGATCATCCAATCTCTTCCATTATTGGTTAAAAGGTTTGGTTTATCTTTACATAAGACCTGTTCGTCTGGTCTGCCTACGTTTTTAATAACGGTGACATATCCCTTGATTATTGGTTCCTCTTTCATTTGTTTATTATTACCTTTTGTGATATTTAAAGATGATTTGTTTGGTATATCTTCTCTCATTAGAATCCCTTCTTACAATCCTCACATATGCATGGAATGGTTGATATTTTTCGTTTACCCTTAAATGTAAAATCAGTCACAATACCACATAAATTACATGGGGCTGTTCCTGTAACCTCATGTTCCTTATCTTGATTGTGTTTATCCCAATCTTCAATATCATCTGTACTAAAGTCATGTACGAAACATATGAACGTCATTACAACATTTAGATGGTTTTATTATATATAAGGTTTAGATATTCCTCTTCCTGTTAAAAAGCCATTTTTTTACTACTTTATAAATAGACCAATTCCACACACGTACCCCATATTTGAGCCTGATTCTATATAAATCCCTTGCAGATAAATCCAATACCTTACCGTCATAATATGGGTCCATAACATCCTGTGAGTTATTATCTGCGTCATGTTTTAATCCTAGCCCATGCCCTATCTCATGTATCATGGTATGTATGATATTGTATGTTTTTAGTCTGCTATCTGGGTTTGATGCGTTATCAATAATACCTAACTCTATAGCTTTTGATGCAGTAACACTATCTCCATCGACAGACCAAATATAATCTAAATTAAACACCATATCACCACTAACTTCACCCTGACCCGGGAAATATGCATATGCTAGAACCCCCGGTCTATCTTTAAATAAATCATCATCTTCACTCTTTCTAAACCTTATCTTAATCTCAACTTGGTCGAAATGTCTCCACTTTGATTTTAGTTTAAGTGGTATCTCAAAATTCCATGTTGACATAGCCAAATTAATACATCTCTTCATTTTGTTTTTAGGTATTAATGGACACTCTCCATCATACATCATAGAATAGTAAATTGTTTCTTTTTCCCATTTATGTGCCCATTCGGTCTGCTCCTCCTGAAAAGACACCTTAGCAAATTTATTGGGGTCGTCTTTGACAACACAAATTCCCATATAGAAAAAAGGTGGTTCTGTAATTTAAAGGTTTGAACCCAACCTAGTCTTTCTTTAGTTTACTGATTGTGAAATCAGCACCGAAACCTACAAGAACACCCACGACTAATTGGGTTGTTGGCTCTACTATGGTGGCTGCATCTAGTGCCACAATAGCACCTAATGCTGCTATGACTGCGGTAACACCGCCTCCTACAACTTTTTTGTAGTTCAGCTTTCCTGTTGTATCGTTTGATACACCACGAATGATGTTAAGGGCTGCACCAAGTACGCTTCCTGCTAGTAACAGTATTGGTAAGTCTGCCATACAAGATAGAGACAGTAATCTGTAATTTAAACCTTTTTAACCCTTCATGCCTAAAATAAAAAAAAGAGATTAAAGACTATCGAAGTCTTCTACGGTCTTTTCATATACACCTTTCTTTGGTGCTGAAAAGATAGTAATCAGCTTATGTTTTGGTTCAGCCTTTCTTTCTGCTTCAGTTATTGATGCGTTCATTTGACATATCTAGGAGATTCCCCCATTTAAAGCTTTAGATGTTGGGTTATAATATCAAATTCTTTCATAAATCCTTCATCAAATGTAGATTTCTTTGTTAATCCTTTGACCCCCCATGAGTCTGTTTTTTCATATTGCCCCTCTAGATACTTGTTTGCCATCCTTAACCATTCTATGTTTTCTTTTGCTTGTTGGATAAGTTGAGACATGCCACTATATACGTGGTAACACCATATGAACTTTTCATTTTCTAAATATTATTTAACTATTACATTGGATTAGTTGACCATCTTTAAAACTACAATTACTTGGTATTACTATGGGGGATGCTGGAATAAATCCATCTTCTCCATATAATTGTCTAATCATTTCTAAATCACTTGGTTGTATCTTCATAATTAATTCTTCATCAAATGGGTCTATGCTAGGAACCAACAGAGATTTCTTCCATGAATCCACCCCTCCATTAATTACACCTGCTATGTGATAGTGCCCTAAACCTAGAGCATGACCAAACTCATGTAAAACAACATTCCTAACAGTGTTTAATGGATATAGTGTTAATTTCTTGCCAGTCTCTACTGTTGCATCCTCATTAGCATTTAGTGTTATATTAATTACTTCCTTTTCATGTGCAAGATATACATTAATAAACATATATTTATGCCATGATTTACTAAAATCTATACTGGTTGTTCCTAATGAATCGGTTCCTGATGTTTCCTCATAATTGATTAGAATGTTACACCATGGATAATCGGTTGCTTTCTTTTCAGCATGGTCACTCCATGGGATTGTTCCATATATTGGTAAGAATAATAGGTTAGATTCATTCTCTAATGCAACCTTCCATTCATTAACCGCCTCATATGTTACCCTCTCTAAATTTTCCCAGTTGTCTGTTATCTCTGGGTTTGCTTCAAATATACAAACGTTTGGTGGTCTTTCCTGTGTTATTCGTAATGTATCATAAACATCTAACTTCTCACCGTATGCAGATGCAACACCACAGCATACTAACGATACTAACAATACTAACCACGTTATTTTCTCTATAGTGTCCATGGTTTATTTAATTAGAAATGATTTAAAAGTCTTCATCGGATGCCTTTCGAGCTCTTTAAACCTCGGACAAATGTAGTATGTTGTTGCTTAATATAAACCTATTTCTTAGGGCAAAACAATAGTATATGGTCTAGGCAGTCTCCTAGTTTGGACCACCAACACTTCTCGCACTCTATCTCATCAGTCATATCTTCTGCCCACACTTTTCACAGTATAAACTTTTGAGACCTTTGCCATATTCAATCAGCTCTCTTGAAGTGGATAATATCAATCCTATTAAAGTTGTGTAAAGTGCTATCTCCAAAGAAGGAATCCCTGCTATAGTTGAGCCAAGGTAGGGCGTTACGAAGAACATTCCAGAGTTGCCTGTAACCCTCGCTATTGCTCTTAATATTGTCATCATTCATTATTCGGTTTTCTCCTTATTATCCTTTTTAACTTCTCCTATATTACTGTTTGACCATTCAGCTTTCTTCTCTGCTACTTCCCACTCATGGGTTTTTTCAGCCCTGTCTATTTCATTCATTCTGTTTTGTGCATCAATCTCATTCCATTGGTCTTGATGTACCCAGTCTGCTGCTGTTACGTGTGGTCTTCCTAATGCATCCTGCCATAGATTGATTTGAACAGGTTGTCTAAAGTTGTTAAGTTTATTCTGTGTTGGGTCTCCTCCTCCTTGTGCACCCTTTGATAGTGTATCCTTGTCTAGTTCTTCTAATCCTAACAAGTCTTTAATTCCTGATGTGTCTATTAATCCTAACTGTGTCATACCTGTTAATACTTGGAACATGTCTGGTGTTACTAATGTGAGTAGTTTTGGTTTGTTAAACTTGAATTTAATCTTACATGGAACTTTTAATGCATCATCTGTCTGGAATAGTATTGCCATTACTCTGTCATAAAATTGCTTCTCAACTGTATCTTCTAGTATGATTCTTTCTGGTCTGATCTCTTGGTTGATATATGCATCTACTTCTTCGATGTTTGCATTACCACCCAGTTTACCTATGTCGCCCTCTGCTAACAGGAATCCGGGCAATCCATATGCGGTGATGATTGATTTAATTAAACCTATTCTGATAATCTCTAATCCTCCAATGTCTGCATTTACTGGTGTTGTTAATACATTTACCCCTGTCTCCTCTGGGTTACTTGGTCCTGTAACTGCAATAGCCTGACCTTTTGAATCGTTAATCTTATTGATGAATGATGATAGAACGTTATCCTCATTACCTGCTTCTTGTGGTGGTATTGGTACGCTAAACACTGGTGGTTTGTACCATGCACTCTCTGCAGCTCTCTCATAGTCTTGGTTTAATACAATGTTTAATGTGTTTGCCTCATCTGAAACTCTTGATACTTTAGAGTCACCATAATAATCTGAAAACAATTCATTATTAAATCCATGCATTATGTATATCATACGTTCTGATGGTATGATGTTATCTCTAATCTGACTTCTTACACCGATAATTCTAACTCCAATTAATTCTCCTGTGTTATCGTCTAATACAGGTCTTTCTGTAAACTCTGATCTAATCAATCTAATTTGTTCTGGTAATCTCCAAACACCGTCTTCAGTTGGGTCTAGTGGTGTCATCGCCAAAACACATCGCCCCTGCTCTAATGCTATAAAGTATGCATTGAATAGGTTGGTTGCTAAGTCTAAGTTTAATGCTAGTTTGTCTACTTTGTCTTTAATTTGTTCTGCTGTCATCTCTTTGTCAAAATATGGAACATGATATGTTTGTGTTTTTTGCCATTCGTTTAATTGTTCTTCTGGTAAATCCTCCTCCTGTCTTGGTACTATTTCTGTTGTATATCCCTGACCTGTTGTGAATGTTGTGTGAATCCTTGATGCCCTATAAACATATGGGTTTGTCATGGCACTTCTAAACTCTTTTCTTTGTAGACCGCTATATGGGTCCATAGGATGCCATACTTGCAGACCTTGGAAATTACCCTCTTGCCCATTCATTCTCCTCCAAAGACTTCTGTCAAAATTCCTTGCTGGTGTATTTGTTGTTGATGCAACTTTTGGGGCTGCTTTCTTTTCTATACTAGCTTTTTTTACTCTTGATTTCTTGGCTGCCAATGTTATTTATTAACGTTTCCCACTTAATAAGGTTATGATTTCATCATCCTATTAAGTTCCTGTGTCACCAAACTATCTAGGTTTTTAGGTCTAGGTGTGGCTGCTGCTGCTGCTGCTCTAGGAACACCACGCACATAATTAGATGCTGCATCACATGCTAGTGCTAGCCCCCAGAACCTATCATCGTGAAAACCTTGAGGATGCCTGTATAGAATATTACCTGCATCTGATTTAACTATCTCTTGTTCTGTTACCTCTCTGAATAAATCCCTATCATGTATTACTAATTTGTCTTTATTGAATAGACCCTTCATTAGTGATATTAACTCGAATTTCTTAGGGGCTGATAATACTACAGGTCTGAATATGTTTCTAATATCTGTGTTGATTAGCTTTGCTACTGCATCGCCTACCCCTGTTCTATCATAAGATATTCTGTAAAACCCCCCCTCTTTTTGGTTAATCTTTGACATATCATTGAAAACAACCTCATAATCTATATGTGCCCATGTCTTCTGACCTATCTGTTCTAACACACCATCAGACAAAACAAGACTAACAAATGCAGAGTTGTCTACCCTCTGTGCTAGGTCTAATCCACCAAACTTTACATCATTCATTGTTGTAACCTCGATAGTCTTTGCTTTAGTTTAGCAGATATTATAGCTCTCCATTCCATTCTGGTTGGGTTAATAGGTTTAATTTTATAGTTTGGGTCTCGTATGTATTTTCCTTCTTCGCTTATTTTTTTATCCATAACATCGTGCCATGGGTCACTTATACCTACACTGCCGGGGCTTTCTTGTATGAATGAATCTCTTAATGGTTGTTCAGATGTGTAGTTAGTTAATGATGGTGTTGCAGTCATATCCTCTAATTCTTTTAAATCCTCACCACTCCATTTCTCTGGGTCTAATATTGATGGATCATCTAATGAATCAGCAGCAAATTCTCTATCTTGTAATCCCCCTTCATTATCAAACAATGTTCCGGGCTTCCTATCTTTTTCTCGTACCTTTGGTCTAGGAAACTTATCTCTCATTTGGCTTTCATATGGGTCTTCTTCCATAGTTCCCGGTTTTGTTCGTTCAAACGGTAATGTATAGAAAAAATCTTTAGAGGGTGGGCTTCTAGAGACAACCCTACCTTTTCTCTTGTATGGTTCCCCCCCTCCTATATGTGGTTGTGTTTTATCTATACGTTTTTTTCTTAATTTTCTACCTAAATCATTCTTTTTGTTAATAGGTGCTGTAAAATGTTCATTTATGTTATCTTCACCAAAATCTTTTATCGCTGCCAGTCTTTGTCTTAGTTTAGCTTTTCTACTTGGAAATGGATCAATACCCATCTTACGAAGTTTACGTCTTACTTGTCGTTGAGGATCATCCATATGTAGTTGGTGTGTAAATAATGGGTCTTTTTTATAATATTTATGTAGTCCTGATTCTTTTGGAATAATTCTAAATCTTTGCCTTTGTTTTAGTGGTTCATGTTTTGGGTTGATGAATTGTCCTGCTGAAGAATCTATTATTGTTTCATCAGGTAATTCCAACCATGCATGACCAACTCCGGGTTTTTTATCAGGTTTTAATCCAAGTCTCTTTAAACTGTGTTCTGCACCCGGTCCTGTATATACACCACCAATACCTTTAATTTTTTCAATACCACCTATTTTACCATCTTCGACTACATTTTCCCAGTGTTCTAAACAATGTTCTGATGATGCACCACAAGTCACTTCTTTTTTACGTGGTAATTCATATGGGTCAATTCTATCTAATATATTTTTACGTGTTTCTTCTTTATTAAAACCTTTTTGAATTGTGTTTGCCATTGTGTCTGAATGAGAGCCTTTCATGGCTTCTTCATAACTTTGAGGACCTCTTCTATTTACCATTCCTTCATATGCCACCTTCTGCAGTCTTTGCTTTAGTTTAGAGTATCTACCAAAGATAGGTGCTCGTGTGTCTTTTCTTGATACCGTTATTTTATTTCCTGTAAGTGCTTCATTATCTTTCAAATCTTTCAATTTTCGTTCTAATGAACCTTCTTGCCCTTTAATATTTTTTAATCCACCTTTCTTTTTAGCAACATCACCAATATTACCACCAACCTCAAAATCTTTTACATCTTCCTCAAACATAGCTCTTGCTCTATGTCTACCTTCATGGCTTGTTATTTGACCTGTTTCTTCATCAACAGAAAATTGTGGTCTTAAAGTTTCACCTCTTCTTAGTAATCTCCTCATATATTCAACACTACCACCTGTTTCATCACCACGAAAAATCTCATGATTTGGGTTGGTTGCATACCCACCTGTTGCATCTTCTCCAATTCCTAAAATTTTGTTTCTTGTGTCTCCTTTTTGTGGCAACCCTAGGTTTGCTCTCCAACTTTCGAGTGGTTTACCTTCATGGGTTATTGGTGGTGTATATGCATCAATGAAATCTCTTTCATCAACACCTGTCATATAATATCCTTCCTCACCCTCTAATGGATGATCAAAATATTTGTGAAATTCATCGGTGTATCTACCCTCTTTGTCTTTGTTAATATAGAACTTTTTTGGTATTATATATTGTTCACCTTCATGCCATATAGCCCTAGTGGTAGGTGTCGTGGGTTCAACAGATGGGTCTCCTGTGTATTCTTTACCTAAATCTGAAAAAATCCCACTATTATGCTCCCATCTTTTTGTGTTAGGGCGTTCTGATGTTTCTTCTAAACCAGATGATGATGCTAAATCTAAATACCTTCTTGGTGACATTCTTATCGCTGCTATTCTTTGTTTTAGTTCGTCTACTCTAGACATGCTTTAAATACTTTACTATAATATTTAAAGAATCAAACTAGATAAAATGGTGCCCACTGCATACAATATATCATTCGTTCCTCTTGGTCCTCATCCATATCATCAACCTCATTAGCCTCTACAAAACAATGGTGAAATGTCTCATGGTTTATGGTCTTGAAAAGATCATCCAAACTTTCATGTGTTCCTAGGTTAATGATGGCACGTTTAGTCTCTGAATGATATATACCATGATTCTCATCTTTTCGGCACCTTAATTCAATTTTTAAATCAGGCATAATATTACTATGGTATGCTACACTATAAATCTTAGGAAAGTTTGTGTCTTATTCCATGAGCATATATAAGTGCTATTACCTGTACTAAACTGATTAATTCAACTAAATCTACCCCATATAATAGAAAGTCTAATATTGGGTGTACTCTTGAAATATTACCCATCTCAAAATACATGTCTGCGTTCCATACCATGTGTGGAATCTGAATAATATGAATAACTAATAAGAATAGAAGACTTCCCTTTAATTGCCTAGTATACCAATCCCAGAACCTATCCCAAATCTTAGTCACTGCAATCAATCTCCGAACCACAGTTAGGACAACGAAGATGACATTCTTGTAATTTGCTCATTTCTTCTCCGCATTGGAGACATATCAGCTCATCGTGTCTAATCGTCATCTTCCACCCACACCCATTTACCTCTGTTGTTTAGTTTAATTGGTCTTTTTGGTTTCTTTTCTGCTCTTATTTGGTCCATGAATATCATCTGATTGGCTAGCATGTAGGTTAATTTAGTCTTTTCTGACCCCTCTGCTGATAGTAGTTTCTCTTCAATTTCCATTATTAGTTGTTTTTGTACCTCTTCAGATGGCAGCACTATCTTCTCCCTCTTTAGTAAATCTCTTAATCCCATCTACCGTCACCTTTCTTATGTTTGGATTTTCTCCAGCTTTTTGAATACCAGCCTATGGCTATGCCTCCTGCAAAATAAGCCATACATATTAAAGTAAATGATAAATCACCTATCATCTTTATCTCCACAACATCTACGATACTTTTGGCAGTTCGGAAACATCCTCTGCACCCTCACTACTTTTGTCTCCTCTTTTTTCGAGCTCATATTTTAACCTCGAACATTCTACTAGAAGATTGAACGCAAACCTGCATAGTTCATTATGGGATAGTTTCCCTATTTTAATCTTACCTTTCTTAGGATGGTTGACTAACCAGTCTTTATACTGTGGCATTATTGAAACTCTCAATAACCTTATGTAATTCTTGTATATAATCTTGTTTATTTCTGATATATTCCTCTCTTGAGCCATCTTCTGCTGTAATTAATACAACAATTTGGTCAACTTTTTCACCTGTTGCCTCCTCCCACATTATGGAATAGGCAGTAGTTTGCAGGAAATACTTGAGTATCCACTCTTCTTTCTTCTGCTTACTTGATGTCTTGAAATCTATTATTGATAAAACACCGTTATATTCTGCTATGCAGTCTGCTGTGCCTGCTAAGCCTAGGTCTTTACTGCATATCTTTGACTCTAGCCCCCTGATATTATTAATTGATTGCAATAATGGTTTGATATTCTCAAAATGTGCTTTGGCAAATATGCTTTTTTCGCTGTTCTTTTTATTATAAAGATATGTCTCTACCATGGTATGTAGTTTAGTTCCTAGGTTCATAGCCTTTCTTGATACATAGTTAGCTACATCCTCACCTACTGCTTTCCTCCATTCCTCTAATCCCGTCTGGTCTATAGAGCCTACTACATTAGTAACACTGTGGTATCTATTGCCCTCATCATCATAATAAACACGCTTGTGGTCCTCATTCTTTCTTTTGAGGTTTGGCAGGGGCTTTCTAATTGGAATATGAGTAAACATTACCAATCACCTAACTTCTCTATCCAGTCTTTTGTCAATTCATGTGCATCTCCAAACTCCACAGGACATTGTGTGCAAGTCCATAATATATGTGCACCTGTTTCGATTAATGATAATGAGTTACCACAATCCTTACAAATCTTTAGTTTTTTATTATGAATATATTTAATTCGTTTAGCCACACACCTTGTGCATGTGTTTTTGCCATTTAGTTGAGCCACTTCAGATGGTGGTTTATTTTTCCAACATGTGGTACATGTAATTAAACTAGTCATACCACTGTCGTTTTTTACGGTATTTGTATCCATTACCACTCTTAGTGTAGTAACCTAATATAAGCCAATCGTTTTCATCCATTTTACTTTCCCCCATACTTTATTTTTTGATACGTGTTTGTGTGCTTCTTTTGGGTCATGCCATTCCTCATGTCTTTTGATTCCATGAATGTTGTCGCTTATAGTTTCCCAACCGCATATGCTACATTCAATTCTAGTCTTGTTCATGACTTCTCCAATCGAGTAAGTGTGTCTTCTAACACCGTCACTCGCAACGCAA
>CEVQ01139502.1_pt1 | contig 10133 bp, 7 predicted proteins | sample 356551 | NCBI WGS metagenome assembly CEVQ01 (sample SAMEA2623756, study PRJEB7988) | marine metagenome | biome: marine biome (ENVO:00000447); feature: mesopelagic zone (ENVO:00000213); material: "saline water (ENVO:00002010), including plankton (ENVO:xxxxxxxx)" | depth 250 m | reverse complement strand
AGGCAGGGTAGAAATAGTATTCAGAGACTGCAAATAGATTATTTAACCAAACCAGGAGAAAGCTTTTACACAAGAATTTCAGCGGGTATTTTTGAAGACATGTATGCAGGCATAGGAGGCGAGGTACTCTATCTTCCCCAGGGAAAAAGTTGGGCAATAGGGTTAGATGCTTACTGGGTAAAACAAAGAGATTATAATCAAATGTTGTCATTCAGAGATTACGATACTTTTACTGGCCATCTTACTTTATACCAAGATATACCGTTCTATGATATAAGACTTAAATTGAGTTTAGGTAGATTTTTAGCCAAAGATGAAGGTGTCAATATAGATTTACAAAGAAGATTCCAATCTGGAACAGTTGTTGGTGCAGCAGCATCATTTACAAATGTTACAAAAAAAGAATTTGGAGAAGGTAGCTTCTCCAAATGGATATATGCAACAATTCCTTTGGATATTTTTTCTACATTTAAAACTCGAAATAGTACCACAATGGTTTGGACCCCACTGACGAGAGACGGCGGACAACCATTACATCAAAACTTCAGGTTATATCCTTTGATCAAGAATGCTAACGATGAGTTTGAGGAAGGTAGAACTAAAAATTTTTCAATGGAAAAAATATTTTCAGGTTTTGGCACTAAACCAAAAGAAAGGGTCTAGCTAGGATTAGCTAAATTTCATACAAAATAAGAATAATCTTGGAAAATAATCTTGAAATATTAAACCAAAAGCTAACCTTAAATCTATCTGAATGTGATATTGCAAGAGGTTTAATAGGGATTGAAAAGGAAGCATTAAGAATCGAGAATAATCAAATATCGACATCTAAACACCCAAGAGTTCTTGGAGATAAACTAACAAACATTTATATAACAACAGATTTTGCTGAGTCACAAATTGAGCTAATTACCCCCCCATTATCTAACAATCAGCAAACTCTTAACTTTTTAGATGATTTAAATCACTTTGTTGCACATAAAACTGAAGATAATCTTTGGCCATTCAGCATGCCACCGTTTATAGAAAATGAATCAGATATAGCGTTAGCAGATTTTGGGAATACAAATAAAGGGCTTTTTAAAAATATATACAGAAGAGGTTTGTCACTTAGATATGGTCGATTAATGCAATCAATATCAGGCATCCATTTTAACTACTCATTTCCTGATTCTTTTTTGAGCCATATCGCTAGACAATATAAGTTAAGGAATAATAAGGAATTTAGATCTGCAATTTACCTTAAGACTATCCGAAATGTTCAAAGAAATAATTGGCTATTGCTTTATATGTTTGGGTCATCACCCATTGTTTCAAGTAATTTTTCAAATAATGATTTTTCATTTAAAGAACTTGGTGACTCATATTACCTCCCTAATGCAACCACACTTAGAATGAGTGAACTGGGCTACCAAAATATCAACCAGTCAAATTTGCATGTTTCTTTGAATACTATTGAAGAATACTGTGATGACTTAGTTTCATTAACACGAAGACCTGCTAAAAAATATATGCAAATAAAGGATTCTTTTGATGAGGGTCGAAGCCAACTATCCAAAAATTTACTTCAAATAGAGGCCGAATATTATGCTGCATCAAGACCAAAATCAAATGCGATCCCTGAAAAAAGATTGGCCAAACAATTGAGAGATCATGGGGTTGATTATATTGAATTAAGATCAATAGATATAAATCCATTCAGCAGACAAGGAATAGACATTGCAACAATTAACTTTTTAGAGGTATTTTTGTTATTTTGTTGCATAGATAAGAGTGATTATATAATTGAGAAAGATCTAGTTGAAATCAGAAATAATGATCTTCTGGTTGCAAAAAAGGGTAGAGAGAAGGGGTTGTTTTTATCTAAAAATCATACTCAGACCTCTTTTAGAGAGCTAGCTAGCAAAATTCTAGATGCAATGTCTGAAATAGCCTCTGTAATTGGTTACGATTCTGACTTTATTGAAAATTATAAGCTTAAAGTTTTACATCCTGAGCTAACGCTTTCTGGGAGGGTCTTAAAAACAGCTCTAGACAATGAAATTGCTCTTGACGAACTGGGATATCTAATTGCTGAAAATAATAATAAATATTATGTTGAGCGATCAATTAAAAATAACTCCAACTTTAACAAGATTCAAAAAGAGGTTGATCTATCAACAGAGAAGAAGGGTGATTTGATTGACGAGGGAGATGTTGATTTTGATAAGTATCTAAAAGATTATTTCCATAATTAATATCAAACCCATTATTTAATCATTAAACTTTAAAATAAGGTTTTTATTTTTTTCAAACCTCTAAAAGTTTTTTGTTTCTCATAAATTCTTTTGGGCTGTTGATTGCTTCGATAGCAATTAGATTCTTGTTTTTATAGAAAGCTATAGAGAACTTTTCTAGTTCAGTAGATCCATTTATTTTATAGTCATCATAGCCATCGATGACGCCTGCTATTTGAATCTTTATATTATATTGTTCTGACCAGAACCAGGGTACTTTAATATACGGATTTGGTTTTTTAGTAATATATGACGCAACCGTTTTTGCTTGGTCTACCGCATTTTGAACTGATTCTAGGCGCAAGCGTCGTTGATAATATCGGTTGAAGTGATTAGAGCAGTCACCAACTGCGAAAATATTTTTATCTGAGCTCAAACAATGTTCATCAACAACTATCCCATCATCTACAATCAAGCCTGCATTAGAAGCTAGGGAAATATTAGGCTTTATTCCAATACCTGCAACGACTATATCAACCTCTAAATTTATTGAATTACTTAATACAATTGAGTGAGCTGTGCTATTTTTGTTAATTTTTTTAGCTGACTCTTTCAGATAGAAGTTAACTGCATTTTTTTTGTGTTTTGAGAGCATAAATTTTGATAATAGTTCTGACACAGTTCTCTTCATAACTCTGTCTTCATATTCTATGACATATGTTTTCATATTCATCGATGCTGCAGACGCTGCTGTTTCAAGACCAATATAACCTGCACCTATGATCCCGATGCTCTTTCTTTGGCCCATTAAAGTCCTTAATTTAATAGCATCATCTATATTTCTTAGGTATATAAGCCTGTCAGATTCATTCTGATTTATTTCTGAATTTTGGAGATTATTAATGACGCTTCCAGTCGCTATTATGAGTTTCGAATAATGTATTTTTTCTCTATTATTCAGCTCAACATACTTATTATTTTTATCAATTGAAACGACCAGTGTGCTTAATTTTAATTTGATGTTATTTTTTTTGTAGTAGTCCTTTTGTTTTAGGTATATCCTTTTTTCATTTAAACCCTTAGTCAAAAAAGATTTTGATAAAGGAGGCCTCTGATAGGGCAGGAATTTCTCTTCCCCAATGACTGTTATTGATCCATCATAATTCATGGACCTTAGTTGTATCGCTGACATCCCACCAGCATGACCAGAGCCTATAATTAAGACATCTGTTTTCATCGTATTCTAAAAGTTCATTTGTATTGTTTTGAAAAATTTCAAATAAGAAAAAGCTAAAACTTTTTGTTTTTAGTTGCCATTAATAAATGACTAATTCAAAATGGTCTTTATAAGAGTGTAACTTTTTGTATCTAAATATATTATACACTGAATATGTAGGTAAGATACCCGACCCAATTTAAAGAACATAATGGTTAATAGTATTGAAAAGACTAATTATAATTTTAACTTTACTGTCAGTATCTGAAGCTTCAGTTACACAGATAGAGCAACTCATTGAGTTAGGTGGGCTAACATCCAGTATTCAAGAAGCTAAATCTATCGACTCCACATCCGATAATGAAATAACAACACCAGAGAATACTGCAGATAAAGATGAAATAGACCCGAGGATTTTTTTGGGCGATGATTTTGGTTTCTCAGGAGAAGAAAATTTTGATGGCAAGCAGAAAAATAAACAATTCTTATCGCCTCTGGAATATTTCGGTTATAGTTTTTTTGTTAATGCACCTTCAACCTTCATCTTAAGCAATGATCTTTCTGTTTCTAATAATTATATTCTAGGAGTTGGGGATACTCTTCAAGTTATACTCTACGGCACAAAGAACCAAAAGTTTAGCCTCACTATTTCTAGAGATGGTGACATCTTTTTCCCAGAAATAGGACCTGTTTCAATAGCGAGCCTTACATTTGGCGAAGCAAAGACCCTTATAACTGAGCTGGTGGGTAGAAATATACTAGGAACAGAGGTTAAAATTGCTCTTTCCGATATTAGGTCGATAGACATATTTGTTTTGGGAGAGGTTTTCAGCCCAGGCTTATATACCGTAAGCTCATTGGCCACTTTAACTAATGCAATTATTTCAAGCGGAGGTGTTAAAAGGAGTGGCTCCCTTAGAAATATTCAATTAAAAAGAAATGGAGACCTTATTCAGGAACTAGACCTATATGATCTATTGCTAAAAGGGGATACTTCTAAGGATTCAAAATTATTACCTGGGGATGTAGTCTTTATCCCTCCTATTACAAAAACAGTAGCAGTTTACGGAGAAGTTAATAGGCCCGCAATATATGAACTTGATGAAACAGAAAATCTTGCAGAATTACTTAAATATGCAGGTAATCTTAAGCCCAAAGCTAACTCTAATGCAATCGAAATTATTAGTATAGATAATGCAACTAACAGTTTTCAGATTAACCAAGTTAATATTAATGATAATGATTTAAACGATATTTCATTAAGCTCAGGCGATGTCATTAGAATATATTCTGTGAATGATGATATGAAAAATGCCATACTTTTTAAAGGGCACGCTAAAAATCCTGGTTTTTTCCCTCTTTCTGATAAAAATACTAGAATAACTGACTTTATAAAATCACAGGATGACCTTCTCTCAATGACTCAATCTGATTATGTTTTAATAAAAAGACATAATCATAAAAATAGCAACCTTGAATTTTTTCAGATTGATCTTCAGGCACTTTTCCTGAATCCAGAAACAGAGAAAAATATAGTTCTTTTAGAAAAAGATGAAATTATATTTCTACCAAAACTTTTAAATCTAGAACAGATACAAACAAGGCTAATACAAGATCAATATATTGTTAAAGGCAATCAGACTATACTCGCAGAAGATACATGGGAATCCTTAACTTATTTAAGAAAATCGCTAATGGAGGAAGAGCTTAATACCGATGAGAAAAACAGTATTAATATGTCAGTGGGTACTCTAACTGATCCAACAAGAAGTCCCGACATTAGGAGATACTATGAATACTCAATTCATAATTACTGCTTTGTGCCCCAGAGCTTTGCTGAAAAAATTATAGAACAAGAAGAGCAAGCAGAACAAGCAGAAGAAATTACATCGTTATGTAGACGTCAGATAATTGACCCTTTGTTGAATGTGATTGAGCAACAAAAAACAAATAGTAACCTTAAAAAAACTGTCACTATTTTTGGAAATGTTCATTTTCCCGGAGAGTATCCTTTCAGCGATGAAATGCAGATTGCAGATTTAATTAAAGCTTCAGGAGGGCTAAGAGAAGGAACATTTAATGCTGAAATAGAAATTACAAGAAGAGATGTTTCAGGAAAAACAGCAAGTTTTACTAATCAAATAGCTTCCTCTCTAAGTAAAAAAGATATGGAAATTAAGCTTTCTCCTAGTGATATTATTACCGTTAAGCAAATAGAAAAATCAATTAAAACAGTTAATGTTTCAGGGGAGGTCTATTTTTCTGGAGTGTATCCAATCACAGAATACGAAACCTTAAGTGGGCTGTTAAAAAGAACAGGCGGTTTAACAGAGTTTGCCTCTATCGAAGGAGCAGTATTTCAGAGACAATCTTTAAAAGAAACTGAAATTAAAAGATTTGCTCTTGCCCAAGAAGAGCTTAAAAAGAAACTTTTGTTACAAGCTAATACCAGCAAAGGCATTGGAGAACCGCGAGCAGACCAAGACTTATCAGTGCTTAATGCTTTAATTAGTTCATCAGAAGAAATTAATGTATCAGGTAGGCTTGTAATCGATCTTGAGGGAATATTAAATGGAGGCATCGATGATATAGTTTTAGAAGATGGCGATACAATATATATTCCAAGACGCCAGCAAACAGTAAGTGTTCTAGGGGAAGTTTTTGCACCAAATGCACATCTGTATTCTGAAGAATTATCCTTAGATAACTATATTCAACAAAGTGGTGGTGTAAATGATTATGCTGATGATAACAATATTTATCTTATTAAAGCAGACGGTAGTATTGTCCCTAATAATGTTATAGCTAGCGGGTTCTTTAGAGGCAAAAGTAGTGGCTTAGAACCAGGTGATACAATTGTAGTTCCCCTTTTGGTTACACCTTTCTCTGGAATTCAAGCCACAACAGAGATCACTCAAATTATCTATCAAATGGCAATTGCCGCAGCAGCAGTTAACAGCTTCTCTAACTAATATTTTATGGGGCAAAAAGACAATAATAATGAAGGATCGGATCTATTTGGTATAAAAAAAAACAAGATGAAAGCTCAACAAAACAACACAAAGCCAAATGACATGATTGCTAATACGATAAGATTAGAGGATATAATTAACCTTATAAAGACCAGGTTTCAACTCATCCTCCTCCTAACTATATTTTCAGCACTAGTTTCCATTGTTATATCTTTATTAACACCACCAGTTTACAAAGCCGATGTAGTAATGATAAATCAATCAAATGACCAAACTCAAGGAAGTCTAGCTTCAATAGGTAGGCAATTTGGTTCTATAGCGCAACTCGCAGGGGTAGAAATGCCAGGAGATCTTGAGAAGGGAACAGCACTTGCAATCATGCGATCTAGACAATTTACAGATAGATTTCTAGAAGAGTTTCAGCTTTTGCCTTACTTTTATGAAAACCAATGGGATCAAAAAAATAATCAGTGGATCGAAGGATTGCCCCCTAGAAAGAGTGACATTTATCTTAAAATGGAAGGTATTATTAATGTAGCTGAGGATAGAGCTACTGGAATTCTTACGCTTTCAGTTTTAGATAGCGATCCAAATATGTCAGCTAAGATTGCTAATAATCTAGTCTACTTCTTGAATCAAAACATTAGAGAAGATGCAATTAAAGAGTCAGAAATTAAAATAGAATATTTAAATCGTGAGTTAGAAAAAACAACTATGACAGATGCAAGACAGATGCTATTTGGTTTGATTGCTCAACAAACCCAGAAGATTATGTTAGCTAATGCTAAAGAAGATTATGTTTTTAAAATTATTGACCCAGCAATTCCCCCTGAGTTCAGAATTAAGCCAAAACGGAAAACAATGGTAATCACCGGGACCTTAATTGGTGGTTTTCTGAGTTTTTTATTTGCAGTTTTTTATGAAAATAGAAGAACTCTTATTAAAAAACTTAAGGAGTTCTAATTAAAATATGTTGAGAATAGGCATTAATGGTCTTGGTAGGATAGGGAGAACTCTATTAAGAGTTAATTCAACTAATAAAAAATTCAGAATAGTCCTCGTTAATGAACTCAATCCATCTATAGAAAACATGACCTACTTGATTAAATACGACTCTGTATACAAAAATTTCCCAGGTGAAGTTACTATAAAAAATAATAATCTTCTTATTGATAACAAAGAAGTTTTATTTACTAATAAAGAAGATATAAGTTCTGTTCCATGGTCTGATAACGATGTAGATATAGTTATTGACTCATCGGGAGTTTCAAAGAATATTATTTCCTCAAAAAATATAGTTAATAGTGAAAATCGGCTAAAAGTTATAGTTACACATTCATCAAGTGATGTTGATAAAGAGGTTGTTTTAGGGGTAAATGATAATACTCTTGAATCCAATGATAGAGTAGTCTCAAATAGTATCTGTGATGCAAATGCAATCTCACATTTTATAAAGTGGATTAATGATGAATATGAGATAGCTACTGGGTCAGTTACTACTCTACATCCTTGGCTCTCATATCAAAATCTTTCAGATGGCCCAGCAATATCTCAATCAAACCCTGGGGTAATATGGCCAGACTTCTCTTTAGGCAGATCAAGCGTTGGATCTTTAATTCCAAAGAACACAACAGCAGTTCAAGCTACTGAGAAAATCATTCCAGAGATAAAAAATAAATTACTTTCTATGTCTTTTAGGATACCAACCGCAATTGTAGGCAGCTCTGATATTACGCTGTTGCTAAATAAAACACCTGAAGAGACTAAGTTTAGAGAATTTCTATTAGAAAAAATAAAAAATAGCGAATTTGTCAAAGCTAACGAAGAGTCTCTAGTATCGGTTGATTATGAGGCTATGTCATATAGCGCAGCTTTAGACATGCCTTGGTTAAAAATTAAGGATAATATAGTCAAATTAGTCGTTTGGTACGATAACGAGTGGGGATATTGTTCTAGAGTTCTAGATCTAGCAGAAAAACTCAGCCAAATTAAGTGAAATCATATTTTATTGATTTAGATGGTGTTTTAATAGACAGCATTGATGAATGTTGGTTAACAGCATCTAAAGCATACTTTGGCATTGTAAACGAAGACGCACGCATAAAGAGCTTTTTCTATGAGCACAGGGGTTTGGTTGGTCCACCATTTGAATTTGCTTCTCTTTTTAAGCTTGCTGAATGCCTTTTAGGTGATCCGGATAGTTATAATCAAAAAGCAATTGAAAGTAAGTTCAAAAAAATTAATGAAAATTCTTCATACAAGGAAAAAGAAGATTTTGAGGCTAAATTTTTCTTGATTAGAAGTGATTATAAAAAAAACATAGATTATTGGTTGGGATTACACCAATTAACAGATTATGGCAATTTTCTTCGGGGAAAGAAATTACAGGATTATTTTATAATCACGACTAAAGATAGAGCTTCAACAGAAGACCTGATGTCTCATTTCGAATTAAAATTCAATCATATTTATGCAAATAGTGATGTAAAAGAAATGGGAAGTAAGTCTTTAATAATAGAGACATTCTTGGAAAGAAATAATAATTACAACAGAGCTATATTTGTAGATGATTCTGTTGAACACTTAAAATTATGCAATAGTAATATAATTGATTGTTATTTTGCTGACTGGGGATATGGGAATAATGAATCTTTTGAGATTTTTGACAGAAGTCTTTGGTAATATTGATGCCTAAAAAATTGTAACAAACAAAAAATTATGGATATTGCATTAGTAATAGGTAAGAAGAATAGTACAGGCGTGCCTGGAAAAAACGTTAGGCCTATATTAGGTAGGCCAACTGCTGAATATGCCTTTATAGCTGCAAAAGCAGCTGGAATGCATAAAATTTTTGTATCAACAGACTCCCAAGAAATTAAAGAAATAGGGGAAAAATATGAATCAATTCATATTGAAAGACCAGCCGAGCTGGCAACCCCTTCTGCTTTAACTGAGGATGTTTTAATTCATGCGTATAATAAAATTAAAGAAGATAAGGTGATTAGATCAGAAATAGATACTATTTCTTTGTTATTTTGCAATAATCCTGCAATTGATGTTGAGCTATTAAAGGAAGCTATTTCTTTTCTGAAGGAAAAAGAGGATTTTGATTCTTGTTTTTCAGTCGCTAAGTACGACATGTTCTCACCAGCAAGGGCTAGGAAAATATCAGAAGATGGTGCTATCGAACCATTTGTTGATCTAAAGCATATAGATAGTGTCTCATCAATTAGAGACTCTCAGGGTTCCGTTTATTTTTGCGATCTTTCAATTCAAGTTATGAAGCCAATTTGCTTTGAGGAAATGGATAGTGGGCAGCTTCCTTTTAAATGGCAAGGCAAGAAATCCAAAGCATTATTAACAGATTATGGTTTTGATATTGATACAGAATGGCAGTTTGTGGTTATAGAACATTGGTTAAAGGAAAAAGGATATACTGAATCAGAAACACCATGGGGAAACCAAGATGCTTAAACAAAATTTTATTAAGGAGAAGCTTGCGACAGGCAATCCCGTTATTGGTACTTGGACAGTTATACCTTCTTTGGTAACAACAGATATTGTTTCTTCTTCAGGGCTAGATTTTTTGATAATTGATTCTGAGCATGGGCCAATAAATTTTGAATCAGCTCAAGAGATGTGCATGGTTTGTGAGTCTAACAATGTCTCACCTATAATGAGGCTTGGTGGTGTTATCGAGTCAGAGTTATTAAGAGCATTAGACATTGG
>CEVQ01140438.1_pt1 | contig 10135 bp, 8 predicted proteins | sample 356551 | NCBI WGS metagenome assembly CEVQ01 (sample SAMEA2623756, study PRJEB7988) | marine metagenome | biome: marine biome (ENVO:00000447); feature: mesopelagic zone (ENVO:00000213); material: "saline water (ENVO:00002010), including plankton (ENVO:xxxxxxxx)" | depth 250 m | reverse complement strand
GGAATGTTAAAATCCACGATAAAAAAAGTTCTTACATGAAAAAAATGCAGGGAAACTTTCTTACATCAAAAAAATTTGATAAAGAAAAATTGATTCAACTAATTGAAGCAAATCAACACGTGATATCAGAAAATGATTCGTTGGAACTAAAAGAAATTCTTAGTGACTTTAAAAATAATGATTTTTCTCTTTTGACACCGCAAGAAATTCAATTCATTGAAAATAGTAATGATGACATAATTACAAAATATCTTATTTTTAGACACAAGTTTAAAAAAATTCCAAAGCTTCACATTGATTCAGACTCACCTCAACACTTAATCATTGAACCTGTATCCGCATGTAATCTAAGATGTGTAATGTGTTATCAGATTGATGAAAAATTTTCAGGAAGGCAAGAATACATGGGTATGATGAATTTCGATCTATTTTGTAAGATCGTTGATGATGCATATGATTGTGGAATTAAGGCTCTTACTCTTACCGGTAGAGGTGAACCGACAATGCATCCTAAAATTGGTGATATGTTAGAATACTGTAAAGATAAATTTTTTGAATTAAAAATAAATACTAATGCAACATTGTTAAACGACGATTTGATACATCAAATTTTAAAAAGTGGTTGTAACGATATTGTATTTTCAATTGATTCATATAAAAAAGATGAATATGAAACTATTCGAGTGAGAGGGATATTTGAAGAGGTTCTAAATAATATCAAAAGATTCCAAGAGATTAGAGAAAAACATTATTCTGAAAGTAAATGTTCGACTAGAATTAGTGGAATGATTATCAATGAAAATCAGAATCCTGAACAATTTAAAAAATTTTGGCAGGAATATGTAGATTATGTTGTGATGTTCCATGCTCAAACAAGATGGGACACATACAACAACCCAGTTGAAATAGCAGGAAAAAACCCATGTAATTATCTGTGGGGAGAGATGAATGTCTGGTTTGATGGAAAATGTAACCCATGTGACACTGATTATAAAAGTACACTATCAGTAGGTGATGCGAATGAATCAAGTATTAAAGAAATTTGGAATAGTGAAAAATATCAAGAGTTAAGAAAATTACATAAAAGCGGAGAACGAAATAAATGCTATCCTTGCGATAGATGTAGTAATTGGTAATAAAAATTGGAATAATTGGGTATGGGAAACACGCAGGCACAATTATGGGTCTGCTGAAAAAAATTAATGATGTAAAACTAGAATATATTTTTCATCCAACAAAAAATATAAACTCACCACTTTTTACAAATAAGCTAAACGAACTTTACAATTGTGATATTGTTATGGTTTTATCACCAAACACAACTCATTTTTATTATTTAAAAAAATTGATCAAGAATTCTAACGCTTATATTTTTTGTGAAAAACCCCCAGTAGTAACATGCAACCAAATAAAATATCTAAAAAAGATTCCAAATAGAAAAAAACACAAAATTTTCTTTAATTTTAATTTTAGATTCAGTAAACTTAACTATTATTTTAAAAAATACCTTGAATCGAAAAAAATTGGTAGTCCCATTAGCGTAAATTTAACTTCTACTCATGGATTTGCATTTAAACGTGAATATCTGAAATCCTGGCGTTCTGACGGAAAATCAAATCGTCATAATATTTTAGAAACCATGGCTATACATTTTCTAGATCTGGTAAACCTACATCTAAAAGATATGACTATTACAAATTATATTCCTAGTTTACAATCAAAAAAAGGCACGTCTTTTGATACATGTATAATCAATGGAAGTGATAAAAATAATGTATATTTTTCTATATTGAATTCATATGCAGCACCAAGAATTTCAAATGCATTAACGATCACTGGCACAAATGGAATTCTAACTATAGATAATAATTTTATTAAGATTTATTCACCAAGAAACACTTTTGATCGAAATGGATTGTTTAAACATCCTCCATTACTCCTGAAAAAGAAATTCAATATTGACATTGATTATAGAAATTCATTAAGAGACTCACTGAATTTTTTTATTTCAAGTGTAAAAAATTGTAAGAAATTTGATTTAGACTCATTTGAGACTAGTGTAAATGTCAATGAACTAATAATTAATCTAAAACAAAATCATAGATAAACTAAATCTTTTTTTCTAAAATTAATTTGGCTAATAATAAATCCAGATAATCGTCAATTTCGAATGAAATTTTTGATGGCATTAAATAAATCCCAATTTTCCCAGATAAGCGTGCGCCACTTTTCATTAATGATGTGTATTTTGTAATATGTATAGCGCCATTTTCAATAAATTGATCTTTCATCTCTTGACGGTTTGGTCTTTTTTTAGGATTATAATTTTGTGGTAGAACATATTGCTTCCTTTTTTTCCAAAAAAAGTGATGTGATATAGTCCCACTAAACATCGAGTCATAATTATTATTTAAAAATAATTTTAAAGCATCGTCAATGTGTTTGTTCGTTCTTAGTGGAGAAGTTACAGGTAAGACAATAATTATTTCTGGCTTATAATCTTCATTCTTTTTTAATTTTTTTAAGACATGAAATATTGCTGGCTCCATTTGAATTTTATTAGTGGCGAGTATTTTAGGGCGTTTTATTACCTCTGCGCCAAGGTTTCTAGATATTCTTTCAATTTTCCGATTATCTGTAGATACAATAGTTCGTGAGATTAATTTTGAATTTAAAGATGAGGTAATAGAATATTGTAATAGTGGTTTTCCATTTAGTTTGACAATGTTTTTCATCGGAATTCCTTTCGAACCTCCTCTTGCAGGAATAATTGCCAAAATTTCCATTATATTATACTAATTTTTCAAATATTTATTTTATTAAGACTAATTCATTATTAATAAGAAGTAAGATTGAATAACATATCTTATAATTAATTTTATGAATGTAAAGAAAATTTTTGATGTGAGTGGAAAAGTTATCTTATTAACTGGTGCTGCAGGAAATCTCGGAACCCAGTATGCAAGAGGTTTGACTGAAGCGGGCGCAGATGTTGTTTTAGCAGACATAGATTATTCTAAATGTAAGAAAATCCAATCAAGTCTAGAAAAAAAATTTAAAAGAAAACTCATGTCTGTTGAACTAGATCTTCGTGATAGAAAATCAATTATTAAAAATGTAAAACTGATTCAAAAGAAATTTGGTAAGATAGATGTATTAATTAATAATGCAGCAATACAGGGTAACCATAAACTAAGAACAACTAAGTTTGAAAATTTTCCACTGTCATACTGGAATGATGCAGTTTCAGTTAATCTAACTGGTGTTTTCCTTATGTGCCAGGAAGTAGGAAAAATCATGGTAAAGCAGAAAAATGGAAATATTATCAACATATCATCAACATATGGAGTAATTGCACCTGATCAAAGGATCTATGGTACCAGTGGTCAAAATTCATCAGCGTTTTATGCATCAACAAAAAGTGCATTGATAAATCTAACAAGATATTTAGCTTCATACTGGAATAGGAAGGGCATTAGAGTGAACACGTTGTCTCCAGGTGGGGTTGAAAATAATCAGGATCCTAAATTCATAAAAAAATATTCAGAAAAAACCATGATTGGAAGAATGGCACAGAAGGATGAATATATTGGTGCGCTGATATTTCTATGCTCTGATGCATCATCATACATGACTGGTTCAAATCTAATAATTGATGGTGGTTGGACTGCCTGGTGATTTAATGTGTGCAAAAATTACATGTTTAACTAAAACTGTATTTATCCAAAATTTATAAACAAATTAAGAAGTGATTTGTTATGAAAAAACCAATTAGAGTATTTCTTGGAGATTTAACTTACGATACAATTACAGTGTCAACTGAATCATTTCCTCTTAATGTTGGTTATATTGCATCATATTGCCTTTCAAAATTTGGCTCTGATGTTGACATAACTATTTTTAAGTATATTGATAAATTAGAAAAAGCTATTAGAGAGAACCCGCCAGATATTTTGGGATTAAGTAATTACGTTTGGAATCATCGAATTGGCTATGAATTATTCAAAATTCTACATGAAGTTAGACCTAATGCAATAAAAATATGGGGTGGGCCAAACTTTCCACTTGATATTCCTTCACAAGAAAAATTCATGAAAAAATATGAAGTGGTAGATGTATACGTGCATGGAGAAGGTGAAATTGGGTTTGCTAGTATAATAGAACACATTTTAAAAATGAATGAGAGTGATGAAGATACATGCTCATTTTACAACACACCAATTCCAGGATGTATAACGAGAGCAAGTAATGAGAAAATAAATTACACACCGGAGCTTAGACTAAAAAAACTAGATGACATTCCATCGCCATATTTGATTGGGGTACTGGATCCTTTTTTCGATGGAAAACTTAGTCCTACTATCCAAACAAATAGAGGTTGTCCATTTCGTTGTACATTTTGTACTGATGGAAGAGACTCTGTCTCAAAAGTAAATCAATTTAGTATGGAACGAGTAAAAGAAGAACTTGATTATATTGGAAAACATGTTCCAAAAGAAACTAAGAGTATGTTTCTAACTGATCTTAATTTTGGTATGATGCCACGTGATTTAGAAATTAGTGATGTTATAGCTAAATCAAAAGAGCAATATGGTTTTCCAGAACAAATTCAAGCAACAACTGGAAAAAATTCAAAAATGCGAATTATAAATGCCGTAAAGAATTTATCTGGTTCATTACGTCTCTATATGTCAGTTCAATCAATGGATAAACAGGTTCTTTCAAATATAAAACGAGAAAATATTAGCACTGATGAACTAATCCAGCTTGCGCCAGTCATAAAACAATCAAATCTCAGAACTACATCCGAAGTTATTCTAGGCTTACCAGGAGAAAGTAAACAAAGTCACATTGAATCGTTACGAAAGCTGGCTAAGGCGAATATGGATGATATACAAGTCTATACATGTATGATGCTAAATGGCTCCGAACTTAATATTCCTACAGAACGAGAGAAGTGGGGATTAAAAACTAAATACAGAATCCTTTCTAGGGATTTTGTAAAATTAAGTAATAATAAAAATATTATTGAGACCGAGGAAGTTGTAATTAGCTCCAATACATTGGATTTTGACGAATATATTGATTTGAGATTACTTGCATTTGCAATATGGGTAACAAACAAAGGAATTGTTTATGATCCAATACTGAAATTTCTACGTCAAAATCAGATTGATGTTTTTGAGTTGTTTACTAATATCGCAGAATTAAAATATAATCCTCCTGAATCAATAAAAGAAATTTTTGCTAGTTTTAGAAAGTTTACTGTGGATGAATTGTGGGATTCACCTGAGGAAATAGAAGATAACTATCAACGGGACAGCGAATATCAAAAATTAGTTGATGGTGAGGAGGGAATAAATATTATGTATCATCATCACGCACTTGTATTATCAAACGTTATGGATGATTGGACGGAATATGTAATTAGAATTTCAGAAAATCTCTTAGAGAGTAAATTGGATGGTAACACTATTGAATATTTTAAAGATGTATCCACTTATTGCAAAGGCCTTTCCCATAATCCATTAGGTCCAGATAGATTAGAAACAAATCCTTTACTTAGTTTTAATTATGACATTCAAAAGTGGGTTGATGATCAGTTCGGCAAAACATTTGATTCCTTTAGATTAAATCAACCAAACAAGTTTTCTTTTGAACTATCAAATGAACAATACAACTTTGTTCAGGATAAACTGAATATCTACGGTGACACACCAGTAGGTAGAAGTCAGGCATTAAAACGAATACCTATTCAAAAACTTTGGCGAAGACCAATAAAATCCAAAAAAGATCTAAAGGAAGAAAAAGATGAGCGTCTTTTTGTTCTTAATGACATCACAAATGAGTATTAATCAATAATAAATCTAATAATTAGGTGGAATTTAAAAAAAACAAATTGAAAGTTGATGATTCAGTAGAGACTAGGATGTATGATCTAATGGTAGAATTATTTCCAATATGTCGAAGTATTACAGGAGATGGTGTGAGAAAAACATTTGATATTTTAAAAAAAAATATAAAAATTACTACACATGAAGTTTCTACTGGAACCAAAGTTTTTGACTGGGTAATTCCTAAAGAGTGGAATATAACTGATGCATATATCATAGATCCTGATGGCAAAAAAATTCTTGATTTTCATAAATCCAATTTACATGTTGTGCAATATAGCACTCCTATCAATAAAGAGATAGAATTAGACGAACTAAAATCACATATACACACCATACCAAATAGACCAAAATCGATTCCCTACATAACATCTTACTACAATGAAGACTGGGGGTTCTGCATGACAAATGAACAGTTCAGCAAATTAAAAGATGGTGTTTACAAAGTAGTAATTGATTCTAAATTAAAAGATGGTTCTCTTACTTATGGTGAATATTATATTGAAGGTAAAACAAAACAGGAAGTAATTTTTTCAACATACATATGTCATCCATCTATATGTAATGATAATCTATCAGGCATTATACTATTAGTGTTCCTAGCTCAGTTTTTGCAAACACAGAATTTAACGTATTCATATAGATTTATTTTCGTACCAGAAACAATCGGTGCAATCACCTGGCTAAATAAAAATGAGGATAGATTAGATTACATAAAACATGGCCTGTTAGTTACATGTGTAGGCGACCCTGGAAATTTTACATATAAAAAAACACGTCAAGAGAATGCTGACATAGATAAAATAGTAATAAGCACATTAAAAAAACTGAAATTAAATTTTAATATTCAAGATTTCTTCCCTTATGGAAGTGATGAACGACAATTCTGCTCACCAGGCTTTAATTTACCAGTAGGATCATTGATGCGTACTCCATATCGTCAATTTGTTCAATATCATTCATCAGAAGATAATTTGGAATTTGTGAAAAAAGAATCATTACTAGAATCATTAAGAGTGTATTTAGAAGTGGTTTATGCAATTGAAAATAAAGAAGATATACCAGATCTGGAAGTAAAAAAAATAGAAAGTGATACTGATACTGAAAGTTTCAAAAGTACAAATCCAAAGTGTGAGCCACAATTAGGTAGGCGTGGAATATACAGGAATTTTGGATTTAGGCGATTAGATGTTGAGTCAGATGAGACTGAAAAATTTGAATTATCAATATTCTGGATTCTTAATTATTCTGACGGTAACCATTCGTTAGGATACATATCAAAAAAATCAGGAATTGACTTAAACATTCTTAAACAAACGGCATTAAAATTACTAAAATGTAATTTGCTAGAAAAAGTAAATCGTGAATCAAACTGATAAAACAATATAACAAGTAAAATATTAGAAAAAATTACGATTAGTATGAATTTTCTTAAAATTCCAAAGAAAAATAAAATTAAATTTGTACTTCTAGGATCAGGAAAACCATTATGTGATCTATGTGACTTGTTAATTAAAAATAAATTTGTAAAGCCAATTATTGTAACACATCCAAAAAGATTTCATAACCGAGATGAAAAACTGTTAAGTCAATCAAAAACTTACTCAAGCGTATTTGAATATTCAAAAAAAAATAATATTGAATTGATTCAGGCTGAAAAAGTAAATGATGCAAAACTTATCACGTTACTGTGTAAAAAAAAATGCACCGCAGCATTTTCAATTTCATGTAGATCAATAATTAAAAAACCATTTTTAGATGCATTCAATGGAATAGTTTTCAATATACATCCAGCATTACTACCTAAAGAAAGAGGTGGCGCAATAATTAGCTGGAGAATACTGAATAACAAAAAATATGTTGCTGCAACAATACATCAAATTGACGAAGGAATAGATTCAGGTCCAATAATAATTCAAAAAAAGAAAAAATTGAATATTATAAATCCATTTCCTGAGGACTACATGTTACAAACAAATGATTTGTACACAGAACTATTTTCTATATTTATTCAAAAATTAGGTAGTAAATTAGAACTTAAACCTCAGAATCAGAAACTGGCGTCTTATTATTCTAGATTATATACTGAGATTAATGGTGCAATTGATTGGAATTGGAGCGTAACCCAAATTGAAAATTTCATTAGAGCATTTTCAAAACCATATCCAGGTGCATTCACATTTACTAATAATAAAAAAATAAGAATACTGAATGCAAGTGCTGCTAAATCAAAATCAGAGAACCACCCATTTTCATTTGGGCGAATGGCAAAAATCCTTCATAATGGTGATGCAGTGATACTTGGTAATGGTGGACTGATCAGAATCCATAAAATCAGTGTTAGCGGTAGAACAATAAAACCATCAGAATTTTTTAAATTGTCAGATATACTTTATACGCCTGCTAATATTTTAGAAAAAAGTCATAAATCGATCATAAATGTGAGAGATATGAAAAAGCCGAGTGATATGATTGACTAATGAAAAAAACTTACAAAAGTCTAACAGCCTAAAAAATAGAGCCAGTAAGGTTATTCCCCATTTTACAGGTACGTTTAGTCGTTCTCCCAAAAGCTTTGTTGAGGGGGTTTATCCTGTTTATGTACAATCTGCCAAAGGATCTCATTTCACTGATGTTGAAGGAAATGATTATCTGGATTATTTATGCGCAATAGGACCAATTACACTTGGCTATAACTATCAGGCAATAAATGATGCAGTGATTAAACAATTAAAAGATGGAATTTTATTTTCTCTTCCACATCCAGTTGAGGTTGAATGTTCGGAATTAATTTCCAAAGTTATACCTCATGCTGAAATGGTAAAATTTGAAAAATCTGGATCTAACGCAGTTACTGGAGCTGTCAGAGCTGCACGATACATTACCAAGAGAGATAAAATTGCATACTGTGGTAGTGGTGGTGTTTGGCATGATTGGCAGGCTGCAATGGTGAGTAGAGATGGTGGTGTTCCAAAATTTAATCAAGATTTAATAAAAATTTTTAATTATAATGATATTGAAGGTCTGGAACAAATTTTTGATGATAACCGTAATGAAATAGCTGCTATTGTTTTTGAACCAACAGTTTATGAAAAACCAACTGATGGTTTCTTAAAAGCAGTAAGAAAAATTGCTGATCAGAATGATGCTTTGCTAATCCTAGATGAAATAGTTACTGGATTTAGATTTGATATTGGTGGTGGTCAAAAGTATTTTAATATTAAAGGTGATCTAGTTTGTTTTGGTAAGGGTATGTCAAATGGTTTACCTCTCACTGCAATCACTGGGCCAAACGAATTCATGAAAGCATTTGATGATCTATGGGTATCATCCACAAATAATAGTGAAAATCTCTCAATTGCCGGAACAATCGCTGTAATTAATGAAATGCAGCAGAAGAATACAATTTCTTCATGTTGGAAAATTGGTTCAAAACTATTTGATGGATGGAATAAAATTGCTACTAATTATAACGTTAATGCAAAAATGATTGGCTACCCTATTAGAATGAAATTACAATGCTACGATTCAAAGAATCAAGATTGCAATCCTTTAAAATTTTTAATTCTTCAAGAATTAGTAAAACGTGGAATTTTTATGTCACCCGGTGTAAGTTTTATTTCCTATTCTCACTCTGATAGTGATATTAGTTATACATTAGATTCACTAGAAACTATCTTTAGAAAAATAACTAAAGAAATCAGCGATGAAAATTATTTAAAACATATTGAAGGGGAGATTCCTCAAACTGTATGGACAATGAAAATTCCACCAACATTAAAGAAAAAAGAAAATTTACATGATGCAGAAGGTACTAACCTGTCTGAATGATGAATATTATTAGATAAATTATTTTTCAGTATGAAGTGTTTTGATGGAAACTAAAACTTCACTGTTCTAATTTTTGATTCTTACTTTTTCTAATTCTAGAGTAGATTAGAAATCCAATATTTATCATTGGAAAAATCTCTATTAAATCAACTCCATAAAAAAAGAAATCGAGTACAGGATTAACTCTACTAATAACTCCAGTTTGCAAATAGAGATCTGCGTTCCAGAACATATGCGGAATCTGAATATAGATTATAAACGCTGTGAGAACAAGTGATTCAGTAACATGTCTATCATACCATGACCAGAATCGTGCCCAAGTAGATTGAGAGATTATATTGATTTCTTTGCTCATACATTAGTATGTAAATATTACATAATAAACATTAGTTTTTTTAGGTTTTCCTAAT
>CEVQ01140104.1_pt1 | contig 10140 bp, 9 predicted proteins | sample 356551 | NCBI WGS metagenome assembly CEVQ01 (sample SAMEA2623756, study PRJEB7988) | marine metagenome | biome: marine biome (ENVO:00000447); feature: mesopelagic zone (ENVO:00000213); material: "saline water (ENVO:00002010), including plankton (ENVO:xxxxxxxx)" | depth 250 m | reverse complement strand
ACCAACTTTCGCGTGGCTTCGGTATTTGTCGTTCGATTAGGCTCGGTTGGGCTTCTCGCAATTCTCCTTCTCAGTCCAGTCATGTGCATCCCATACGGCATACGCCGTGAGTTTTGAGCGCAGAGTTAGAGGTTTAACCGTTTACGAAATTGTTCGCCTGAGAAACACAAATTCATGGGGTTTGCGAGAATGCCAGAGCCAATCGGTTGATGTCCGAGTTGATTGACGCGGCCCTGTGCGAGAGGAGGTCGATTGGGATGAGGCCGCGCGAAGCAGCCTGCTGCTGAAGGCGGTTGGCTGCTGGCGAGATAATTCTGAATCTTGGTTCGCGCACGCATACGAAAGGCTACCAGAAACCGTGCGCGTCAACCCACTTTCTGGAGATCAAAGATGGGTTGAAGAATGGTTGCAATCGTTAGATTGCAAGCCAATCGAGTGGTTCAAGGGTCCAGGCTCTGCTTGGATCATGCCGTTTGACAGAGGTAAGGCGGAAGACAAGGTGAAATCCACCTTATCCGCATTACATGAGACTGGAAGGCTGACCAAACAAGAGGCGGTTTCGATGCTCCCTGTGCTGGCTTTGCAGCCACAATCGGGAGAGTATATTCTCGATGTCTGCGCCAGCCCAGGATCAAAGACCTCGCAGATTGCAGAGCACCTCAACAATTCGGGTGTGGTTGTAGCGAACGAAATTGTCAGAGGTAGAGTCAATCTACTGGTATCGAATATGCAGAGACATCGTTCGCGAAGTAATATCATCGTCAATCATGATGCTCGTCATTTTCCCAAAGTTCCAGAGTTTGGTTACGACCGCGCATTGGTTGATGTACCTTGTACAGGAATCGGAACCACTCGAAAGAATCCTGATGTCTGGACTCGTTGGAAACCGGACGACGGGCGTTCGATGCAGAAGTTGCAGATAGACATACTGAGCAGGGCGACTCAACTAGTGAAATCTGGTGGAAGAGTTGTTTACTCGACTTGCTCACTCGACCCGATTGAAAACGAAGCCGTAGTCGCAGAAGTTCTTCGGCGAGACTCAACATTAAGTCTAATTTCAGCGCACGATTTGATTCCAAATCTGAGCGCATCAGAGGGAATGAAACAATGGCCTAACATTTCCGATGACTGTTCAATCGTTCAGGATGAAGATTTGCGAGACAGCTTCCATTCACCATCTGAAAACGAAATTATCGATGTATTGCCATTATGCATGCGCGTATGGAATGATGAATCCGAGGCTGGAGGATTTTTCCTAGCAGTTATTGAGAAACATTCTGAGACCGGAGAACAAACAAGTGTGCAGGTAGAACAGGTACTCACCGAGGATAAGGCACCTGCGGACAACGAGGATGTTCCACAACCAATTATCCGAGAAGTTAGATCTCTATTGCAAGATGATTTGGGATCGCTGCCTGATGAGTTATGGATGCGTGGAAAGAAAATTCTTTGGTCAACACCAGAAGCACACGAAATTTGGGCATCTGAAAGAAGCCGGAGGGGAGGAAGGACTCGAATTCCGGGCAAACGATGGCGGCCGCTGAAAGTGGTATACCTCGGTCTTGAGGCGATTCATTTACGACGCGGTGAGTTTGAACGCGTTGTTGGCTCCGCGGCGAAAATAATCGCTGGAACAGTCAACGAAGGGTACACTGAGGTGCCGTCAAAAATAATCGATTCCTTACTATCAGGAGACGAGCCAGACCCATCTTTAGTCAACATTTCACTTGCTTCAATTAGAGGCAACCGCCTACTGGTGGACGAGTCGGATGGGACGACAATTCCAGTTTGGATTGGTGGGCGAGTCAGCCTAATGATGAGGGCCAGTGAACTGCATGTTTTACGGGTAATTAGGGGCATCGAAGTCAACGAAGAAGAGTGAACATACGTTCAATTTAGAGGCGTTTTTCGAGGTGAATGTTCAATAGCCGAGTGACTCAAGGGCCGTCTCCCGAGGGAGATTCATGCTCGACGATACCGACCGCAGCATCATTGAGGTGCTCGAACGCGATGCCCGAACATCGCTGCGCCGCATCGCTGAGGAGGTTGGAGTATCGCTTGGAACAGTCAGTAATCGAGTCAAGAAACTAGAAGAAAAGGCAGTAATCAAGGGATATCGAGTAATTCTCGATTCGGAAAAGGTCGGATGGGGACTTAACGTAGTCATTGGACTTAGAATTCAGAAGGGGCGCCTAATCGAAATCCAAGAGAAAATTGCTCACGACCCTAGGGTCTACGGCGTCTACGACGTGACAGGTGAATTCGACTCGATGATAATCGCTAGAGCCAGCGATAGGAGTGATTTGGATGACCTCTCAAAGAATTTACTATCAATAGATGGAGTGGTTCGATCAGTTACTCACTTGGTACTGAATACTGTCAAAGAGAGTCCCACCTCATTTCCGAAGAAATAGGTTCAGACTCTATCAAATTGATCTTCAATCATCGACTTGAGAATCTTTGCATGTGGAGCCAGTGCTTCGACGGTTTTACCCTCAGGCTTCATGGCTCTCAACAGGACCTTTCTGAGATTTTCATCTACAGGAACATCTAGTGAATTTAGTCGATCTCTCAATGAGGTTTGGATACGCCCTCCAGTTCGATCCCAATCCATCAATAACATCAGAGGAGGGCCGCCATCGATTGTATTTCGAGTTCCGTAAGTATCGTAGAAATATGCGACGAGGCGAGATCTATCCCAGCCTCGATTGATTAGTTCAATAGGTCCCTCAAAGCCGAGGGCTCGTAGGGCAGCTTCGTCTTTCTTGCCTTCGACAACTATTGGGCATCCTGCTCCACCATCTAACGGCATACGATTGCGAAGTTGGCTCTCTGCGAAGGCCCGAGCGGCCATCTCGAAGCGTATTGCTCGGCCTGGAGGACCGGCTGTTTTTGCTCTCTCTTGAATCCAATCACTAGCACCCATAACTCTTCATCCATTCGAGCAAAATTGAAGTATAACCTGAACAAATCAGGCCTCCTCTCAATCAGCCTTCTGAACTAGGTCGTTTGAAGTCATTTCCGACTACGTCGGACCTTTGCTCAGGACTGACCTACCTCACACTTATGAGGGGCTTTCGCACGCGGTTGGATTGGAGATTGCGATGGGTCTCATCACGCCTCTATACGATGACCTCTGGAACGAGTATCTTGTATGGTCCGCCTTGGTCGGATTATTCACCTTCGGATGGTTGTATCACCACTCATTTTTCTATCGTTCAGAGGACGGTCAAAATCCCAATGTTGACGACCTAAAAGTGGGGGTTTTCCCTGCTCATTATGACAATATAAAATTGGAAATAACTTGGACTGTAGTGCCATTTATTTTAATCGTCTATCTTACATTCATCTCTTGGGCGCCCTTGGATAATATCTGGTCCGCTGCAAATGAGGAAGACGGATTCTTTGGTGATGAGTGTGTCGTCGGAGAATCTTCTAATCTAATCTTCAATCAATCCGAAGGATTGTACGAAGCTAATTGTTATCACGAGATTGGAATTTCTGGAAAACAGTGGGTTTGGAGTTTCGATTGTTATGATTTAGATGCGGACATATGTGATACAGGATTCGCACAAATTGAGGGAAGGGACAGCCCACTTATTTCTTTGAAGGCAGGTGAGGCTTATCTTGCAATTATGACCTCCGAGGACGTCACTCATGCACCTTGGTTCGTATCTTTAGGAATCAAGGAAGATACTCAGCCTGGTCAGGTTACTACTCAGTGGGTTCTTGCAGATGAGGTCGAGGACTTTCTACTACTCTGCACAGAGTATTGTGGTGACGACCACGCATACATGATTGCGGGAGTCAACGTTCACGCTTGAGGAGGTAAATAGGATGGAGAAGAAGACACTCATCACGAGAAGTATGGTTGTACTAATCCTGATTTCGATTGCAATGGTGGTATCACCGGCAGTCAACTCCCTGCCGAATGGTATTGGCTATGAACAGGTGAAATCGGGCGGCTGTAATTGCCACAACGGAGTTGCCGATACAGGAGTTGTAGTTGCCCTAGATGGACTCCCTGAGCAATATAACGTCTCAGAAACCTATGAACTTACAATTTCATTCTCTGGTGGGCCTTCAACCGATGGTGCAGCTAACCTTGGTGGATTCAATCTCTGGGCATCTGGCGGCGAAATCACTCCAGTGGATGCAACCGTACAATCACGTGATTCTTCAGAAGTAACCCATACAGAGGCGGGTAATGACTACCGCAGTTGGACCGTTGAATGGACTGCACCTAGCCATGGACGAAATGTCGACTTCCTCCTCCACGTCAATTCCGTAAACGGAGATGGTGTGCAAGGCCCTGAAGATAAGTGGAATCGCCTAAGCATTACCGTTGCGGGATCGCTCGGTGCTGCTCTAGACCCAGCAGACCCGTTCACTGTCCTAGCGACGTTGATTATCATCTCAGGTATCTTACTGGTAATTACAATACTATACGGATTTTACAGAACTAATCCAGATGCTTTCGACTGGGAGCATCTAGCTCCATGGATTACCGAGTGGCTTACTAGTACCGACCACAAGAAGATTGGGACTCTGTATTTCGTTCAGGGTATGTTCTTCCTCGGCATCGGTGGAATTCTTGCAATGATGATTCGCTTACAATTAGCCGGACCCGAGATGGGATTCATATCTCAAGACCAGTATAATCAGTTCTTCACATTGCACGGAACCACGATGATTTTCTTGGCTGCGATGCCACTAATCGCTGGATTTGCAAATTGGATTGTACCACTGCAAATCGGTGCACCGGACCTTGCAATGCCGAGACTCAATGCGCTATCCTTCTGGCTACAGCCATTCGCTGCCCTACTAATCTTCACCGGAGTTTTCTCTGGAGAAGGCGCGGATACAGGTTGGACGGGTTACGCACCATACATCGTCACCGCTGGAGCACACACAGGAGTAACAATGTGGGTTGCAGGACAAATCATGTTGGTTGCTTCCTCAACCCTAACTGGAATCAACTTCCTTACCACAATGGCAGTCATGCGTGCTGAAGGAATGGGTTGGATGCAGATGCCATTGTTCACTTGGTCAATCTTAGTTGCCAACCTCATGCTATTCCTTTCGATTCCAGCATTCGGAGTTGGATTGATTCAAGTTTATCTAGACAGAACGATTTCAACAGCATTCTACGATATTTCTGCAGGTGGAGATCCATTGCTATGGAGTCACTTGTTCTGGTACTTCGGTCATCCTGAGGTATACGTGGTTATCGTGCCTGCATTCGGAGTAATATCTGAGGTGCTTGCGACATCTGCACGACGCTCAATCTTCGGCTACCGCTCGATGGTTTACGCGTTGGCCGGAATTGGAATCTTATCTTTCATTGTCTATGGACACCACATGTTGACATCTGGAATGTCGCCCACCTTGCGATTTGTTACGATGATGACTACAATGTTGGTTGCTGTTCCAACCGGAATAAAGATTTTCAATTGGCTGAAAACAATGCACGGAGGTTCGCTTGTCTATCGTACGCATACATTGTGGGCGCTCGGATTCATAGTAACTTTCACCCTTGGCGGAATTTCAGGCATGTTCTTCCCTTCAATCGCTATGGACACCCACCTTCACGAGACATACTTCGTAGTAGCTCACTTCCACTACGTATTGGTCGGAGGAACCGTCTTCGGATTCTTCGCTGCAATCTATTACTGGTATCCAAAGATGACTGGACGAATGCTAGACGAGAAGTTAGGAACCTTACACTTCCTAACCGCATTCGTCACCTACAATGGCATCTTCTGGCCAATGCACCGACTAGGTGTAGTTGGAATGCCTCGACGAACACACACTTACTTCATCACCACTGAAGATTTCACCAACCTGCCTGAGTGGGCCGCCGACTGGAATCTATTCATCTCGGTTAGTGCATTCTTGTTCTTCTTCTCGAACTTCATTTTGGTTGCAAATATGCTACTCAGTTTAGTTAGAGGAGATAAGGCACCGGCAGACCCATGGGGTGGATGGTCATTCGAGTGGATGACTTCCTCACCTCCACCAACTCCGTCCTTCGATTGGCATAACCTGCCAGTATTGAAGGATGCAAACGAGCACATTGCTAACGAGCCTGGTCGAGTTGGAAAGTGGTTCAGTCGCTTGATGGTGCCTGAAGACCACGAGGAGGTGAGCCATTGAGCGGCGATTACGACCATGACTATCATACTCCTGAGCCATGGGGTCCACACGACTGGGGCCATGGTGCTCCACACAATTCGTTCTCCCCAATATTCCTCTCCATTGGTATCGCGATTTTCTTCTTCGCTATGGCCGAAGCTTGGTCGTACGGAACTTACAACCCCGGTAACATTCCGATGATTCTGCTAGGGTTGTTAGTAATCGGATTTGCTCTATTCATCTGGTGGAGGCAGGACCTGTCCTTTGACGGACATTACGAGCCATTAGCCACAGGAGTTCCATTCCGTGGAGTCCAGATTCGAAAAGTAGGAGTTTGGGTCTTCCTAATGTCGGAGATGATGGTATTCACATCTCTATTCAGCACCTACATGAGATACCGACTCGGAATCGAGAACTGTGGCACAGTTTTCGATCGCGGAATGTTCGACCCAGCGACAAATCCAACCGGATGGCAGGAAGGTGTTGCAGTAACTTGCTTCGAACCAGCAAGCCATCTAATCGCTTCCAGCTGGTGGCATCTAGCACCCGGAGCAATCAACACCTTCGCACTGATTTTATCCTCATTCACAATTGTACAGGCACTTCGCTATGCCAAGATGCCTGACTTAGATGACGAGGCACGCCGAAAGAAGGTATATCGATACCTGGGGGCAACTTGGTTCCTCGCATGTCTGTTCCTTACCCTGAAGATGATCGAGTGGTTCATTGGATTCTATGTTCCAGAAATCAGCGCCATTGGCCTTCACGAGCACGACATCATCTCCTTAGTCGACGAGGGCTACACAATAAATGCCGACCACTACCAACACCACTCCTACGTCGATGAGGCCACAGGCGCACACATGGTGGCGAACATCCAAGTCTCCGCATCCCTGTTCTACGTGACTACCGGAACTCACGGTGCTCACGTTGCGGGTGGAATCATTGGTTTGAGCTACATGACATTCAAGGCTTGGAAGGGACTTTACACTCCTAATAACGCTGTATCGATTGAGTACTTCGGTCTCTATTGGCACTTTGTTGACCTGGTTTGGGTACTGGTGTTCCCATTCTTCTATCTGTATTGAGGTGATTAGATATGGCGCATTACAAGATTTTGGGGCAAGACCCCTACTGGATGAATTTCTACGGCTTGATGATTTTGACTTTCATTGAAGTGGCGGCGGTCGGATTAGACCTATCCGAGTTTGCCGCTGACTATGACACTACAGAGAAGGTCTTGACATTGTGGATTCTAACTTTCATTGCAATTCCAAAATTCATCATGATAGCAGCGATTTTCATGCACTTGTACGGTGATGCGGATTCTGGAATCCTGACGCTCACAGCCCTATTCCCTGCCTTCTTCATCATCGTCATGGTTCTGTTTGTTGGCCTGACTCATCCAGATGCTGCAACAAGCCTTCCAGCATGGTGTAGACCTGGAAATTACGGCCTGATTTAGCCTTGAGCGACCGCATAGATTCATGAAAAGTAGCCGCTACGGCTGATTACTGCAGACGTCGCATAGCCTGGTATTGCGCCGGATTTGAAATCCGGTGTCCCTTGGACTCGGGAGTTCAAATCTCTCCGTCTGCGCCACTATCATTCATTGGGAATTGTAGTGCCGCCGCGCACAATTAGTTGATGAGGATGAAACTCGAGGCTGCAAGGAGTCGTTAGGCAAGCTTCTCCATCCACATTAATGAATAATGGAGGATTATGTGGTTGAGTTTGGCTTGGTTGTCCTTCGGAATCTACTGCACCAATCTCGAATGATGTGCAATCCTCCATAGTAATCTTACCCCACTTGCCGATGTGCTTACCCTTCTCAAGTGGACCCATGACTGCTAGCATCTGTAGTTTTGACAATCCTAAACCGATGATGAGTGAGGCACAATCACGCTTTGGATGAGCGCCTGGAGCAACCCTGAATCCGCCCCCGAAAGTTTCACACTGGCTGAGGACGAAGAGGCCCTGAAGGGGAACGGTTTGCGTCTCTCCTCCATTGATTCGCATCCAAGCAGGTTGAGTCTTCCATCCAAGAATTGCACGAATACCTAATGCGGTGTACTTGGCTTGGCCGCGAATCCAACTGAATTTACCTGCAATCTTCATCCGATTTACGCTGCTTGTGACCCCTCCATCGATTTCTAGGAAGGACCAGCGGACTAGATTACCCTCTCGATTCGGTTCCCCATTGCATGGGTGAGGTGGTGGTATCTTGTATTGCGGCAGATCGCTTGCAGCCGGTCCTTCAGCGCGAACTGCCCCGACTGAATGATCAGTTCCGTTTGACAGCAAATCCACTGCGCCCTGAACATCAAAGAGTGGAATTCCTAAGGCGCGAGCGAAATCATTGCCACTTCCAATCGGCAGGATACCCAAGGTGCGACCGCTGTCCCGTAAGCCCGAGGCGACTTCGTGGGCTGTACCATCGCCTCCTACTGCTACAATCATATCGTGGTCGTCAGAAAGTAGATCGTGAGCGATTGACATGGCATGGCCGACATGCTGAGTTTCGTGAATGTCGATTTCGAATCCTGCTGCTGTAAGTGCGGTCTCAAATTCCGGCCAACTTTTCGATGATATCCCGTCTCTGGCCTTTGGATTGAGGATGCAGGCTATACGCGGCATAGTTATCTGAGGGCCCGAACTAAACTTGAATCCTCGCGAATGGAGGAATCAAGTGTGATGGGGCATTCGCAAGGTCCGAACAGCATGGACGATGATGCACAATTCATGTGGAGAGCCATCGAGCTCGCCGAGCGTGGTAGGCATCGAGTAATGCCTAACCCGTTAGTTGGATGTGTGCTAGTTCAGAATGGAGAAATCATCGCTGAGGGGTGGCACGACCACTTGGGGGGTTTGCACGCAGAACAAATGGCGATTGCCGATGCTGAGGCAAAGGGTGTCCCAACTCAGGGCTCTACAGCCTATGTTACATTAGAGCCATGCAATCACTTTGGGAGAACTCCTCCTTGCACTGAGGCCTTACTTTGGGCAGGAGTCAAGAGAGTTGTAATCGGTGCTGATGACCCAAACCCAACAGTTCGTGGAGATGGTGCTGCAACACTGATGAAATCAGAAGTTGAGGTCGATTCTGGGCTTCTGGCTGACGAATGCAATGCTCAGATGAGTGAATTCATGCATTGGTGCGAAAATATGCGCCCGGAGATTCTGTTGAAGGCTGCAATTGATGCAAATGGAAGAGTTGATTGTGACCCCAACGAGCCTGCCCAGCGATTTTCCTCTGCGGAATCATTGGAGATTGTTCATGCTCTTCGGGCTGATTCTATGGCGATTCTAGTTGGGGTTGACACAGTGGTTCGAGATGACCCCTCTTTGACGGTACGCGGACCAGATATTGGGCCACGAAATCCACCTACACGCATTATCATTGATCCTAATGGTAGAACTCCCTCAGATTGCAAATTACTGAATGATGGCCATGCACCTACACTGCTGATTCACGCCGAGCCATTCGAATTACCAGATTTGGAGGCAGAACACGTCGAGCGAGCAGTCCTAGCGGCTGATGATGGTGAAATCCCAATCGCTCGCATCCTAGATTTCCTTGGCGATCGAGGAACCCAATCACTTCTCGTTGAAGGCGGCCCAAACACATGGAGGAGATTCTTGGCAGCTGGATTAGTCGACAGAGCTCACCTATGCCAATCGCCTATCGAGTTGAGTGGAAACGGAACGGTGTTCTCTGAATCCGAATTGGTTTCCGCTGGTCTGCAACAATTCAGAGAAATTGAGGTCGGTGGAGACAAGATTAGTCATTGGAGGCGAGAGGATTAGCCAATTGCCTGAGCAAACTTGGTTGCAACGGTTTCTTGCAAATCCATTGGTCAAGTCATTCATTGCCTACTCGATCTTTCGAGCCTTCTACGGAATGGGCATTCTAATTGTGACCTATTTCATCGCCACTAGCGAGAATAACCCCTGGTGGTACTCACTAGTTTTCCTAGCATTCTCAATGGTATTCTCGAGACTACT
>CEVQ01029592.1_pt1 | contig 10147 bp, 20 predicted proteins | sample 356551 | NCBI WGS metagenome assembly CEVQ01 (sample SAMEA2623756, study PRJEB7988) | marine metagenome | biome: marine biome (ENVO:00000447); feature: mesopelagic zone (ENVO:00000213); material: "saline water (ENVO:00002010), including plankton (ENVO:xxxxxxxx)" | depth 250 m | reverse complement strand
AACTCAAAACACCGTAGAATGATTGGTAATTTGGGTCCTTTCAGTCCTGGTTATGTTGTATCTACTGTTCCACAAGCTGGACAGACAGGATACCATCAACGAACAGAATACAACAAAAGATTACTTAAAATTGGAGACAATCCAGATGAGATTAATCCAAATGGAGGATTCTTGAATTATGGATTGGTAGGAGGAACCTATGCTCTTCTTCACGGTTCTTTGCCGGGACCAACCAAACGACTTATACGTTTCAGAAAAGCCGTGAGATTCCACGGTAAGAGCACAAGTGCAAAGGTTGCACCTGAAATAACGATGGTCTCACAAGAGAGCCAGCAGGGAGTGTAGAATGAAAGTTCCAATTTATTCAATGAAAGGTAAAGCTTCGAAAAGCTCGGCCACACTTCCTCAAGCGTTTGAAGAACCTGTGAGACTGGACCTTATTCGAAGGGCTGTCAGAGCTGCGCGGGCCAATCGCAGACAAGCCTATGGGGCTTCACCACGGGCGGGTTATCGCCATTCCGTGTCATGGCCTGGTAAAGGCCGAGGTATGGCCCGTACACCACGTAAGAACGGAGGTGGTGGACGTGGTGCAGAGGCTCCGAATACTGTTGGAGGTAGACGAGCTCATCCACCCAAGGTCGAAAAGGAATGGGACCAGAAGATAAATGCCAAGGAAAGAAAGAAGGCCTTCCGTTCCGCTTTGGCCGCAACTTCACAAGAATCCTATGTCAATGCCAGAGGGCATGCTATCCCGGATAAGGCCAAATTACCTTACGTGATAGACAACAAGATTGAGAGTATTGCTGGTGATCACGAGGGCGAATCCTTGACCAAACGTGCAATGTCACTATTGGACGGGCTTGGAATTGGAGATGACATTGCCCGCGCCGCTTCCAGAAAAGGAATTCGAGCAGGGAAGGGTAAACGACGTGGACGGAAATATCGCAAACCACGGTCGGTCCTGATTGTATTGTCCGAGAATAACGGCTCCGAGAGAGCCTTCCGTAACTTATCTGGTGTAGATGTCACCACAGCTAAGGACCTCAACACCGAACTTCTAGCGCCCGGTGGCGACCCTGGAAGGTTAGTGGTGTTCAGTAAAGCTGCTGTATCAGCCTTGGGAGAACGGCTATGAGTGACCATAAGGTGATTCTCAGTCCCCGTTCCAAGGAAAGAGCATTGTATATGCTGGAACAGAACAAATTAGAATTCTACGTTTCCCGAACTGCGTCCAAGCGCGATATCCGGGGAGCAATCCGTTCTCTCTTCCAAGTGGAAGTGAGCAAGGTCAACACCCGAATTACCAAAGAGGGTAAACTGGCAATCGTCAAGCTCGCGGAAGGTCATTCTGCAGAAGATCTGAGCAATCGGTTAGGAATATTGTGATAACATGGGAAAGCGAATCATACCTAGGAGACGCGGACGGGGGCACCGTTACAAGGCCTCGGATAACCGTTTCAAGGGAGAAGCTCGCCACCCCAGAGCAAAGTCCTCGGCTGGTAAGGTTGTGGAACTAATGCATGACCCAGGCAGGACTGCCCCGATCGCCAAGATAGATGATGGAGATAATCAATACACTATGATTGCTCATGACGGAATGCATGTTGGACAAGAAGTCAGTGCCGGACATGGGGCTGAGATTAAGATTGGGAATACCTCATACCTAGGTTCAATCCCAGAAGGAACGAGGGTCTACAATGTAGAACTGAAGCCCGGTGACGGGGGTAAACTCGCCAGATCCGCTGGCCAAACTGCGGTCGTTATCTCACATGGTAAACAGACCACGGTCAGGTTGCCATCAAAGGCCCAGAAGACTTTGGACAATATGTGCCGTGCAACTGTGGGAGCGGTTGCTGGTTCCGGAAGGGGTGAGAAACCGATTGCCAAGGCTGGTAAGAATTTCTATCGTAATCGTGCCCGACCAAAGGTGTGGCCCAAGGTCAGAGGGGTCGCCATGAATGCAGTGGACCACCCTCATGGAAGTGGACGAAAACAAACTGTTGGTGTGCAATCTACCGTTTCCAGAAACGCGCCGCCTGGTCGTAAAGTCGGACATGTGGCTGCCAAACGAACCGGAGGGAAGCGCTAATGGCTCGTAGAACCAAGGGACTTGCAACGCCCAAGGCTGCAAGAAGGAGGGAGAGAAAGAGAAAGGCAGGTATTCAGGTACGTCGCAAGAAGGAATTCACGTACCGTGGATTGACCATAGACAAACTTCAGGAATTGGACTTCGAACAATTCATGTCAATGCTCCCTGCTCGACAAAGAAGAACCTTCAAACGTGGCTTGAGTCAAGAACAAGCCAAATTAATTAATGATTCTAATCAAACACCCGAAAAGGTCATCCGGACACACCGTCGCGAGATGATTATTATTCCTCAATTCATAGGAAGGAAGTTTGCTGTCCATAATGGAAGGGAATTCGTTGACATCGAAATCCTACCCGAAATGATTGGACTGTACTTTGGGGAACTAGCCCCCACGAGAACGTCCCCAACCCACACCGGTCCAGGGGTCGGCGCTACCAAGTCGTCGAAATTCATGCCGTTGAAGTGATATCATGAAAGGTTTCTCGTTCCCGTATAATCCTGAAATCCATGCTGCGGCTCGCGGTGTTGGACTTAACATCTCTCCTAAAGCGGCCAGAGAGGTCTGCAAGGCTTTGAAAGGTATGGACTTGGAAAAGGCCAAAAACTATCTGGAAAGAGTTATCGAGATGAATCAAGCAGTACCGTTCAAACGCCACGATGGGAAGGTTGGTCACCGCAGGGGCAAAGGTATGTCGACCGGAAGATATCCGGTTAAGACTGCTGCTGCCATACTCAAGGTAATCGAATCTGCTGGTAATAACGGAGAAGCTATTCACATCGATATCGAGAACTGGAGAATTCTACACATTGCAACTTCTCGAGGAACTAGCTTCGAGAGCAGGTTCCCAAGAGCCAGAGGCAGGGCTACTCCCAAGATGCGAGAGAGTGCCAATGTCGAAGTCGTTCTGGAGGAAATCAAATGACCGTTGCCAAGGATATGATGCAGGAACGTGTGCGCCGTGTACAGGTTCACCAGCATGTTCAGGAGAAAACTGCCAGAGCTGGTTTTGGTGGGCTATCCATACAGAGAACTCCACTAGGAACGCACATCCGGATATCTGCTGAAAGGCCTGGCTTGGTCATCGGTAGGAAGGGTGGAGACATCCAGAATCTGACCGAAGAATTGGAAAGGAAATTTGGATATGAAAACCTACAGGTCGAGGCTGGCGAAGTGAGTAACTTTGCCTTGAACCCCTTGATCATGGCCTCTAAAGTGGCCAATGCTTTGGAAAGAGGATGGAACTATCGCAGAGCTGGTAATTCAATGTTACAACGTATAATGGACTCCGGAGCACGGGGATGCCAGATTACGATTGCTGGTAAATTGACTGGATTGAGACACAGAACGGAGAAATTCGTTTCGGGACATATAAAATTCTGTGGTGAGCCGGCCCTTCAATTGATGAATGTGGGTATAGCACAGGCCAGATTGAAGCCTGGGACCATAGGCGTTAAAGTGGCAATTATGCGCCCCGATGCCAAATTGCCCGATGAGATTGAGGTTGAGAAACCAGAGACGCCAGCCGAGGCTGATAAAGAAAAGGATGAAGAGGTAGAAATTGAGACCTCTGAAGAGAAAACAGACGATACGAAAGAGGAAACTGTTGAAGACAAAAAGGCCGAAGAGGCCAAAACTGATGATAAAAAGGAAGGCGTTAAGAAATGAGTCTTAAGAAACCTTCCGAGATTCGTGAAATGCAACCTGAAGAGAGAGATTCCCGGCTTAAGGAACTCCGATCGGAACTGATGAATGAGAGGGGAATCTCATCCATGGGGGGGCAACCCACCTCTCCTGGTAGAATGAGGGCCATCAAGAGACAAATTGCAAGGATTATGACTATTCAGCACGAGATTGAATTGGATGGTGAGAACGATGGTTGAGATTGACCCATTGACCGGCCTTCCAAAAGAACTGCTTGCGATGGAAGAAATCGTAAGAGAGCAGCAATCGATTAAGATTCGTATCGAAAAGCGTCGTTACGGAAAACAGGTCACGATTATAGAAGGTGTTGGAAAGGGAGTTGACATCAACGACCTAGCAAAACAACTGAAAACCAAATGTGCAACGGGTGGAACGGCCAAAGGTGGAGTCATCGAACTCCAAGGGGTTCACACCAAGAAGATCAAGGACGTCCTTTCTGACATGGGTTTCCCTATAGAGGTGGAATAAATGGACGGTCGAGTAGAGTTAATTGGGGAGCACGTCGAAGTCTCTCATCATACTGACCCAAGCCTCTGTGGAATTTCTGGAACCGTGATTGATGAGACGCGGGAGATGCTTGTTATAAGATCCAATGGATCCAAAAAGAACGTCAGTAAACGCCCAGCTAGATTCGTGTTCAAGAATGGAGAATTGGTGGGCAAAAAGATTGCATATCGACCTCAGGATCGAATTAAGAAGGTGAAAGCATGAGCAAAGACAAACCCCGAGATATCGGTATAGATATTGATGCTCCGGCAAATCCATGGGATGGAGATCCAAACGACCCGTTCTACGGTACGCTTCCTGTGCGTGGACAGATCTTACGAGGGACTGTGCTGAGAGCTAAGGCTCAGAAAACCGTCGTGGTTCAGGTCAACAAAATGAAATATGATACCAAATACGAACGATACTCGCGTAGTTCATCGAAGATTAATGCTCATAGCCCGGCCAGTGTAGGAGCTGCTGAGGGTGACAATGTCACGATGATGGAATGTCGGCCCCTGTCAAAGACCAAGTCTTTCGTTGTTATTGAAAGGAGAGACCCATGAAGGGAGTCGCAGGCCGCCAAATGAGAGGACTGCCGCAAGGTGCCCGGATTAATTGTGTGGACAATAGTGGAGCCAAGATTGTTGAGGTTGTCACTGTCCTAAATTACAAGGGCGTACACCGCAGATCACCTGCCGCCGGTGTCGGAGACATGGTTGTTGCTTCCGTAAAGAAAGGAACGCCAGAAATGCGTCGCCAACTGGTTCGCGCCGTGATTGTGAGATGTCGTAGACCTTATCGTAGAGCTGATGGGATGATGGTCCAATTTGAGGACAATGCAGCCGTCTTGACCAACGAAATGGGTGAAACCAAAGGAACTGGAATCAAAGGTCCTGTTTCAAGAGAGGCCGCTGAGAGATGGCCCCGTATCGCCGCCGCGGCGACAACTATTGTGTGAGGATTATTATGAGTTCAAAACAACCCCGAAAACAGAGACTTGCCCATTACACGGCCCCCTACCACCGCCGGCATCGTGAGATGTCCGCACCTATAGACCGTGGACTCCGTGAACGTCAGCTGTCGAGAGGATTCATGTATCCCAGGGCCATTCCGGTAAGGAAGGGAGATCGGGTAATGATTGTCAGGGGTGAAGGCAAGACCGGAACGGCTTCCAAAGTAGCTAAAATAGATCGTAAGGCCCGTAAGGTATACGTCGAAGGATTTACGTATTTCAAATCCGATGGTACCGAACTTCAGAGACCTATCGACGCTTCCAATCTGGTCATTATCAATCCGGACTGGTCGGACGTCCGAAGAAGGAACTTACTCAATCGAGTTAACGAATCGATTGAATGGACTGATGAGGTCGTGTCGGATTTCGAGGCCGCCGAAGACGAGTATGAAACCGAGACCTTGGGTCCAATTGAGGAAACTGAAGAAGAGGCTGAAGAAACTCCCGATGAAGGATCGGAAGAGGTCGACTATGATTCCATGACCGTTCCGCTGTTAAAAGAGGCTTTGAAGAAGCAAGGATTGCCTGTCAGTGGCAATAAAGTGGAATTAATAGAACGGTTGAAAGGAGAGGGCGAAGAGACTCCAGATGAAGGATTAGAAGAGATCGACTATGATTCCATGACTGTTCCACTGTTAAAAGAAGCTTTGAAGGAACAAGGATTACCTGTCAGTGGCAATAAAGTGGAATTAATAGAACGGTTGAAAGGAGAGGGCAAATGAGCAGTAGCCACCTGAAACGTCTAGTCGCACCACGTTCATGGAGTATTGCAAGGAAGGAGAGAACTTGGACAACCAGGCCAATGCCAGGTAAGCACTCTCTCGAAGGTGCGGTTCCAATTTCAACCATATTGAGAGATTATCTGAAGGTTTGTGACAATAACCGTGAAGCCAAGATTATCATCAATGATGGTGCAGTTATGATTGACCAGAAAATCATCCGTAAACCAAAGACGGCGGTAGGGTTGATGGATGTTATTTCAATTCCTTTAATGAAAATGCATATGAGAACCATGCTGGACGATCATGGCAGAATTCAATTCGTTCCAATCAAGGCTACTGAAGCCAAATGGAAATTACTGCGTGTAGAAGGCAAGACCACTGTCAAGGGAGGCAAAACACAACTGAACTTACATGATGGGACAAACATCCTGTCTGAAGAGAAGGTCAAGACCGGAGACGTTATACAGGTCTCCTTACCAAACTTCAAGATAAAGAAAGTACTGGAATTCAAGAAAGGTGCACAGACACTCATTACTGGCGGATCGCATGTAGGATCCATAGCAAAAATTACGGGGCTGGAGACAACGCGCAGTACTAAACCGAACCTAGTGATGTACAAGGATTTTCAGACCATCAAACCCTATTCCTTTGTTGTTGGAGACAAGAAAGCAATGATTGCGCTACCGGAGGTTAAAGTATGAATTCGATGCGCAAATTGAGAATAGCCAAGATAGTCTTGAACATCGGCGTTGGTGAGGCTGGTGAAAGGCTAGGTAAGGCCGAAACCGTACTTGAAAAGCTCAGTGGTTGCAAACCTGTGCGGACACTATCTCGAACCACCAATCGTGATCTAGGTATCAGGCTGGGGATGCCCATTGGCTGTAAGGTTACACTAAGGGGACCTGCGGCCGAAAAACTACTGAAGAATTCATTATGGGTACGCGAAAATCGATTACCGGCTTACTGTTTCTCAAATACAGGTGGCCTGAGCTTTGGAATACCTGATTATACGGGTTACAAAGATGAAAGTTATGATCCGGACATCGGAATCTTTGGTCTGGATATCGCAGTTGCATTTGAAAGACCCGGATTCAGGGTCTCTCGAAGAAAAATTAAGAATACTAAAGTCGGCAAGAACCACAGGATATCTGCGGAAGAGTGCCGAGAATTCATGCAGGATAAATTCGCACTGGAGGTGTTCAAGGTATGAACATTGAAAAAGTGAAGATCAAGCAAAGAGAAGTTTATCGCGGCCGGATAAAGGGTTGCGTTCTGTGTGATAGAAAGCGCGGACTTGTACGCCGTTACGGACTGAACATGTGCAGACAGTGTTTCAGGGACAGGGCCACTGAGCTCGGATTCAAAAAATACGATTGAGGGAGATAATATGAGACATGATCAATTATCAGATGCGCTTGTAACTATCAAGAACGCCGACCACGTCGGTAAGGATTCAGCGAATGTGCCAGCTTCAAGATTGATCGGTGACGTTCTGAAATTATTGACTGAAAAGGGATATCTCAACAACTATGAGTTCAAAGAGAATGGACAAGGTGGAGAATTCGCAATCTCACTAAATGGCAGAATCAACAGCTGTGGCGCTATCAAGCCCAGATTCTCTGTTAAAGTGAGAGAAATGGAACGTCATGAAGCCCGTTATCTACCAGCAAAGGATTTTGGTATTCTAATTCTTACGACACCCTATGGTGTAATGAACAATGATCAAGCCAGAGAGGCATCGACAGGAGGAAAGCTACTAGCTTACGTTTACTAATGTTAATAGATAAATTAGTTCACACTCTGCAATTGCCTGAAGGGGTGAATGTCGACAGTGGTGGTCCCGAAGTCAAGGTCACTGGACCTCGTGGAGAATTGACTCGACGTTTCGAACACGCTGCGATCAACTTTGAACAAAAGAATGGAGAGTTCAAGATAATCGGTAAAAAATTGAGGAGAAAGGAAAAGGCCCTGATCGGGACCTGGAAAGCTCATCTGGCCAATATGATCAAGGGCGTAAATGCAGGATTCAAATATGAAATGAAAATTGTGTTTGCCCACTTTCCAATGAAGGTTGCAGCCAAGGGAAATGTCATTACAATCGATAACTTTCTTGGTGAGAAAGCCACTCGTACCGCTGCGATAGCAGATGGGGTAGATGTGAAAGTCAAGGGAGACATCGTAACAATTGAAGGGAATAATGTTGAGCATGTCGGACAAACGGCTGCTAATCTGGAAAAAGCTACGGTGGTCAAGGGTCGAGATATTCGTGTTTTCCAAGATGGTGTATATACTATATCAAAAGGAGTAGCTCAATGAGTGATGAGGAATACAAACCAAGGCAGAAGCCCGTTATTGATGACAAGGTCAAAGCCGATTTAGCGAAGCGAAATCGCATGTCTCACAAAAGACCGTCATTCAAGCGTCAGAACTGGTTCCGGTACAAACGACTTGGTGACAAGTGGAGACGACCGCGGGGCATTCACTCTAAAATGCGCCGACATTTCAAATATCGTATACCTGTCGTACAGTCTGGATTCAGAGGACCTGCTAGCGTCAGAGGACTTCATCCTTCTGGATTCGAAGAGGTGCTGATCAAAAACCTCAAAGAGGTCGACAATGTTGATCCCAAGACGCAGGCTATTCGGATTGCAAGCACTATCGGTGACAAGAAACGTGAGATGATAGTTACTAAGGCTGATGAATTAGGAATCCGGATTTTTAACAGGAGGGACCTATGAATCTATCATACCAGAAGCGTGTCGCTTCGGGGATTCTGAAATGTGGGGTTCACCGGGTCTGGGTCGATGACCGACCTGAGGTTCAGGAGAGGATCGCGGAAGCAGTTACCCGAGATGATGTCAGATTATTGGTGGTCCAGAGATTTATTCGTAAACACCAAAAGAAGGGTATTTCCAGAGGGCGTGCCAAAGCAATGGCAAATCAACGTAGCAAGGGACGAAGGCGAGGCCATGGATCCAGAAAAGGACATGGTGGTGCCAGAACTCCAAAGAAAGAAGCTTGGATGACAAGAGTTCGGGCTTTGCGCAATGAACTGTCTTCTTTGAGAGCCGAAGGGACAATCAATGCGGCCCAGTATCGTCGCTATTATCGTCGTGTTAAAGGCGGCGTTTACAATTCACGTAATCACTTAAGATATAATATGGAGATTGATGGTGTTAAATTGGGAGGTGCTAAGTAATGCCTAGAAAGATGCACTTTTCAAGGAGAAGAAAAGGAATTACCGACTATCGCAAGAGATTGGCTCTCCTTAAATCTGGCACTCCAAGGGCCGTGGTACGTTTCACCAACGCCAAAATCATGATTCAAATAACCGAATTTGCCAACCAGGGCGATAAGGTTCTGGCCTCTGCCACGTCCAATGATCTGACTGGCATGGGATGGAAAAATTCAAAGAAGAATATCCCTGCGGCTTATCTATCAGGAAGATTGGCTGCCAAACGTGCGCTAAAAGCAGGTGTTTCATCTGCTGTTCTTGATATTGGAAGGGTCACTCCCACCATTGGTGGGCGGGCGTTTGCAACTCTCAAAGGCCTAGTTGATGGGGGGCTGGAAGTACCTCATTCCAAAGACTTGTATCCTGATGATTCCCGTATTGCAGGCAGCCATATCTCTGACAAATTGTCAAAAGACATTGAAAAGGTGACCAAGAAAATAGAGGGGGCTAAGAAATGAGCGAAGGGGCTCCCAGCGATAAGAAAACTGATGGGGGAAAACCTCCATACAAAGGTGGAAAAACGCAGCAGCAAGGTGGTAGACCGCAACGCGGTCCGCCATTATCTCCGGCTCAGCAACGACGCCGAGCGGCGGAAGAAAGAATATCCAAATGGTCGCCAAAAACAGAACTCGGAAAGAAGGTCGTTTCAGGAGAGATTACCACCATAGATCAGGCGCTATCGTCCGGTTTGCCACTTCGCGAACCGCCAATCGTGGATCTTCTACTACCTGACTTGATGGAAGAGGTTATTGACATTCATATGGTACAAAGAATGTCAGATTCAGGAAGAAGAGTCCGCTTTGCCGTCACAACCATAGTTGGTAACGGTAACGGAATTGTGGGCGTGGGGCGCGTTTCCGGTAAGCTTGTCCGCCCGACTATTACCAAGGCTCTTGATCG
>CEVQ01358532.1_pt1 | contig 10156 bp, 10 predicted proteins | sample 356551 | NCBI WGS metagenome assembly CEVQ01 (sample SAMEA2623756, study PRJEB7988) | marine metagenome | biome: marine biome (ENVO:00000447); feature: mesopelagic zone (ENVO:00000213); material: "saline water (ENVO:00002010), including plankton (ENVO:xxxxxxxx)" | depth 250 m | reverse complement strand
TTCATTTACCCATTCTTTCATTGATGGCCCAATCTCTATAAAAATTAATGGCTTTCTTAATGATGTGGGCCCATGATGTGTAGCCTCAATCACTATATTGAACTCTTTTATTTCATTTTTTAAATTCCATAAATTCTTCATATAATCTTTTAATAATCCGGGAAATGAAATAGCGATCTCTTTGCCGTTTCCTCCTAATCTAGCTTCAGATGAAAAATTCCCCGTAAAATGTGCTGATAATGTTGGTTTACCTTTTTCCGCTTTATGTCTTGAAGCAAATACATACATATCTGCGTTAAATGGACTCAAATCGTTTATGTTTACTAAATCTTTATCCGTTGAAATTATTCTTAAATTATTCTTTTTATATATTTCATTTTTATTCGATTCTTCTTTTTCGAAATCATTATTTTCTATTAATTTCTTAACTATTGAGACTCCGGCTTGATCATTGTTTGAATATATTACTAATATTTCCATTATTTACGAAATATAGTGGAAAAAGGTATATATGGTATATTCTAAAAAATAATAGATAACCGACTTTGGGTATTAAACAATTAGTAATTTCTATGATAAGTACTTTAAAAATGGCTAGGAAACCTAATGCAGATGAGTATAAGCTTTACCTTAGACTTGTACTTCTTAGTACTGCTGTAATTGGGATAATTGGTTTTGCTATTCAACTTATTGGCTCACTATTAAATTTAGGAGGTTCTTAGTCTATGAGTAATACTCCCCAATCAAGATTCTTCGCTATAAAAACTACTGGCGGACAAGAAAAAAATGTTGTAAATATGTCTGAAATTAGAGTGAAATTTAATAATAATCGTAAACCTGATGACGAACAACCTGTTGATAAGATGCAAATCTACTCTATTATCCTTCCTGAGAATCAAAAGGGGTATGTTTATGTTGAAGCACCTAACGCTCAAAGTGTTGGTCGCTGTATTACTGGAATGAAACATGTGAAAAATATTGTTCCCGGGATCATGCAATTCTCAGATATTGATAAACTTCTTATTACTACTCCTTCTGTTGAAGATTTTGCTGTAAATGATTTGGTTGTAGTTACTTCAGGACCATTTAAAAGAATGAACGCGAAAATTGAAAAGCTTGATACCGCCAAATCTGAGGTAACTATAGGGCTTTTGGATTCTCCTTATCCTCTTCCTGTAACAGTTTCAGCTATGCATGTTAAATTAGTTCAGTCATCTTCTTCGTAAAATATGTTTCTTGATCGTAATGCTTAAACTCATGATGCATGTTGAACATCTTTACGTTATAATTAGAATCTAATGGAATATTGAACAAAATTGGGTGAAAAAAGCGAAATAAAAATATTGGTAACAGGAGGACAAGCTAATGCTGGTCCACCTTTAGGTCCAGCTTTAGGACCATTAGGACTTAATGTTATGAGCGTTGTTAATGAAATTAATTCTAAAACAGCTGATTTTCCTGGTATGAAGGTTCCTGTTAAAATAGTTGCTGATACCGAAACTAAAACTTTTGAAGTTGAAGTAGGTCTTCCTCCTACATCTGCTCTTTTGCTTAAAGCAGCAAGCATTGAAAAAGGATCTGGAAGTGCAGCTGAAACTTATGTTGGTGACTTAACCAAAGAACAAATTGTCGGTGTCGCTAAATCTAAATTACAACAATCATACGCTACTACTATTAAATCAGTTGTAAAAGAAGTTCTTGGTACTTGTGTTAGTATGGGAATTACAATTGAAGGTAAAAATCCTAGAGAAACTTTTAGTGATGTTTCTGAAGGAAATTGGGATGATATTCTATCTAAGGAAGATAATTAATAAATGGTAAATATATAGATGTGATATAATTGGCTAATCAACAAGAATTAAAACAAACCGTGATCCAAGCACGTAAAGACGTTAAAAAAAGGAATTTTTCTCAATCCTTTGAACTTATAGTTTCATTTAAAGATCTTGATCTAAAGAAACAGCCTTTAAATCTAAATGAAATTGTTCGATTACCTAATAACTTTGGAAAAATACCAAAAATATGTGTTTTTGCTTCAGGCGATTTAGCTCTTAGAGCCGAAAAAGTAGGTGTTGATGATCTTTTTAATGAAGATGAGCTTAATGTATTATCATCTCAAAAACGAGATGTTAAAAAATTATCTCGAAAACATGATTTTTTCCTCGCAGAATCTAAATTTATGGTAAATATCGGTAAACTATTAGGGTCACAATTAGGACCACTTGGTAAAATGCCTACTCCTTTGCCACCTAATGCTCCTATTGAAGATTTCATTGAACGATTCCGATCATCTGTTAGAATTAAATGTAAAAATGTTAACGTTATTTCTTGTAAAATTGGTGATGAAAGTATGACTGATGATCAAGTTATTGAAAACAGTTCTACTATACTTGATTTTATTGAAGGTAAACTTCCTTTAGGTTCTAAGAACCTAAAAGATATTTACATCAAATTATCTATGAGTAATGTGACACATCTAAAAGAGGAAAAGAAGAAATGAGAACAATAACCAAATCTGTTGTTAATCCTAAAAAAGCAGAATTATACAAACAAATTCAAGAATATAGTAAGGATAGCGATATTATACTTATTTCTAGTTTACATAAGGTACGTTCTGCTCAATTATTATCTTTAAGAAAATCACTTCAAGGTCAAGTTAAATTTCTTGTGGCTCCTAATCGAATTGCATCAAAATCTCTTTTGGAAGGTAAGATCGTTAATGAAGATTTTGCGAAAACATTGACAAACCAGAATGTGTTAATGTTTAGTAAAATAGATCCTTTTAAATTATATCTGACATTAACTAAAAACACTGTAAATCTCGCTGCTCGTGCTGGAGATAATGCTACTGATGAAATTAAAATATCATCTGGTGATACTGGAATTCCTGCTGGTCCGGTCCTTAGTGATTTTCGTGAAGCTGGTGTTGCTACTCGAATTGATTCTGGTAACATTTTAGTAACCGAAGATTCTATAGTTGCAAAACAAGGAGATGTTATTACAACTAAACTTGCTTCTCTTTTATCTAAACTTGGACTTACTCCAATAAAAGCGGGCCTTTCAATTTCAAAAGCTTATTGGAATGGAACTTTATTAGATGGCTCTGAAATAAGAATAGATATAGATGAATACATTTCTGAAATTCTTAAATCGTCTCAATCAGCTCTTGTTTTAGCTGTTGATTTACAGTACATTACTTCTGAAACTTCTAGCATTATTATATCCAAAGCTTCCAATGATGCTTTACAATTAGCAATAGCTTCTGGTTATCTTAGCGAAGAAACTATTCCATCAATTATTTCTACAGCAAATCAAGAGGCTAATTCACTAAAAGAATCTGTAAAATCAAAAGGATACGAATAATTTTAGTTATTTACTAATTATATTCTTTTTTGATAAATTCTGATATAACCAATCTATTCCTTGAGTTGTAATTTTATATTTTGCTCCATCGTCATTCTTTTCTCTTAAAACATATCCTGATTTCAAAAGCTCACTAATTCTTGAACTTAATGATTTAGTTTTTAATCCAGTTACTAATTGAATTTCTTGTATTGTTGTATTATCGCTTGAATTATTTCCAGTTTCAAATCCAATTTTAACTGCTACTAATTGTAACGCTACAATGTCTTTATCACTCATTTTTATTTCCCCAGTCCATACTCTAGGTCCTTCTGGGGTTATTTTGATTACTTTATGAAATCGATCAATTAAATCCTTAGCTGAAAAATTTACAGATATCTTATGAGCAAGATCAATTTCTGGAACATTTTTTAAAAGAAAATTAGTCGTTGCAATTGCAACCTCATTAGGATTACCTTCAAATTCAAACTTAATTTGATTATAATTAATAATTATGCTGAGTTTTTGACTTTCATTACTCAAATTACATTTTTTATGTAATCGTTATGATTTAATGCTTTCTAGATAATTACTATTGATGTGATTAATTTATCGATGAGATATATACAAATTCTCCATTTTTACCTTTAAATCTTCTTAGTTTTCCTGATTGTGCTAATCTTAAAAGTGAAACTGCTACTGATTGCCTAGGATATATTAATCCTCTTGATTCTAATGCTTCTTTTACTTGGTTTAATTTACGTGGATTCTTCCCCCATTCATCCTCAAACATTTTAAAAATTATAACACTTAACGAATCGTTTTTCTCTATTATTATCTTTGGATATTGTGATGAATTTGGTTCTGAATTGAATGATTGATTTTCTTCTATTGGATTACTTTCTTCTTTATTACTTATTTTTTCTTGTTTTAGATCTTTTTCAGATAACTTATTGATAATTTCAGGAACTAATTCTAATGATTCTTGAACATCTGAAATTGTCCCTTCAATATCAATTTCGTTTTCTCCAATTTTCACTTTAATTTTTACTCTTGATTTTTTCGGCTCAGAAGATTGAAATTCCACCATTTATTTTTATCTCCAATTATTTTATTTTTTATTACTTTCAAGCATTTTTCTTATTTCATTTGATACTATTGTATTAACCTTTTTCCCATCAACTTTTCCTCGAACTACTTTCATTATCATTCCCATGATTGGACTAATTGAACGTTCTTTTCGTTCTAGTATTATTTCACGATTCTCTGAAATCAATTGGTAAATTATTTGTTCCGCATCTTCATTTGATAATGTTTTTATTCCCAGATTCTTTATCGCTTTCTCAAATGATTTTACATTACCTGAAGAAAATTCTTTAATAATTTCCGGTATAGCTTCTTTTGATGTCATTCCTTTAGAAACACCTTCGAAAATATCTAATAATATTTGATCTGTTAAAAATGATAAATTTCCTCCATCTCTTTCTATACTAACTAATGTTTCTGTGAGTGTGGCTGCAGCTAAATTCGATGAAATATTTTTCATTCTTGAAACCTTCTCAAATAATTCTCTATATCCTGAATCTATTATTTGTAAAGCGAGTTTCTCACTTAAACCGTATTCTTTTTCTAACTTCTTTATTTGTTCTTCCCATGATTCTGGAAGTTTATTTTCCAATTCTGAAATTAATTTATTTCCTATTTTTATTGGAAATAGATCAGTTTCTGGATACATTCTTAAATTACCTGATTTAGGCCTCGAATATTTGGTTTCACCATCGTATGTTGGTGATCTAGTTTCACTCGGAACACCAATAATATACATCTTTGCTCTTTCAACTAATGATAATGCAGCTGAATTAACTTCATCATAATTTCCTGCTATAAATATAAAACTATCTTCTTTTTCAAAATTTATCATAATCTTCAATTCTTTAATTTCTTTATCTGATATTCCTTTTATTGGAATTTCATCTGAATGAAATACTCCCCCAAGACCATATGTCTTTACAATATCTGACATTTCTTTCCCAATTCTATCTCCTTGAATAAATTCATGTGATAACATTTTAGTAAAATTGGGCAATCTTATTGCTAACACGTTTCCCTTTTTTTTAATTGCATTTTGCAATATTTTATTTTGCGTATTTCTAAAAATTTCTGTAACATCTATAGGATTATCTATTTCTCCTTCTTTTACTTCTCTTCTTTTCAATTCATTTTTTATTTCCAAAAGAGATTTTTGTCTTTTAATTTCATATTCCACGATCTTTGAAATTAAGTCTAATCTTTGTACACCTTTAACTTCAACAATTCCTTCTCCAGGGAGTGAAATATTAATATCTTGACGAATAGTTCCTAATCCTCTTGATACAGTTCCTGTTGATCGCATAAGCCTTCCTAAACTCAAAGCTATCTCCTGTATTTGATTCGGAGATTCCGAAATTGGTTCTAATGCTACTTCAACTAATGGTATGCATAATCTATCTAAATTGAATCTTTTTCCATTTTCCCATTGTTCAATTAGTCTTGATGCATCTTCTTCTAAACATATTGTTTGTACTTTTATCGCTTTTTTATTTACTTGAAGTTCTCCATTTAACGCAGTAATTGCGGTTCTTTGAAATCCTGTTGTATTTGAACCATCAATTACTATTTTTCTCATCACATGTAATTCATCTACAATATTAGCTCGTAAACTAATTGCAATCATTATTACGGCTTCTAATGCATCTTGGTTAAGTTCATGTGGTGGCTCTTCATCAGCTTCAACTAAGCAAGAATTTTTTTCACCGAAACAATATTTCATTATATTTCTTTTTTTAAATTCAAATAATACTGCTGGATCAATTTTACCAGTTTCACTTTGAGCTGGTCTTAGTATTCGAGAAAAATCTCCTTGTGATTCTTCTTCATCTTTTATTTCACATTTGCAAAAAAGCTTATGGTTTGTGTTTATCTGTTGATGTATTTCTAGTCCAATTAATGCTTCAATGTTTTTCATTAAATTTTCACTTTGAATTATTAATTAAGCTTCTTTCTGAATATTCCATGGCTACATTCTTAGTCATTATTTCTTTACATTGCTTATTATCATGAAAATTCCCTAATGCCCACATTAGCTTTACTAATGCTGTTTCAGGAAGCATATCTTGTAATGGAATCACTCCTAAATTAAGTAGTTCTCTCCCCATATCGTATACTGTCATTCTAGTCCTTCCCCATAAACATTGAGATGTCATGCATACTATTGCTTTTGAAGTAGATTTTTTAATGGATTCAAAACATTTTGAACTTACATGCCCTAAACCAGTACCTTCTATTATTATTCCTTTGTATCCATCTTTAATCAAAAAATCTATTATTTCTGGATTAAAATTAGGGTGAAATTTAATTAAACTCACTTTTTCATTAAATTTTGTCCGTGGACTAAATTCTGAAGATTTCATAATATTGGATTTACTTTGAATTATTTTTTCTCCTTTAACGTAAGCTAAAGGTAAACTGTTTACTGATTCGAACGCCGCACGTGAGCTTGTATGATTCTTTCTAGCTTTAGTTCCTATATGAATTGCAATTCTATCATCATTTAGATCTTCATGCATTGCTAAAAATACTCCTGACTTGTTTGATTTTAAACAGAATTGTAATGCGCCCATTAAATTAGTAAAACCATCTGAAGATGGCCTATCAGTTGATCTTTGTGATCCAACTAAAATTATTGGAATTGGAGTTCCAGATAGTGAAAATGAAAGTGCAGCTGAAGTATATGCCATTGTATCTGTTCCATGAGTTATTATTACTCCTTTGTCTCCTTGAATTATTTTCTCATTTATTCTTTCAGATAAATTAGTCCAATGTTGATGATTTATATTCTCACTTGAGATGTTGTACATAAATTCTGGTTCTATATTCGCATATTTCGATAGATCCGGTAAAGATTCCTGTATTTCTTCAGCAGTTAAGATTGGTGTAACAGCTCCAGTCTTATAATCTACTTTACTGGATATTGTTCCTCCTGTACTAATTATTGAAATCCTTGGAAGTTTATTATTAATCTCTATTTTTTTCTTACTCTCATCTTTAGCTTTTGTATATTTTTTAATTACATCTATTTTCCTAATTTTTTCGCTTTCAATCCCTACGTTATATCCATTTTTAAGTTTAATCACTATATGTTTATCATCTAAATTAACAGCTCTTGGTAACAATAATCCTTCGTATTTTAAGTCATCAGTTATTATTGATAACAGATCGTATACATCAATATTATGCTCTTTTATTAATTTGAGAGATTCTCCTATATACTCCATTATTTTTCTCACACAATCGATAATACTGTCAAATTATGTATCGAATTATATTAATTCTAGGGCGTGATCCTACTTAAAGTTCGAGGAAATAATGATGTTGATCTGATATGGTTTACTCCACAAATCCATCTAGTAATACGCTCTGCCCCTAATCCAAATCCTGAGTGATACGGTAATCCGAATCTTCTTAAATCTAAATACCATTCAAAAACTTCTTCTGGTAAATTATTCTCTTTTATTCTTTTTTTAAGATCAGAATAATTATGAATTCTTTGACCACCAGTTAGTAATTCACCATAACCTTCCGGAGCAAAAAGATCTGCAGATAATGTGACTTTATTATTAGTTTCTTCAGTCATATGGTAAAAACTTCTAGCTGATAAAGGATATCCTGTTATAAAAAATGGTGTATCAAATTCTTTGGCTATTTCTTTTTCAGCTTTAGTGGGAATATCTTCTCCCCATTCAAAAGGTATATTCTTTTTAATCGATAATTCTCTAGCTTCGTCATATTTTATTCGTGGAAATGGAGTACTAAAATTATTTATTTTTCTTCCAAGTATTTCTAATTCATTCTTCTTTTTATTGTTAATTTCTTCAACGATATATGAAACGAAATCTTCTTGAAGTTTCAAATTATCTTCTTGACTCTGAAAAGCTACTTCAGCTTCAATCATCCAAAATTCTGTTAAATGTTTAGTGGTTTTTGATTTCTCAGCTCGAAATGCTGGTTGAAATATGAATACTTTTCCTAATGCGCATATTGCTGCCTCTTCATATAATTGAGCACTTTGACTCAAATAAGCAGTATCTCCAAAATAGTCTACTTCAAATAATGTTGAACCTCCTTCAACAGAATTCTTAACTAGTGAAGGGGCACTAATTAAATGAAATCCTCTTCCTGTGAAAAAACTAAATGTACTATTAATTATTTCTGATCTGATTTTAATTATTGCTGAAGCTTTTTTTCCTCTGATTGAAAGGTGTCTATTATCAAATAAAAATGAAGAAGACGCTAAAGCACTTTTGGTTATTGGCCATTTATCAGCTTCAGCTAGAGTTTGAAATTCCTCAACAGATATTTCTACTCCTCCTGGGGCTCTTGTTTCTTCTCTTATTTTACCTGAAACTTTTACTGCAGATTCAACGTTTACATTGATCATTTTATCTAATGATGAATCTGAAGCAACACCTTTTTTTCCAGCAATTTGAATGTAACCACTTCCATCTCTAAGAATTAAAAATGAAATTCCACCCATGCTGCTTTTAGATGCTACCCATCCTTGAATGCTAACTTTTTCTCCTTTTGTTTTAGTTAAAGTTTGAGATATGTCTAAGGTCATCTTATTTTATAATATTGGATTCTTAATCATTTAAAACATGCTACTTTCATATTTTAATCATATTGCAAGTTGTTCTTGTATCTACTGATACATTTATTGATTCTGAACAATTTAAAAAAACCTTACTTTTACAAATTAAGAACTATCTATCCTCTAAAGAGATTTCTTTTGAAAATGTTGTCATAGATCAGGATTGGATTATCATCAACACTGATGATCCTGTAACTTCAGCTGATTTAATCTCTGACTTTCCTGGAGTGAATTTCACTGCAATAGTTGATGAAACTAATTCTAATTTTGATGATTTACTTAAATTAATTATATCCGTAGGTAAAAAAATAATTTTTCCAAATCAATCCTTTAAAATATCTGTTGATGTTGATGGGGAAGTTAATTTTAAAACTCGTGATTTAGAAACTATTGCTTCTTCTCGATTAATTTCTGATCTTGCTAATTATGGCTCTACTACTGATGAGGATTCACCTTCAAAAACAATATACGTTAAAGCTAGATCTGATAAGGCGTATGTATTTAATGTTAAGTATGAAGGACCTGGTGGAATCCCTGTTGGCCTTTCAGGTAAAGCTATTTGCCCAGAGCTCGGAATTGTTCAAACTACTCTTTCTAATTGGACTACTGTAAAAATGGGATTTGAACCACACTTTATTTTGTTTAATCTACAACCTTACTCTTTAAATGAACAGCTTATTTCTTCTGCTAAGTCAATATTATCTGTCTTTCAAAAAACTCCGTTAATCGAATCTTCAGTTACGATGGTATCTTTAGGTCAGGAGTTATCTACTTTGTTTAATCTTGATCAAAAGAACTTCCCTATAATTATGCGAATATTATTGAGCCGAATTATTAATGACGTAGCTATTAAAACTAAATGTGATTATTCATCCTGGTTTGCAGGAATTAATGAAAATCCAATATGGCTGCAAAATTTTATTCTAAATACGTATCAAAAGAATAATATTCGATTACTTTTTCCTGATTCAACATTAACTGAAAAAGAAATTACTAGAAATATGCATTTATCTAATTTACCTACTAATTCTTTTTTAGATAATGACTGGTTTCAAAAACTAGATAGTACATACACTTATTCTGAAATGCAAGATTTTGACAATTCATTAAAACTTTCTGAATTGTCTT
>CEVQ01140701.1_pt1 | contig 10204 bp, 7 predicted proteins | sample 356551 | NCBI WGS metagenome assembly CEVQ01 (sample SAMEA2623756, study PRJEB7988) | marine metagenome | biome: marine biome (ENVO:00000447); feature: mesopelagic zone (ENVO:00000213); material: "saline water (ENVO:00002010), including plankton (ENVO:xxxxxxxx)" | depth 250 m | reverse complement strand
ACTATTTCCAGCTATTGAAGAAGGAAGGGAAATATTTTCTGCAGCAGTTAAGGTAGGAATGAGATTGAAAGCTTGGAAGACGAAGCCAAAACTGTCTCTTCTTAGCTTGGTTAATTGCTTGTCGTTTAATTTAGATAGATCAATATTGTTTATATATATAGAACCACTTGTTGGTCCATCTAAACCAGCTAGGCAATGAAGAAGTGTGGACTTTCCAGAACCAGAAGGACCCATTATTGCTGTGAATTGACCTTCTAGAAATTCAATATCAACTTTATCTAAAGCTATAACCTCGGTTTCATTTTCTCCATAAATTTTCTCTAGTAATTTAGTTTTTACTATTGACTTCATATCAATATCGTAGGGAACTTCAGGATATAGCTATAACAATTATTTTGGGTAAGCCTGGTAAATTAAGATTTATTTACCAAAATCAACGAGTGCCTTGGATAATGCAATTATCATTTTTTCAAGATCGTCTATCTCAACACTCTCATTTGGAGCATGAGCATTTCCAAGCTCTCCATCTGAGACTCCTATTAAAGTTATCTCAGCATTAGGAAATTGTGTACTAAAAATATTCGCAAAAGGAATGGACCCGCCTACTCCCATAAAAGAGGGTTCCTTCTCCCATGTTTTTTTAAATTGTTTAAGCAAGATTTGTGTAAAATCCCCTGAAGAAGAACACAAAACACCTGAACCCTTAGCGCCTGGAATAAAATCTATATCTACCCCCCAGGGTGATTTTTCTTTTATATGATTCTCTAGTAATTTCATTGCTTTATCTGGGTCTTGAGAAGGAGCAAGTCTAAGACTAATCTTGGCAGATGCTTCTGGAACAATTAAATTAATTGAGTCTTCTACTCTTGGTGCATCTATTGCAAGTATATCTAGTGCTGGCTCCAACCATAATCTCTCAGAAATACTTGAAGTTTTGAAAAAGGGGATATTTTCTTCTCCCCCTAACATTCTCTCAATAAGATTTTTATCAATTTCTGTTACATTACCAGAATCCACATCTAAACCTTCTATAAGAAGGTTTCCTTCTTCGTCATGAAAACTAGAAATGACTCTGCTCAAAACCATCATTGCATCAGGAACTATTCCCCCACCAACTCCTGAATGAACAGGCTGAATTGGTACTTTTACTTTTATTGTTGCATCAACCAAGCCTCTTAAGGAAGTCGTTATAGTAGGTTCCCCAATTTTTATATTTCCTGAATCAGCAATAACAATTACATCTGCTTCTAAAGCATCTTTATTCTGTTTTATAAAGTCTTCCATTGTTGGAGAACCAATCTCTTCTTCTCCTTCAATAAAAATTTTTATATTTACAGGTAAGCTACTTAGGAGCTCTTCTACAACTGCATAGTGTAAAAGCACTCCAGCTTTATCATCACCAGAACCTCTGCCATATAACCTACCATTAATTATCTCTGGATTAAATGGATCGGTATTCCAAGCTTCCTCATCTCCAACAGGTTGTACATCATGATGAGCATAAAGAAGAACTGTTTTTCTTCCTGGATCAACTTCAGTTTTTGCTAAAACAGCAGGTTGTCCATTATCTACACTAGCTACACTTGCCTCTAACCCTAAGTTTTCAAATAGACCTTTAACAAAACTTGCAGATTCAAATACATTTTCTTTATAAGCATCTAAAGAGCTTATAGAAGGGATCTCAACAAGTTGCTCCAATATTTCTATATATTTATCAATTAGCATTATGAAATCTTATCATATAGTCCTAGTTCACGTTCTGTTAATTTTTGTTAAACTCACCATATGAGTAAAAGATTGTATATGTTGCTTTCCCTAGCGATCTTTTCTACTTTTTGTGGCCCTCAAGAAGCCTCTGTAGAAAATACATTTGTAATCAGAGTTGTAGATGATGAATATTCACCAAAAGTTATAAATATTCCTATAGGAGGAACCGTGATATGGCAATCTGATGGCTCTAATGACCACAATGTAGTTGGGTTTGACGGCTCCTGGCAGGCAGTATCTTCTGATTACTATGACTATGGAATTATAACTAAAGGGGATCAATACGAATATACATTTGATGAACCGGGAATATACGAATACTACTGTCCCTTTCATGGAACAAATAAAAAAGGAATGGTTGGCATGGTAGTTGTAGGAGATGTATCTATTCCGGAGGTAGCTACTGACATTATAGACACACAAAATTTATCAAAAGAGGTTTTGATAATAGGAAAAAATGAATCCTCCAATAATCCGAACATTTTCAAGACAATTCAAAGTGGTGTGGACGCAGCTTCAGCAGGAGACCTTATCTATATAATGAGTGGTGTTTATAACGAAAGTGTAACAGTTACAACTCCTTACTTAACAATTCGTGGTGAAGATAGAAATCGAGTGATTCTAGATGGAGAATTCATGCTCGAAAATGGGATACAAATATATGACACTAATGGAGTTAGCGTTGAGAACTTAACAGTCAGGAACTTTTCGCTTAATGGAGTCTATTGGAATGGCTCTTTAGGATATAGGGGTTCTTACTTAACTGTACACAATAATGGTGATTACGGAGTTTATGCTTTTAATTCTGTTGACGGAATCTTCGACAATATCTATGCATCAGGTCACCCAGATAGCGGTATTTATATTGGTCAATGTTACCCCTGCAATGCTGTTATAAGTAATTCTCTAGTAGAAGGAAATGCACTTGGATACTCTGGAACAAATGCGGGTGGACACCTATATATAATTGATAATATATGGAGAGATAATATGGCTGGGGTTGTTCCTAATACTTTAGACTCTGAGCTGAATCCACCAGGTCGTGAAACAACAATTGTTGGAAATATTGTCCTAAATAATAACAACAAAGATGCTCCTTCTAATAGATTCGGACTTGTTGCTTACGGAATGGGTATGGTTGTCCCAGGAAGAGTTGGGGACATTGTTGAAAAAAATTTAATTGTTAATCATGCTAAATATGGAATAGTTGCCTCCCCAATGCTTGATGCAAACTTATATTTCTCTCAACATGTCAAGATAAAGAATAATATTGTTCTTGACTCTGGATATGCAGATTTAAAATTAGCAGGACCCTGGGGTCCTGGGAATTGTTTTCAAGGAAACATATATCAGACATCTGAACCTCCTCTTTTGGAACAGGTCCACAACTGTTCGAATGTTAATGGGAGTATCCTTTCTAGATTGCCTATGCAAGGAGATGTCTCTGGTTTAATGATGCTAGCTGGTCTCTTTGCTGATGCGGCAGGAGTAAAGCCTCCTAAAGCTAAATACAAAGACTACCCTTGGCCAGAAGATCAAGTTAACATGCCGAATGCTGGAAATTCCACTCCTTCCCCAGCAATAAATGTGTTCTTCATACCAGATTTAAGTAAAATTGGACTACCCAATATAGAACTTGCTATAGTAGGAGCAGACAAGGAGATTGTTATGAGTGGTATACCTATATCAAGCCCAACACTTTGGCAGTTAATGTTTCAAGTTTATGGATACTTTATGCCATTTGTTCTTTTTGCTGCATGGAGCGCAATGGCTTTATGGGATGTAAATACAAATGAGAAAACCCAAGGAAGAAATAGGTATATGTGGCTATTTATAATTTTTCTTATTCCTTTCTTTGGAGTTATATACTACCACCTCTTTGGACCAAGCAAAATATCAAGAAGTATGAAGGTTGCTGCAATCGGAGGTGGGCTACTCTCTTACTTAATTATTCTTATACTGTCAGCAGTAATTAGTGGTTTGGTCTAGGACACTAAACGTCTTTGTCAGTTACTGTCCTAACAAATGAAGGAAAAATAGTACACAATGCTAGAAACACATATGGAATATTTAATGAGTCTGTCTTTAATTCCAATAGAAAAAAGAATAGTAATAAAATAATACCCTGTATCTTCTTTTTTCTTACTAAGTAAGCAATAGAAAAAATTATACTTACTGAAACAAGTACAAAATTAATTAATCCTAGTCTTGACAGAACAGAGAAGTAACTTGAATGAGGATCAAAGTTTTGTATTGTTAATATATAGTAATTAATATTGATATCTCTAATTAAATGAAATTGAGAACTTGGACCAAAACCAAAAAACAATTCAGATAGATTTGGCTTATACCCTGCAAAAAAATTATTCCAAGCAACCTTTCTATTTATTGGACCAGATATAACTGCAATAGACTTAACTAAAGGAAGTGCGTAGCTATCAGAATAGTCATTAATCGACCACTCCCACCAATCAACATAAGGCTCAATAGAGCCTACGATGATATTACTTGCTTGTAAGTTGTATAGGTTGTCATAGTCTTTGTAAGTTGTACTCTTTCCACTAGCTAAAGATTCACAATAAGAGACCTTATGCATTGTTTCAGAGTCCATTTGTCGGAAGTTGCATATGTGATTTAGATAGGTAAGATTTATTTCATCTTGTTCCGATTCAGAATATGCTTTACTAATTTCGTAATTATAAGATACAATATTATTTTCTACTTCAGAGTAATAAGAATATCCTCTACTGAAAAAAACCAAAAAACCAACTACAAATATTGAGAAGATAATGGTTGTAGTAAATCTAGGATTTTTTTCATACATCTTAAAAAAACGTTCTGAAAAAAGATCGTATGTAAAAATAAATAATAAAATAAATAATAAAATAAACAGCCACTTATTACTGTTAAATTTTCCTTGACCAAGATAATTGTATAAATAAAAAAAACCAAAAAAGTATGAAGCTCCTAAGTAAACGTATTTATTAAGGCTCTGATTAAAAACTTTAAAAAATATAAAAACTAAAGCCGTGATAACAACTGCTGAACGTGAATTAGTTAACAAAATTGATGTCAAAAGAATAAATATCTTCAATAACTCATGGTGAGGCTTGTTAAAGCGTTTGTCGATATTGATTGAAAGATAACTTGCAATTAGTCCGTAAACTAAAATATTTGAAAAAATTTCATAGTGATCATAAATTCCCCTCCATCCATAAATGGCCCCTCTCCAGTTGATCCCTGTTAAATCTTTTTGAGGCATTAGATGAAATCCTGTAATGAAATTTACAATTCTGGAAAAAATTGTGTATCTAATGCTAAGTAAAGAAGCTAAGGATAGGATTAATGCCGAGTTAGAAAAAAGCAAAATAATTTTTCCAAGTTCTTTTTTTGAAAACTCTTTATATACGATCACCCCAATAAACATAGATAGTGATAACCAGATAAAAGCTAACAAGCTATTTTCAATACTTTGATTTCTTGAGAGCATAAATAACTGCCTCTCTGAATCGAACGGAAGAAACGATGAAATAGTACCTTCCTGAAAAATCTCCCAGCTATAATTTATTTTTTCCATATTCATTATTTCTGGATTGGAATACTTTTTGAGTCCTTCAGCATCGAATGATTTGAGTCTAGTATTTACTGTTTCGATTAGATCATTTCCTGTTAGGGTATTGTTCTTTAACGACATAGTGCGAAAAATAAACGATACATCATTTGTATCAAGGTAAGAGTTTTCAAAAGAACTGGAGCTAAGTATTTCTTTTACCTCTATTTTTTTACTTTTTGAGACAGGACTTTCTTTAAATTGATCCCCAATATCCAAAATAGCTTCTTCGGGAGTTTCACTGTGAAAAATAATATTAACTAAAGATAGGCTCAACATAAAGAAAATAAAAAAGAAAATTTTTAAACCCTTACGGCTTTTTTCTTTTGCTAGATATAAACAAACAGTCATGATAAGTAAAGGAAGAATTAGAGGTGAATCAACATAGAATGGAAATAGCATAAATGGCACCATCAGATATATGAGCTCCTTATAGGAGTAATCATTGAAATAAAAGAATACAAGAATATAATAGGCTGAAAATATTATCTTTAAATCCCTCTCTAATGTAAGTAAGCTAGCCAACATAAACAATAGAAAAAAACCATAAACCCACGGAGCATTGGAGACAAAACTAAATTTTTTTGACTTAGTAAATAGAAATAAGAGAAGAAAAAAGAATGCTATTTTAATTATCTTGAAATGTGGTTGCTTAATTTGAACAATTAATTCAAGAGTTCTTTCCTGATTTAGTGCTTCATATATGCTTATATTTGTTCCTATCACTTTCCAATCACAGTTTGAGTAGCCGGACTCGGTAAACTTAATATCAACTGGAAAGTTTGATGTTAAGAAACTATAGGATTTAGTGTGGATATACCCTGAAACTAAATCCTCTTCACAGTCATTGAAACTTGGTGTAGAACCCGAAACATTTGAAACGATAAACAAAAAAGAGGCTACCAAGAAAGCTACGAGAAGATAGTTGCTTCTAGATAGTGGTAATATTTTTTTTATCAATTATTAAATTTTATACGCAAACATTTAAAAAGACTTCATATTGTATTATTTCTTTTGATACTTGTATAAAAAAGCAGTGATATACAACAGAGAACCGGGGACACATACATAAAATGTACAAGCGCATCTGGAAAAATTATATAATCTAAATATTTTAATAAAATAAATCCTGGGTAAATGACTGAAGCAAATGTTACGACACCTAATTTATTAATATTCCCCAATGACAAAAACACAATTAAAATAAAGGAAACTTCAAGAAGGTGATAGGGCCTATTGTATGGAGTAACAACATAGTAAACCAAGTAAGATATACAAAATGCTAATAGCTGATTATTAATATCAATACTTCTCAATTTGTACATAACAACAAAAAAGAAAATAAATGCAAGCACAGGAATTAATCTCTGATTGATAGATAGCTCGTTAAAAATATTCCAAATTGTAGGGAAGTCAAAGGTATCATTGTAGATATTGCTTGCTATCCTGAGTCCAGTAATTTCCTCTACATTGAAATACTTTTCAAACGATTCGGGAAGGACAACTCTAACTATCCAATATATAAGATACTCAAATTGAAAGATCAAGCTGTAAATAAAACTTGATGCTACAGACAATCCTGCACCCAAAGTAAATTTTCTTACAAAGTATTTATTACCAAAGAAAAAATAAATAGGAAGGATAAATAAAGGAGTCATTCTAAAAATTGCATAGACGCCAAATAAAGCACCTGCAGCAATTGGTCTTTCATAGTGGATTAGTAATGCTGTACAAACGATTAGAAACACTGCAAAGATACTGATATTCCCACTTCTTATGGACTGATAAAAGCCATTAAATAGTGTAATTAGAATTAAGCTATTTTTAAAAATTGAGTCCGACATATTTATAATAGTTAAAGCAATGATCGAAAAGATAACACTAAACACTGCGATATATGGATAAGTAAGTTTCCAATTAACTTGTTCATTCGAACAAATAAACTCAAAGAGGTTAGTAAATATAGGGGGGTTATTGAAGCCCACTCCTTGCATCCTAATAAGATAGGTTGTATCTTGAATTTTATATTTTTGCCAGTTTTCATAAATATAAGGGTTTTCATCCTGTTTAATAGTTTCATATTGAACATCGCAATGAATTGTTGCATCATTCCCTGTTATTCTCTGTGGTTGCAATGTAAAAGTTATAACCAGAAGCAAAGCTGCTATAAATAACATAAGTGAAGATAAGTGTCTATTATTTATCATAGGTAACCTAAAGTGTACAAATTTTTTTTTGATTTAAATTTACAAGTAAAGAAACTAGTCATAAATAGTATTTTAGAGTTTCCAAGAGAACTTGCTAGAAGAATTGAGGCAATTTGTGGAACAAAGTCTCTAGAAATATATCAGTCTAAAATTTCAGAAAACCTACCTGAAGTATTTGAACCAGATGCTGAATTCTATCCATTGACTTTGATATATGGAGACTTAACAGCTACTGTAAATTCGTTTTATGAATGTGGAGTTTATGTTGAAGGAGGGTGGGGCACTGGTAAATATGCCTCTTTCATTACTGACTATCAATATCTTGACTTAAATACAACTGCTCCTTTATTGTTGATCGCACTGTTAATTTTTATCGTCATATATGCTTTAGTATTTTCTGCTAGCAAAAAGAAAATGAATAAATGAGAGAGACAATCTCATTCTTCTTCTTTACTATTGCTCATGGCAATAGCTTTTACATACAGTCTACTAACACCAGGAGGCTCGTAGCTTTAGGGTTATTCGTTGCTGCATTTATCATAATAAAATATTCTCCTAAACTTAATCAGAAAATATATACACTAGCCTCCCTTGGTATAGGGTTGGTAGTAGCAATAAATGCTAGTAGATATTTCCCATTTGGTGGGGATGCTTCGATCTATTGCAATCTGGTTAGTACAGCAAAGTCAAATAATATTTCGATCTATGATATCGATACAAAATATACATTTAACTATCCCCCTATTTATCAAAAAATATTATCTTTTTTTTGTAATATCAATTATGAAAGCTACTACGAGTATTTTTACTATTCCCTACTTCTCTTAATAGGATTTGCAATACATAAACAATTTTCTAATAACTTGTTATTTGTTTACACAATTATTTTCTCATCTTTTTTAAGCTTTAGGTGGATTCTGAAAACGGGTAATTTTGTATTCCTAGAAGTGATATTACTTTACCTAACTTTGTATTACATTAAGAAAGAAAATAATCTAAGCATTGTCTTCTTTATTTTATTTGCTTTTCAGAGAGTTTGGTTTTTATCACTTATCCCAATTCTATTATTTGTAAATAAAGGAAGGCTAAAAGAAAAATTAGTTTATGCCGGTGTCACTTTTGCAGTAATGATACCGGTCAATTTAATTGAATTTAATGGATTCATTGAAAATATCTTTAGTGGAAATAGTCAGTATTCGATATGGTCAGAAATGCCTAGTCACAATACTCCATCTATTGGTCTTCTTGTATACAAGTACTTCAACCTTGAAAATGGATTCGCTTTAATAGTTATTCATTTTCTTTTACTCCAAGCATTATTGTTCTATGCGTTAAGAAAAGATAAGTTAGATCCTCTTACTTTTTTTAGTTTTTGTTTAATGGTTGGAACTTTTCTAAACCCTTACTTAAAGCCCTATTTGTTAATAATCCCTACTGTTGCGTTAGCCTGTTTAGATCAAGAAAAGTTGAACAAAAAAAGATACGTTTTAGTCTCCTGTATATACCCTAATTTATTTTGGATTATAGGATCTATGTATCCTATGGGGAATTTTTTCTCTTATCATCAAACAATTTTTCTCGCTCTATTTATATCTTTGTTTATAAAAGACTTTTATAAAATAAAAATAAATTTTCCTATCGCATTATTAATATATGTAAATATTCTTTTCGGGTCATCATTAGCTTTTACTTAAATTAAATCTTAAATTACTATATATCTCTATAATCATAATAAATTAACGATAGGTGATAATGCGAAGTAAATTAAGCAACCTAATTGAATACATTACAAAGAAACTACTGGGAATCCTTCTAGTTAAAAACAGCAAAGATTTTATTATTATTGATTACGATAAAGAAAATAATACATACCTAAATAGCTTGTCTGATAAATACGGTAGTGATAAAGGAAGCCTGGAAACTAAATCAGAACTCCCATGGAAGCCTCACTCTTATTTAGATCTTATATCATTTTTATACAAAGGAAAAGAAAACCATGTTCATAATGTATTTGAATGCGGAATAGGAACAAACAATCCATTATTACCCTCTAGTATGACAGAAAAGGGTAAACCTGGAGCTTCATTAAGAATGTGGAGAGACTATTTTAATAATGCACAGATTTACGGAGCTGATATAGACAAATCAATATTGTTTAAGGAAGAGAGAATAAATACCTTTTATGTAGATCAACTAAATGAAGCTTCTATTAAAAACATGGTAAAAGAAATGAAAATAGAAAAAGAATTCTTCGATTTGATAATCGATGATGGGCTGCATACTTTTGATGCCGGAAGAAGTCTACTTGAAGTAATGATTCCGTATCTGAAAGATGGAGGAAATTATATCATTGAAGATGTTGGACGGGTTTCTTTAAGGCACTTTAGAACTTATTTTGAAGGAAATAAACTCTATACAATCAATTATATAAACTTATTCCGTAGCTATGAGTTTCTGAAAGACAATAGAATTATTCTGATACAAAAAAATAACTAGTAACTTAAAGACTTTCAGTATCTCTTCTCTTTAGCATTTTATTTAAAAGTAAGAAGAAAATGCATGAAAAGATTGTTATGTAAATTCCCTGGCTTAATTTAAATGGATAAAAAATATTGATTGC
>CEVQ01121543.1_pt1 | contig 10210 bp, 9 predicted proteins | sample 356551 | NCBI WGS metagenome assembly CEVQ01 (sample SAMEA2623756, study PRJEB7988) | marine metagenome | biome: marine biome (ENVO:00000447); feature: mesopelagic zone (ENVO:00000213); material: "saline water (ENVO:00002010), including plankton (ENVO:xxxxxxxx)" | depth 250 m | reverse complement strand
CTCATTATACGTAACCATTCATCACTGTTAATTTTTTTTGGGCTGATTATTTCTTTGACTGAATCTGTCAAAATCTCAGCACCTGCGCCAGGAATAGATTGTAATCCAGCATCTTTTAATCTTGACAAAATTTCTTTGGTACTTGATTTTTCTACTTTAGCAATCATATCAATCTCTGAAGTTGAAAGACCATGCACACCAATATGTGGAAATTTTGAGCGAATCATTTTAAACGAATCTTCATAGTATTCTATGCCCAAGTCTGGGTTATGACCACCTTGAATCAAAACTTGGTGAATCTTAAACATGTCCCAACCAGCCTTTACCCTTGCTTCAATCTGATCTAAAGTCAGTGTGTATGATTCTTCATGATCTGGAGGACGATAAAATGCACAAAACTTGCAATCGGTAATACAGACATTGGTATAATTAAGAATAATATTATTCACAAAGGAAGCCTTTTTACCAAATTTCTTCTGTGTTAGTTTTCTTGCGACAAGGCCAATTAGATGGACGTCATTAGATTCAACTAATCTAGTATAGTCATCGCTTGTTGGTCGTAATCCATTAAGTGAATTTTCAAGAATGTCACCTATATCAGTATGATGGATTTGTTGTGTTAATTGAGTCAATTATTCATTCTACTATGACATGAATATTTAATCCTTAGAAAAAACATAGTCATAAAAAATCAATTTTGGGAATTTTTAAGTATGGAACACAAAGGAGAACATTATGGTTACAGGAGTAGAGATTAGAATGAATCGAATTCTTCGGAAAGGTAAGATGCTATGTATTCCAATGGATCATGGCATTTCAAATGGACCTATTGAGGGACTGGAGGATCCACATTCAATAATTTACAAGTGTGAAAATCATGGATTAACAAGTGTAATTATAAACAAAGGTATAATGAAAACATTACCTAGACCAACAAAGGTAGGATTACTTGTTCATTTTTCATCCAGTACATCGTTATCAACTGCACCAAACAGAAAAATGTTAACAGGTTCAGTCAAAGAAGCATTAAGACTTGGAGCAGATGGTGTTTCCTTACATATCAATATTGGAGGTAAAGAAGAACCTGAGATGATTGAGCAATTAGGAAAAATTTCAGAGCAATGCCACGAATGGAATGTACCATTACTTGCAATGATGTATCCTAGAGGGGAAAATGTAAAAAATCCACATGATCCTGAGGTTGTTGCACATACAGCTAGAATTGGTGTAGAGTGTGGTGCAGATATAGTAAAGACTGTTTACACAGGAGACATTGATTCATTCAAAAATGTTGTATCTAGTATTCCTGTACCTGTAGTAATAGCTGGTGGCCCTAAAGCAAAAACTGACATGGATGTTTTACAAATGACTAAAGATGCTATGGATGCTGGGGCAAAAGGTATAACATATGGACGAAATATTTTTGCTCATAAAACTCCTGACAAAATGGTTGAGGCATTAGCTGGAATCATATTCAAAAAACAAACAGCAGAAGAAGCAGTAGAAAAAATTGTCACAAAATAAGCAATTGATTATTCAACCAAAGGTTGGAAAAAATCAATTTATGAGATTTGCAAATAAGCTTCAAGATGAAGGTATAACAATAATCTACTCAGATCCAAAAAATATCACAAATAAAAAATCGGAAATTAAAACGATTTTTCCATCTAAAAATGCTAAATATGTAATACTTGAGAATGAAAAAATATTAAAAATAAGAGGCAAAAAAATTGGTCGCAGATTCAAAATATTATCCAATAAAGATATTGATGATGTTTTAGAGTCTGCAAAAAAGGGATTAGATTTTGTGATCATTGAGGTAAAGGATTGGAAGATAATTCCGTTAGAAAATATAATAGCAAAGTTGCACAAAATTCACACACAAATATTCACTGTTGCAAGAAGTGTAAAAGAAGTAAGAAAGATGTTTTCTATATTAGATGTTGGAGTTGATGGCGTCATTTTTCAAACTGGCTCGATTAATGAGGTAAAAGAAACTCTGGTGTATCTTGGAACAAAAAGTTTTGAGCTAAAAGCTGCAAAGATTCTGGATATTCAAGAAGTTGGTGATGGTGAAAGAGTGTGTGTAGATACAGCATCTATGTTACATAAAGGTGAAGGTATGCTTATTGGAAGTAGGGCAAACTTCATGTTTTTAGTTCATAATGAATCTGTAGGTTCCTCATTCACATCACCAAGACCATTTAGGGTAAACGCAGGTGCAGTTCATTGTTATACACTATCTCCTGATGGTACAACAAAATATCTTTCAGAATTGGAAACTGGTAGTGAAGTTTTAATTCTTAATTCAAAAGGAAGGGCACGACGTGCAGCAATTGGTAGATGCAAGATTGAAAGGAGACCAATGTTGATGATAAAAGCAAAAGTCGGTGAGGAAATTGGTGGTATTATAGCACAAGATGCTGAAACTATACGTTTTGTAAAATCAAATGGTAAGTTAGTTTCTGTGACACATCTAAAAAAAGGTGATTCTGTTTTGGCATTCGCAAAACCCGCAACAGGTAGACATTTTGGTATGGAAGTATCAGATGAGTATATTCTAGAAAAGTGATGAAATACAAGACTTGTGCGTCTATTACTGAAAAAAATCCAAGTAAACTTAATCTAATACTAAACAAGACATTAAAAAAATCCGATTATGCAGAGATTCGATTTGACTTTCTAAAGTCAATGGATATTCCAATTGCTTTAGAATTAGTAAAAAGCAAACTGTCAAAATGTGTGTGCACCTTAAGACCAAAACATGAAGGTGGTAAATTTTCAGGCACAGAAAAAGAGAGAAAATCAATTATTAAATTAATTATTCAGTATAATCCATTCTTAATGGATGTAGAATACAATACAATCAGTAAAGATCCAAAATTTAAAAAAGCATTAAAAATATCAAAAACAAAAATCCTAGTCTCGTGGCATGATTTCAACAAAACCTCAAGTCTGACAGATTTGGAGAGAAGATTCAAAAAAATGAAAAAAATCTCTGACTATGTAAAAATTGTAACAATGGCAAAATCAATAAGTGATGCATCAAGAATTTTGGTCTTATATAACGACATTAAGATAAAATTAATTGCGTTTGCGATGGGTGAGGAAGCAAAATTTACGAGAATTCTTTGTTTACATTTGGGAAGTCCATTCACTTATGTATCACTTGGGAAAGCAATTGCTCCGGGTCAATTTAGTTTGAAGGAAATAAAATCACTGCAGAATTAACTTATAGTAATAAATACTACAAATCTACATTTCCAACTCCGGAAAAATTTCAGTTGCAGCTATGTGTAATACTGATCAATCATATCAGCCCTGTTTATGAAAAATTATAGTAGGCAATTCCTGAAAATTCAACATTTTTTTCTATCACACTATCACCTAATGATATAATAATTTTGACGCTGTACGTGTTATTTATTTTCCAAAGTGCAGGATCAAGTGTGGTCTCTTTTGCCATTACATCATATCTGAATGTGCCAGATTCAGTTAAACCTGAGGCACCATGGATCTCTTCACCTTCTTGGTTTGTAAGAATAGTTTGAACATTGACATTATCTAGTCTATGATCTTGTTTGCCAAATTCAGACCCTGAATACTTGTCAGCATCGAAAACTCGCACATCTACAATATATTTGCCGCTAGGAAAGACTGTTTTGTAACCTTCTGTTAACACATGAAGTTTGATATTATCTTGCTCTGATGTGGTATCTTGTATTTCTTGAGTTATTTGTTCATCAGCAATTCTTTCAGGACTAGTTGCATTCACCTCTATTAATCCAATTTTTATCAAATACTGGATTGCTGAAATGAACTGATCATCTGGTATTTGATGGTGTGCCCACCAACCAGCAGTTGTTCTAACCCAATCTGGAATAATCGTGTCTGGTCCAGGTGGTTTTGATTCAGTTGATGGTACATAGATTATTCCAGCATTTATGAGAAATTCTAATCCATTAGTAAATTCAGTCTGAGAAATTGAACGCTCAGACCACCATTTTGCATTATTTTTGACCCAATCTGGGATTGACGATTCTCCATATACGGATGCCCAAATAGGAATTATCAGAAGAAATAGAAATACAAAAAATACTAATTTCATATAATAGTTCAGAAAAGGTAGAATTAATTTTGCACTATGAAAATTTTTTTTACCTATGAATAGGTTATATCAATCCTATTTGAGAAAAACTACATGCTAAAGACATTTGCCGTGATAGGAGACCCAATTGATCACTCATTATCACCTGCCATACATAACGCTGCATATAGACAATTGAATCTAGAATGTACATATATTGGATATAAAATTCCACGTGCTGAGCTTACCTCAGGCATAGAATCGCTAAAAGCCATCAAAATTTCTGGATTTAATGTAACGATTCCTCATAAAATTGAAATTATGAAATTTTTAGATGAATTTGATGATAACTGCAAGCTGATTGGGGCTGCTAACACGATTGTAAATGATAATGGTTTACTTAAGGGTTATAATACAGATATGGACGGTTTTTTAGAACCTATCAAAAAGAGAGATATCTCAATAAAAGGTTCGCATGTTTTACTGATTGGCGCAGGTGGTGCATCCAGGGCAATTATAGCAGGACTTGGGAAAGAACATGTAAAAAAAATTTCCATAATTAACCGAACACTTGAAAAGGCAAATGAATTAGGAAATTTTGCTAGAAAGATAGGAATTAAAACTGAAACACTGACATTAGAAAATGCGCTAGAATTAAATGGTGACTATAATTTTATTGTTAATGCATCATCGTTAGGATTAAAAAATGAATCAAATTTAATACCACCAAAAATAATGAATGAAAGAACTGTAGTGTATGATATTGTCTATAAACCAGTCAATACAGAACTGATTAAGGATGCTAAAAGTAAGAACTCACAAATAATTTATGGATATGAGATGTTGTTGGAACAAGCTGTAAGATCATTTGAGATCTGGTTAAAGCAGAAAGCTCCATATGATGCAATGAAAAAAGTAATTTTAGGTAAATTCTGATGGTTGTTGTTGATGCTATTGTACATGGTGCAGTTTCATTAGTTAATGCAATTGCAATAGGTAAAGGTGCAACTCTTGGTATAGACACTTTTGTCAAAACCAGATTGAAGACAGAAGATGGAAGTGGAGTTAGTATAACTACAGATAATAAAAAGATTAGTTCACGATTAATCAATAAAGTAATTACAAATATTGTTCCAAAAAGGCAGCTAGAAAAAACTAAACTAGAATTAGATTTTAAATCAAACATACCGACTGGGTATGGTTTAAAAAGTTCTAGTGCAATATCGACAGCAGTTGCTATGGTTTGCTCAAAGGCATTCAAAAGAAATTTGTCGGATGGGAAAATTTTGAAAATTGGAGCAAAGTCATCAATACAAGCCAAAGTCAGTATAACAGGTGCATATGATGATGCATGTGGATGCTATTATGGTGGATTTAATGTGACAGATAATTACAAGAAAAATTTAATTTTTAGGCATCCTGCACCTAGAAACTTACAAGCCATAATATTTCTACCAAAATCACGAAAACGTGGAAATTTAAAAAAATTGAAAGATTTCAAGCCTGCATTTGAGAAGGCATGGGAATTAGCAAAAAATTCAGATTATTGGAATGCTGCAACACTTAATGGTATTGCAACCTCATCTATTTTAAATTCAAACCCCGAATTAATTTTAAATTTGATAAAAAAATGTGCGATTACTGCAACAATTTCAGGTAATGGACCGTCTATTGTAGCAATAACTAAAAAAGGTCATAACTCACATATCAAAAAAGTATTTTCGTCGTTAGAAGGAAGTGTGATGATTTCTAACATCAATAACAAAAAGGCTGAAGTTTATGAAGTGTAAAATTGAAAAGTCAAATATCAATGGTACGATAACTTGTCCAGCAAACAAAAGCTATACACATAGAGCAATTTTTCTATCAGCATTATCAGATGGAAAAAGTATAATAAATAAAGTACTGCGTTCAAATGATACAAATGCAACAATCTCTGCTTGTAGGGGATTTGGTGTTGAGGTAGATGAATCAGAAGACACAATTACAATAAAAAATACGATTGGGGATACTGTACAGGGTTCAATGATTAATGCCCAAAATTCAGGAACTACACTAAGAATTGCAACTGCTATTGCAGCGCTATCAGGTGGGACTACAGAACTAACGGGTGATGATAGTCTTAAAAAAAGACCCATGAAGCCTATTTTAGAATCACTAGAGAAGCTCGGAGTGGTTACAGAATCAAATGATGGAAAACCACCAATTACAATTAAAGGGAAAATTAATGGTGATCATGTAAGAATAAAGGGTAATATCTCAAGCCAATTTATTTCAGCATTATTAATTATTGCACCAAGATTAGACAATGGATTAACAATAGAGATTGATGGAGATGTTGTATCAAAACCTTATATTGATTTGACAATTACTATAATGGAAAAGTTTGGTGTTAGTGTACAAGTTGTTGAGCCCTATCAAGAGTATAGTGTGAAACACCAAATTTACCAACCTACCACTTTTACAATTCCATCTGATTTTTCAAACCTAGCATTACTACTGGCTGCAAATGTTCTTTTAGGCGATGGTCTAACCATTAAAATAAGTTTAGGTGATTTACCACAGGGTGACGAAGAAATTGTTGATATCTTGGAAAGATTAGGTGTAATTGTTACACTACATGACGATATTATAACAACAAAATCTCCTGAATTGTTAGATGATGGTAAATTTGATCTGTCAAACACGCCAGATCTTTTACCTGCATTAGCCATTCTTTCATTAAAATGTAAAAACCAGATTGAGATTTTCAATGTAAAACATGCTAGATATAAGGAAACTGACAGAATAGCAATAATCTGCAATGAGCTAAGAAAAATTGGTATTATAGTTTCAGAAAAAGATGATGGTATGATTTTGAAAAAAGGTGATGTATTCAATGGTGTAAAGTTAAACTCACATAAGGATCATAGATTATTCATGGCATTTTCCATTGCTGCAATGTATATAGGAGATTGTACTGTGACTGATCCTGATTCTGCAGATGTATCATACCCAAATTTTGTTTCAGACATGCAAAATTGTGGTGCTAAAATATCAATAGTGTAGAACGATTATAAGCATCTAAGCTGATCTTTTATTGTTGACAGGTAACTCTATTGGTAGACGTTTAGTTTTAACTAGTTTTGGTGAAAGCCATGGTAGATGCATTGGTACAATTTTAGATGGATGTCCTGCAGGTTTAGATTTGACTGAGAAAGATATACAAAAAATGCTAGATCTGAGAAAACCTGGACAATCTCTTGTATCTACACAAAGAAAAGAAGATGATGTGGTAGAGATAATTTCTGGAACGTTTAGAGGTAGTACGACTGGTGCTCCAATTACAATGATTATCTGGAACAAGGATCAAAAATCAAAAGACTATGAAAAATTAAGAATCGAAATGAGACCTGGACACTCAGATTATCCAGCATATGTAAAATATAAGAAATTTAATGATCACAGAGGTGGCGGAAGATTCTCTGGTCGATTAACTGCAACACATGTAATGGGCGGTGCAATTGCTAGAAAACTACTTGACGAACAATTGGAAGTTTACACAAATGCTTACACATGTAAGATTGGAAAAATAGAATTAAAAAAAGTTGAGGCGGCAGGATCAATACAACCAAGTATAAGAAGTAAACATTTGCATGACTCAATCTATTCCAACATTGTTAGATGTCCGTCAGAAAATACCGCAAAGAAGATGGAAAAAAGTATTCTTGATGCTAGAAAGAAAGGTGATACTTTAGGTGGAATTATTGAATCAGTTTCAACTAACATGCCTATAGGGTTAGGAGAACCAATTTTTGGTTCTCTAGAATCAGACATTAGCAGAGCAATGTTTTCAATTCCAGCTGTTAAAGGAGTTGAATTTGGTTCAGGATTTGCAGGTTCGGAAAAATTTGGATCAGAAAACAATGATCCATATACCATAAAAAATGGTGAAATTATTACAAAAACCAATAATTCTGGTGGAATTTTAGGAGGAATTTCAAATGGAATGCCTATTGTTTTCCGTGTTGCATTTAAACCAGCATCATCAATTGCAAAATATCAAAATTCTGTGAATGTAAAAACAAAGAAAAAAATCAAATTACAAGTAGGTGGTAGACATGATCCTTGTGTCGTACCGAGAGCACCACCAGTAGTTGACTCACTTGTCTCGTTGGTATTAGCTGATCATGCATTACTAGGTGGATTCATCAAACCTGTTCTATAGAATCATGTCAGATATAGAAAAACTCCGTAAAGAGATGGAGAAAATTACTACTGATATGCTGAAGTTACTAAAACTTAGAACTGAGATTTCCAAAGAAATTGGAAATTTAAAAAATGAGCAAGGTCTTACTGTGACAGATGAATCTAGAGAAAATGAACTAAGAAATAAAATGATGCAAATGTGCGATGAAATAGGATTTGACCAATCACTTGCAATAAGATTTCTAAATTTTTTGTTAAACGAATCGGTTAAGGTTCAATCATTAGAATCACAAACACATCTGACAATCTTTCTAAAAGCAAAAGAATTAGAGCGTAAAGGGAAAAAGATCATACATTTAGAAGTTGGGGAACCTGACTTCAAGCCTCCAGAAACTGTACGAAAATCACTTTCAGACATTTATGATGCAGGTTTTGGTAAATATGGTCCAGTTAAAGGCATTCCAGAATTTCGTGATTCTATAGTAGAATTTGCAAATAAGCACTTTGATTGTAAAATAAATTCTGATAATGTCATGGTTATACCTGGTGCAAGATTTGGCGTGTTCTTATCATTTTCTGCTTTACTGAATCCAGGTGATGAAGTGATAATTATTGAACCTGCATGGCCTGCATACAGACAATGTGCAATTAATGCTGGGATAAAAATTCGTTCAATCAGAACAAGTTTGGAAGATAGATGGGAACCATCGTTAGAGCAAATCAATTCATCTATCAACAAAAATACAAGAATGATTGTCTTGAATTATCCAAATAATCCAACAGGTAAAATATTACCCAAAGAATTACAAAACTCGATTGTTGAAATTGCAAAAAAGAATAATTTGTATATTTTAAGTGATGAGATTTACAGTAACTATTCTAATGAAAAATGGAAAAGTATCTTGTCACATGATTATGAAAAATCAATAATCACACAATCATTTTCTAAATCACACTCTATGACAGGATACAGAATTGGATATGTCGTTAGTTCAAACGAAATTATTGAGAAAATGTCACAACTACAATCTCTCTGCATAACCAATGTCTCAGAACCCATACAATATGTCGCTATGAATTCTATTAACGATGATGTGAGTCAAAATGGGAAAGTTATACGTGAACGACTTTCCACATTATCTGAAATTGCCCAAAATATGGATCTGGAGTTCGAAATTCCTGAAGGCGCTATGTACATTTTTGCACGAACCAAAGACAAAATTAACACTTCAGAATTTGCAGAAAAACTACTTGATTATGGTCTTGCAATTGCACCTGGAAACGCATTTGGTGATTATAAAAATTTTTTCAGAATTTCAGCCTGTATTGAAAAAGAAAAAATTATGCAAGGAATGGACATATTAAAAGCAATGTTAAACGATATGCATGGTTAAAACAATATCTGTAATCGGTGCAGGGGGACAAATGGGTACATGGATGTCCAATTTTTTTGAGAAAAATGGATTTGAGGTGACGGGCTTTGATCCAGAAAATCCTATTCCAAAAAGTATTAAAAAAGCTGAATCATTAATTAGCGCGATTTTAAATGTTGAATATGTATTACTCTCAACTCCTACAAAAAAAACACCAGAAATCATTAGATTAATTGCTAAAGAGATGAAACGTGACTCGTTTTTGATTGACATTACCTCACAAAAATCTAAAACTGCTGTAGCGCTAGGAAAGATTCCTGCTAAAGTTACACCAGTTTGTATACATCCAATGTTTGGTCCTGGTGCAAAAGGAGTAAAGAATCAAAATATTATTTCAATTCCAATTAAAGATGGTAAAAAAGAACTTGATGTGGCAAAGAGCCTTTTCCCAGATGCAGATTTTGTAACAATAGATTCAAATGCACATGACAAAAAAATTGCAGTAATTTTAGGACTGACACATTTAATCAACATAGCATTTGCAAATATTTTAGCAAAAGAT
>CEVQ01043770.1_pt1 | contig 10213 bp, 10 predicted proteins | sample 356551 | NCBI WGS metagenome assembly CEVQ01 (sample SAMEA2623756, study PRJEB7988) | marine metagenome | biome: marine biome (ENVO:00000447); feature: mesopelagic zone (ENVO:00000213); material: "saline water (ENVO:00002010), including plankton (ENVO:xxxxxxxx)" | depth 250 m | reverse complement strand
AAGAAACAAAAAATTATTGTAGAACATACATCTGTTAACCCAAACAAGGCATTACACATTGGTCATATTCGAAATGTAGTTTTGGGTGATATAATTGCTAGAATTCTCAAGAAAGTGAATTTTGATGTCAAAGTACTAAACTACATTGATGATTCAGGCTTGCAGGTAGCGGACATTATAGTAGGTTTTAGATTTGCTGGACTAACAGATATTCCACCAAGTGACAAGAAGTTTGATCATTATTGTGGTGATGATGTTTATGTAAAGACCACGGAAGCATACGAATCTGATAAATCCTTAGAGGAAAAACGTCATCAGGTATTACAAGAAATCGAAGATGAGAAAAGTGAAATTTCAAAATATGCCAAGAAGATAACTAGAAAAGTTCTAAATGAACAACTAAAGACAGTTTGGGAATTAGGTGTATATTATGACTGTCTCAATTTCGAGTCACAGATTATTCATTCAAAACTTTGGGAAACAATATTTGAAAAACTCAAATCTGATAATTTGGTAAGATTGGAGTCATCTGGGGATAATGCAGGGTGTTGGGTAATTTCTACAGATGGTGAGGATGATAAAATTCTGGTTCGAAGTAATGGTGTTGCAACATACATTGCAAAAGATATTCCATACGCTGCGTGGAAACTTGGTCTGATCAATGATCCATTTAACTATAAAATACACTCCATACAAGACAATAATCAGACACTTTACGAAACAACCCTTGATGAATTTTGTGTGCATGACGACGATAAAATTAACTTCTTTGGGGATAAAGTAATTACTGTCATTGATAATAGGCAAAAACGCCTCCAGAACATTGTAACCGATTTAATGTCAAAATTCAAACATAATGATTCATACGTTCATCTTGGATACGAATCTGTGACACTAAGTTCAGAGACAGTGACAGCACTTGGTTTAACTACAGATGGAAAATCAGCACAGATGTCTGGACGTAAAGGTCTTTACATTAATGCTGATTTAGTAATTGCGAATCTCAAAGAAAAAGTTCTTCAAGAATCTCAAAACAGAAATGATGATTTAGATCTAGTTCAACTTAAACAAATTGCAAAGGATGTGGCAGTCGGAACTATTCGATATGAGATGATAAAGCCTGACCTTGATAAGATCATCACTTTTGATCTTACCAAATCATTGAAACTAGAAGGTGATACATGTAGTTACATACAATATTCTTATGCGAGGGCATCAAGAATTTTAGAGAAATCTGATATCGAGCCAGATTTTGATGCAGACTTTTCAAATCTACAAAACCCATACGAGATTGAACTGATAAAGAGAATTGCAATGTTTGATACACAGATCAATGATGCTGCAAATAATCTTTCACCGAAAATTATTGCCAAGTATTGTTATTTACTATCAACTGTGTTTTCATCATTCTATGAACATGTTCAAGTGAATTCCGCTGAAACATTAGAACTAAAAAATTCTAGAATATGCCTTATACACTCCTATAGAAAAACACTCAAAACCGCATTCTCATTATTGGGTATTGCTACACCCGAACGAATGTGATATCACTTAGTGCCTACAAGAAACTTTTTACACGTACATGTAGAAACTAAACAGTGTTCCTTTTTGTCAATATGCTCATCTACCAAATGGTTACATGATGCATTTTGACAAATTTTTCTATTTACCTCTCTAGTGATAATTCTCTGCGCAATGTTATTTGCATCTTCTTTTGAGTATCCTTTTTTATCAATGTAATAATGCACTATTTGACTCCAAAGCTTATCAGTTTGAATCATTATCTTTCAATTTAGATAGTTCATGAAATCTTTTTAATTCATATGCATGTTGAACAGAATAGTTTTTTGATTTTGCATTAGTTTTTATACTTTCAGCTTCTTGTAATCTAATTCCTTGTGCAGCTAAGAATGCATCATCAGTCTTACCAAGTGCTTCAAACGCCTTAGATTTTTCAAATGGTATGTTGGAAAATTTTTGTGTTAGATCTTGGACCTTATCATAGTAATTAATTGCATCAGTATATTTTTGAAGGTAGTTGTATGTTATTGCTAGATTCATTAACGAATCTACATTTCGTGCATCTATCATTAGTACTTTTTTATATACAGAAATTGCATCGTTATGTTTTCCAGTTTTATTTAGTGTTATACCTTTTCCAATAAGTGTGTCAATGTCATCTTTATTTTTTGCTAGTATTTGTTCACAACAAAGTAAAACCTCATCATGATTCTCTAGTTTTTCATTTGCAAACATTTTGTTTTTCAATGCAAATTCATCAGTTTTGTCTATTTCAAGTATTTTATTGGAAGATTGTATAGCATCTTGATATCCACCAACCATATTGTATGCAGTGCTAATGTTTTGCAGTGCAAGCTTATTTTTTGGATCCTTTACTAATAATTTTTGGCAATATGTTATAATTTCATCAAACTTTTTCCCATCAAATAGTTTTTTGATTTTCAGATATGGTTCCTGCTCTATAAGACCTGTCATCTGGTCTCATCTCGCCAAATTGTTGGAAGTTTTTCAATTTTTTCAATAATACGTAATGCCGCATCATTATCTTTCTCTTGCATAGCAATAGAAAAATCGTATCCGAGTTTTATAGCATCTGGCGTTAAATCCTTAACATTTTTTAAGAATCTTCCCTCAAGCTCCATACGTTCACCTAATGCACAACTTAGCCAGCTGTCTGAAAGTTTTTGATGCTCTTCACCTAAACTTTCTTCAATTTTATGTCTCCAACTTGACAGTTCAAATTTTTTGATTATTTCTTCTGTTTTCTGTGAATAAAATACACGCATTATATTCAGATCAACAGTTATGTGTTAAAAAATTATAGCTTGTCTTTAAAAAAGACAGTTTAATTTGTATGGTGATAAGTTTGGATATTTTACAAATCGCTGAGGAGAATTTTCTTATTACATTTGGTATTGTCTTCGCAATCGGATTCTTACAAGGCGCGATTCTAGCAAGGGGCATAAGAAAAAGATTTCCTAAACTAAAGAAATACGCAAAGGGTATATCTCTAATTTTATTAATCTTATTTGCAATCAATGCATCAGGAAATATTTCAAAATTTGCAGACCCATCAAAGGTTTCAGTATCTGGCTTTGAAATTCCTCAAACGCCAGAAGGTGCATTTACAATGATAATTGATTTGTTAGGGTTGAATGCCGGTGTAATTGCAGTGATTGGAATTTTTATATCCATATCATTAATTCTAATCTTCAAGTTTTCAGACATTTCTCCAATTGCCAGATACTTTATTTTTACAATTAGCATAATCGTACTAATTGTATCATTGCTTGGTAGATTTACTGATTATGTACCAACCATTTTTCAAATCATACTTTATTCCATATATCAATTAGGTCTCACCATTGGCATGTTTCTGATAATGCGGCGAAAAGTAAACGATCCACTAGAGAAATTTGAATAATTCTACATCTTTTCTTCTATGATGTTATGAGATTATAGTAGTTGCTTTAAACCAACACATCTGTTACGAATTGTAACTTCGGTTACGCCTGATGCATCTGAAATATTCCTTTGAGTGGTATTTCCACCATCTGCTATACAGGCAAGATATAATGCAGCTGCTGCTAATCCCATCGGATCCTTTCCTGCAACCATGCCAATTTTTTTAGCCTTATTTAGGAGCATGACAGCTTTTCGTTTAGTTTTTTCACCTAATCCTGCCTTGCTAGCAATTCTTGCAACACCATTGATTGGATCTGCAACAGGTATTTTCAGATCAAGTTCTCTAAAGATTAGTCTATAACACCTGGCAACGTCTTTTCTTCTCACATTTATTCCATCAGCAACATCATCAAGGGTACGAGGTGTTTGTGTATCTCTACATGCAGCATAGATGCATGATGCTACCAATCCATGAATGGATCTTCCTTTAACAAGCTTCTTTTCGTTTGCTTTTCGGTAGATATATGCAGCTTTTTCAATAACAGCATCTGTTAGCGACAACTTGTCTTTCAGTTTATCCATCTCACTTAGTGCTTGTCTCAAATTTTTATCCGACGCCGAGTTTACTTGTGAACGAGTATTCCATGTCCTCAATCTATCAATGGATTTTTTCATTGTAGACGAAAGTGGTTTTCCTGTAGCATCTTTATTCGTTGGACTAATCATAGTAGACAAGCCCATATCATGCATTGTAATTGATGTGCCAGCACCAACTCTACTTTTGTCACCAGCATCATTTGCAAATGATCTCCATTCAGGACCATCAGATTCCCTGTTTTCAGAAACTACTATACCACACATACTACATAGTAGCTCACCAGAATCATCATCTACTAGTAGAGATGATTTGTTACATGAGGGGCATCTTTGCAAATTAGATGATTTCATCATCATAATCTACTTTTTGGGTATTAAAACGCTTATTCACGAATTATACGGTTAATCGTATGTTATACGCTCAAATTTTTGTAATTATTTTTATCAGAGCATTTTTTAGAATAATTCTTGGTGAAGAAAAAACAACCAAAAGTAGTTGGTATTGAAGTTCTCAAAAAAAATGGTCTAGACGTCAATAAGTTGATCAAATTACTGATAACTAACGCCTCAGTAGAATTCACAGCTTATTATTATTTCACAAACCTGAGAATGCATTGTACCGGATTAGAAGGTGAAGGAATCAAGGGTGTTATAGAAGATGCACGATTAGAAGATTTGAGTCACTTTGAATCATGCCTTGAACGTATTTACCAATTAGGTGGAAGTATACCAAATGATGCCCAAGCATTTATCAAAATGTCTGGATGCGAATTTTTACAATTACCACCAAATCCTACAGATCTCAAAGCCATATTAGAAAAATGCCTTAAAGCAGAACAAGGTGCAATAGTCAATTGGAATAAAGTGTGTAAAATGACATACAATAAAGATCCCGCAACATATGACATTGCAAAAGATATACTTATGGAAGAGATTGAACATGAAAGTTGGTTTCTAGAATTACTTTACGGAAGACCATCAGGTCATATGCGTAGAAAATACTCTGGTGAGAGACCTCATACCCAAAAACATTCAAGATCACTTGGATGATTTTTTATTTTTTTGAATTACTCATTTAGAACTATTGAATTAATTTTGAATTCTTCTAATTTGGACACATCTAATAAGCAATAGGCGTATTTTGTCTCTTTAATAGTTGGATACATGATGTTATCTGAATCTGTACTGTGTCTAAGTCCAATCCCATGTCCTAATTCATGTGTCATAATTGTCTTAACAGTTTCAACATCAAACAACTGAAAACTTCCATCACATCCATGACCACCTAATGCCACTTCTACCACACCTTTTCCAAGGTTTGCATGTCCCAATACATTTTCACCAATATCACGTACAACCCATGTAACCCATAAATTTGCATCAAATTTTGATTTAGTTGTAACAAAGTGTATTTTTACTAATCTATCGTCATTTGCTTTGAGATCTACTCCTTCCCAGTATTCGAATGAATCAATCAATGTGCTTACATGATCTAGTGGGAGACCACTTGGTTGGTCATTTACATAAATTTTGTATTCTAAATGGTACACATCATTGACAAGAACATGTTCTGGGTTAGGGAAATTTGCATTACCAATCTGTATTTGTTGTTCAAAATTCCATTTTATATAATCCCTAAGAAATTTCTTTATGACATCATTACTAGGGTTAGGATATTCGATGTAGCGTTTATCATCATGCACAGTTCTCTCAATTCTATCTAGATATCTAGAAAATTGCCAACTGTTTCTATCTGCATTCTTCTGTTCTGCTTCACTGAATTGCTGTATTTCCGGTAATTCAATCACTAATAGTCCATTTTCTATAAGAAAATAAATTCCTGATAAAAATTCTGAATCACTAATTTTATCATCAGCCCACCACCCAGCAGTATTTTTTACCCATAGCGGAATGATTTGTGAAGTTTGTTGTTTCTCCACAGAGTTTATTTTTATTATATTATTTTTTATCAGGAATTGTATTGATGTAATAAATTCTGAATCACTAATTTTATCATCAGCCCACCACCCAGCAGTATTTTTTACCCATAGCGGAACTTCATCAATTATTTGAACTGTAAAAAATTCTGGTTTCTCCACTTCATTATATGGATATTTTTTCACTACAGTTTCTGCAAAATTTTTGTAATTTAGAATCACATGATTGTCTGGTGATATATTATATGCGTCGTCAAAATATGTTTGCGCTTCTTTATATTCGCCAAAATTTCCAAACCCTACGCCCATACCAACTAATGCTAAAACATTTTCTGGTTTTTTTACTAAAACTTTATAGAACTCTTTCATTGATTGTTTATGCTGTTCTATATTACTTAGTGCTACACCTTTCATCAATGTTGCATCGATATTATCAGGTGAGATTTCCAAAATTTCATCATACGTGTTAATCGCTTCACGTAGTTCACCATTTGCTAAATGTTCATTTGCTTTATTGTACAAAGTTCTAAGGTCAGTCTTCTCATCTGCAAATACCATGTCCATAGATGCAAAAAGTATTACAGATACCAAAAAAGTAAATACTGTAATACTTAACACACTAATTCTTTTCATTAGAAAAATTGAAAAAAAATCCAAATTAAGCCTATCTACAAATTTTTCTAGTAAAATTTACTACTGCTATCGATTTAGTCTGAAATATACTAAAAAAGATAGTGTATATGCTAATTGGCAGTAACGTCACCCACAAAAATTCTCTCTGAACCGTATTTTGTTTTGATTTGTAATGTTCCATCAGTATTAATTTTTTGAGCAATCCCCGAGATTTTCCCATTTGCCGTATTTACAGTCACTTTTTTATTAACAGTCTCTGAGTTTTTTGTCCAATCTTTAATAATTTCTGATTTTTTTCCATTCTCTAATTTGCCAATGTTTTTCTCTAATTCATGTATGAAATCATTCATTAATCGTGTTGGATTTCCATCTTGCAATTGTTTTAACAGTGTTCCAACACCGTAAAAATTTGGTTTACTCGATATTTTTTTTTCCAATTCTTTTGTATTGATCTTAAAATTTATACCAATTCCAAGAATTATGTTTTCAATTGAATTTGATTGAAATGATGAATCGATAAGCATGCCTGCAACTTTTTTTCCACCAACTGTTATATCATTTGGCCACTTTACACTAGTTTTTATTTTCAAACTTTTTTCAATTGCATTTGATAATGCTATTGATGCTACTATTGGGAGTAACATAGATTCTTCAATTGTAAATTTTGGGTGTAAAATGATTGAAAACCAGATTCCACCTTTAGGCGAAATCCACTTCCTCTTTAACCGTCCTTTACCATCGGTCTGTTTTTTTGCAATTATTATAGCACCATTTTCTTTTTTGTTTTGTGCTATCTGTAATGCAAAATTTTGTGTTGAATCAATTTCCTCAAAATAATAGATACGCTTTCCAATGTATTTTGATTTAAGTCCAGGTAAGATTTCCCATGGCAGTAATTGATCTGTTGTTTTCACAAATCTATATCCACGCTTTTGCTTTGATTCTACTGTATATCCAAGTCTACGAATTTTTTTGATATGTTTCCAGACTGCAACTCTACTAATTTTTAGAACATCACTCAAATCTTCACCAGATAGGTATTCTGATTTATGAGATTTTAGAAATTCAAGTACTTTCACCAATCCAATATTATCAAACGATGTATACATCAATCTTTAAAATCCTATGTCTATATCAAAGCCACCATCATCCATTCCAGAATCACCTAGACCATCACCTGTTGCACCATCATCAAACTGTGACATATCTTCAGCTGGTATGTAACTTGACATTGCCACACCCATCATGCTAAACATCATACTAAACATCATAATATCAATAATTCCAAAAAACATCATTGTAGGAAGAAATGATTTTTCATTTTTCATAATTTGTTGTAATTTTTGTTTGTCACCAGATTCATAGGCATTTCTCATATTCTCCCATTTTCCTTGTAACTCAAGAACTCGTTCTTCAATTTCTCTATTTCCTTTTTCTGTTACATTTAATTCAATTTTCTTTCCTAACCAGCCTTTTTTTTCTTGTGCATTAATGAATCCACGATTTTCAAGTTTTTCTAAAATACTGTTGAGCTCTTTCGGTTTAATTTTTGTCACTTTGGAGATCTTATTGAAATCTTTAGCACCATTGTTTATTGCACCCAAAACTATGAGATCTTTTGCTTCCTCTTCCATAAAGTATATCACATTCTCATTTTTAAAATATTTTTGGATTAGTTGATTTGAATTTTATATGATGATAAAATAGTGATGTAGTGAGCAAAACTAGAATAATTCCAATATTTCCTTTAGATCTTGTATTGTTTCCCCATCAAGAATTACCACTACAAATTTTTGAGCCGAGATATAAGCAGATGATAGATGACTGCATGTTATCTGATAAGGAATTTGGAGTCTGTTTAATTGATTCAACAAAAATTATTGAAGGTTGGCAGGCACCATATAGTATCGGCACAATTGCAAAAATTATTGATTGTAATGATATTGATTCTACCAGTGGTAATTTATTGATAAACACTAAAGGTCATAGGAGATTCCGAATCATTCAGACCATTCCACCAAGTTTATCCAAACCCAATGATTACGATCCATATTCATCTCAAGGGAAAGAAAAGATCGATGATCTTCATTATGAATCTGGTTCGTCTGGTAAAATGTACCTTCAGGCTCAAGTGGAATTGATTGATGATATTGATCAAACAATCACACTAAAAGATTGGTATAATTTGGTTGAGTCATGGAAAAATAAGATCATACGAATGGCTTCACCACAAACTGTTTCATCAGAGCAATTGGATTTGATGTTAGAGCAGTATTACCTGAAAACCGATACTCCTACACTCGAATACGTGTATTCGTTATGTGCATTAGGCTCATCAACTCCAAATGAATTACAGTCAATTCTTGAGGCAGTTACACTCGATCAGACCATTGAGTGTTGTTTAAAAGTACTTGATGATAGCACAATTTAGGACATTTTTAACCCCAAGATTCATAAACTCTAGAAACAAAGTAGCTAAAAATCAGGATATATGATATGACAAACTTTGGAACACTCGAATTTGTATTAGATCGATATTCAGGGACATGGTGCTGGAAAATTTCTGGTGTTCGTGCTGTAAACATGGTCTCAAAACTAATTCCACGTGGATGGTATGGTGATAAACCTGATGAAGTTATAGTTTCTGACAATGATGAAAATATAAAAAAATTAAAAATGATTGATGACAGATACCCATTCAACATTCTTTCAAAATCTGTATGGAAGCGAAAAATCATACCACTAATAATTAAAAAACCAAGAACCCCAAAAATCGAAAAACTTTCTCAAGCAATTCCTAGTAAACAGTTTCGTGGAGAATTACTTGATTTTCAGCGAGAGGGTCTTGATTTTCTAATGAAATCTTCTGGGAATGCACTATTAGCAGATGAAATGGGACTTGGAAAAACTGTTCAAACTCTGGCATATCTATCAAAGGAAAAAAATGCATTTCCAGCATTAGTTATCGCACCGTTAGTTACTCTCACTAATTGGCAAAGGGAGATTGAGAAATTTCTTAAAAAGAAAAGCAGAAATGGAAAAATCATGGAAAATAAACATCCTAGCTCTGTAATGATCCGGAATGGGAAACAAAGTGACATAGACGAAAGTGATTTTTACATAATAAATTATGAATTACTTCACAAAAGATTACCTGATTTATTAAAATTGAATATAAAAACAGTCGTCTGTGATGAAGTTCAACACCTACGTTCAAAAACAACGCAAAAATATGCGGCAGTAAAAAAATTAGCGGCAAAAGACGGAGTTAAATTCCGTGTTGGATTGTCTGGAACACCGATTTATAATAGAGGTTCAGAAATTTGGCCAATTGTAGATATTCTAAAACCTGGTTTATTGGGCAGTTATAAGGAATTTTGTGAGTATTTTTGTTATGTAAATGAAAAAGGTAAAGCAATAGTTCTAGAAAATAAAAGAGATAGTTTACGTAATCAATTAACTAAACACGTAATGCTACGAAGAAAAAAATCTGATGTGCTAAAAGAATTAAAGGATAAAGTGAGGTATCCTGAAGTGATTGCATCTGACGAAAAATTCTATAGAGCCGAACTAGACAAGATTTGGAAAAAACTTGAAGAAGAACAAAAATATGCACAAAC
>CEVQ01132626.1_pt1 | contig 10219 bp, 10 predicted proteins | sample 356551 | NCBI WGS metagenome assembly CEVQ01 (sample SAMEA2623756, study PRJEB7988) | marine metagenome | biome: marine biome (ENVO:00000447); feature: mesopelagic zone (ENVO:00000213); material: "saline water (ENVO:00002010), including plankton (ENVO:xxxxxxxx)" | depth 250 m | reverse complement strand
ACTTTTTCTTCCAAAGTATCAATTGAATCAGATGAAGATACAGGTATTTTAATTTGTTGAATAATTTGACCTGAGTCATAATTGGATTCAACATAATGTATAGTGGCACCAGTTGTTATATCGCCAGATTCTAGAACCTTTTTATGAATTTCTCTTCCATACATTCCTGTTCCACCGTGTTTAGGTAAAAGTGATGGATGAGAATTAAGAATTCTGTTCTTAAAATTATCTAAAGTATAAGAGCCTATTTTTTTCATATATCCTGTTAATAGTACTAAATCAACAGAATATTTTTTCAATGTATTCGTAATTGCTTTATCTAAATCTTTGAAATTTGGATGAGTTCCAGAACTCAAATGGTAAAAAGGAATGTTCATTTGTCTAGCTCTAGTAATTGCTCCAGATGAAGAATTATTACTAATCAATACAACAGGGTCAGCTTTAATTAAATTGCTTATACAAGCATCAACTATAGCTTGCATCGTAGAACCATTGTGTGATGCCAGGAAACCTAATCTAATATTGTGGTCGTTTACCATATTAATATTATATTACATAATAAAATTTGATATTCATTTTACTATCTAGATATTTAATAAATTCTCTAATTTACAGCATTGAAAATATTCGCCCTAATAAAAATTGAACACCCGTAACCACTAATGTACAATTAGATACATAGGTGAAATCATTGAAATTCAATCAAATCAATAATCTTCCCGGCATGTCAGATAACTGGGGAGATTGCGCAACTCAAACATATAAAGTTAGAGATGATCTAAACAGACTATATACGCAACATGGATATGAGTTTATAGAAACACCTATACTTGAAGAATCTGAACTATTTATAAGAAAATCTGGAGCAGAATTAACTACCAAATTATTTTCATTTGTCGACCCATATGGAAATAAAATTTGTCTACGTCCTGAAATAACTCCTTCTATAATTCGCTATTACATACAAAACGGACAAAACAAAGATTTACCTTTAAGAATCCAATATCACGGCCCAATTTTTAGACATGATCAATCAATAAGGCAAAGCACACAATTTGGTCTCGAAGTAATTGGAGGATCTAAGATTGAAGTCGAAGCAGAATTGATTTACTTATCATTCGAAGGCTTAAATAAACTTGGTATACAAAATACTTTTATCAGGTTAGGTAATGTCGGATTAATCAAAGAAATTCTCTCGAATTTTAACTTATCTAATACATTAAAATTATTCACTATAAATAATATTTCTGAATTCATCCATTCCAAAATTTCTGTAAATAGTTTGGTTAATAAAGCTAAACAATTGGGTCTATTAGATGATTCAAATTCAAAAGAAGTTAACCAAGTTAAAGATCCTGAAATTTTCCTATCTAAATTTTCTGTAGAAAATTCTCAAAATTATTTGGGTCGTAGAAGCTCTCAAGAAATTTTAGATAGATTACAATTAAAATCTAAAAGAGGAAACGAAAAAAATAATTTTGTTTCTGCTTTAAATTTTTTACTAGAATTTTTCTCATTGAACACTCAAGATATAAACCAGCTTCAAAATATACAAAAATTAATTGATTCTTCAAATATATCTACAAACGCAATTAATGATACAAAACGTTTAATTGAACATGTTATTAATAAAGGTGTCCCTGAAAAATCTATAAAAATAGACTTAAGCTTAGCTCGAGGAATATCCTATTACACAGGTATTGTTTTTGATATTTATCAAACTGTAGGTGCCAAACCACTTGTCATAGGAGGTGGAGGTAGATACGATAGTCTTGTAAAAGCATTTGGTGGCAAGGATGTACCTGCTATAGGTTTTGCCTACAACCTTGACTCTATTAATATAAATTAACAAAATTATAGGAGATCACAATTGTTACGTCTTGCTGTATCTAGTAGCGGTGCACTTCACGAACCAACTCTATCATTCTTAGACAAATGTGGACTTTCCGTTTCCCGAACTGATGTTAGAAAATATACTGCTGAAATACCTAACTTACCTGATATAACAATTCACTTCCAACGAGGATCTGATATCCCAATGAATGTAGAATCAGGAAATTCTGACATGGGTATAGTTGGGGAAGATCGTTTCATTGAATCTTCTAATGAGAATTCAAACACTGAGATTGTAATTCAAGATCTTGGCTTTGGACACGCAGAACTCTTACTTGGTATTCCTGACTCATGGATTGATATTTCAACTATAGCTGACCTTGCTGATCTCTCAATAGATTTTCGTGAGAAAAAAACTGACTTGAGAATAGCTACTAAATATCCTAAATCAGTCGAAAATTTTCTTTTAAAATCTGGAATTAATCATTTCACTATCATCCCTTCCAGCGGTACATTAGAAATAGCCCCTACTATGGGATATGCAGACTTAATTGCTGATATATCTTCTACAGGAAATACTCTACGTTCTAATCGATTAAAAACTATACAAGGTGGGACTATATTGAAATCATCCTCATGTTTGATTTCAAATTCCTCTATAATTAGATCCGACAAAAAGAAATTGAACGCAGCAATCGGATTAATTGAAACTATAGAAGCTAATTTAAATGCCTCTTCCTATTTAAGTGTTACTGCAAATTTGAAGGGAGATTCCCCAGATTCAGTCTCAAAACTTGTTTTGTCTGAAAAATTAACTTCTGGAATACAAGGTCCTACTATTTCTCAAGTGTATTCTAAAGATTCATCTTGTTGGTATGCAGTTACAGTAATAGTAAAAAAGAAAGAACTAATATCTGCCTTACAACGCTTTAGAAAATTAAATGCAAGTAGCCTAAGTGTTTCTAAACCTTATTATATTTTCGAAAATAAATCTAAAGCTGTCGAAAAGTTATTAGGAAATTCTAAATAAAGAATTTTCATCGCCAAACAAAAGGATAGTTGATTGCGAATAATAAATAATTTAGACCATGCTCAAAAGCTATTTTTAGGTAAAAATCGTAGGTCCCAAAATGAACACAAAGATAAATCTATATCTGAAACTGTACAAACTATATTAAATCAAGTCTTTAGCCAAGGTGATACTGCCTTGATTAATTTATCTAAAAAATATGATGGTATCTCACTTGAACAAATCAATATTCCTCAATCATTAATAGATGAATCAATAAAATCTCTAAACGATGAAATCAAAAATGCAATAAAATTTTCTTTTGATCGTATATCACAATTTCATGAACAAAACACCTATAAATCCTGGTTCAATAAAGAAGAAGGATATGGTGAAAATTTTACAGCTATAGAAAAAGTAGGGGTTTATATTCCTACAAATTTAGTCTCTACAGTTTTGATGACTGTAATACCAGCAAAAATCGCTGGAGTAAAAGATATTTATATAACTACACCTCCAAATGATTCTGGAATTCCTAACTCAGAAATTCTCTACGCATCTAAACTCACTGGAGTCACCAATGTTTTTCCAATTGGAGGTAGTCAGGCTATTGCAGCGTTAGCTTTTGGAACTGAAACTATTCCTAAAGTTGATCTAATATGTGGGCCAGGAAATACATATGTTACAGAAGCAAAAAGACAAGTCTTTGGTACTGTTGGAATCGATGGCATATATGGCCCTACAGAAACTTTGATTATAGCCGACCATTCAGCTAACCCCACTCTATGTGCAGCTGATTTAATTGCACAAGCTGAACATGATTATGAAGCAAGACCTATCCTAATTACAACATCTCCTAAATTAGCTGAAAATATTAAAAAAGAAATTTATATTCGATTATCTAACTTACCTAGAGAAGAAATTGCAAAAAAATCTATTGAAAATAATGGTGCAATAATTATAGTTGATGATAATGAACAAATGATCAATTTCTCTAATTCATTTGCTCCCGAACACGTATCTTTGGTCACCCAAAACCCTGAAGACGTATTAGATAAAATACAAAATGCTGGCGCAATTTTTATGGGAGAATTCTCTCACGAAGTACTTGGTGATTACATCGCTGGTCCAAGCCATGTAATGCCAACTGGAGGTGCTGCAAGATTTAGTTCAGGGATAAGTACAAGAACTTTCATGAAAAGCTCTCCTGTGATCAATTTAAGTCAATCTACTGTTAATCAAATTTCTCATTCAGCGTCCGTGCTCAGTAAATCTGAAGGATTACATGGCCATTCAAATGCTGCTGAAATTAGATTAGATATAGAAAAATTTTAATATATGGAACATCAAATGGATATAATTGAATCTATGGTACGTGACAATTTAAAAAATATTTTGACTTATGAGCCTGTTGAGCCAATTAGCTTAATATCAAGAAAATTTGGAATACCAGAAAATCAAATCATTAAACTTAATGGAAATGAAAATCCTTATGGACCTTCTCCTAAAGTCTTGCCGGCACTTACTTCATCTGAGATTAGTATCTACCCTGATCCCTTACAAAGAAATCTTCGTGATGCTTTAGAAAAATATTTAAACATTGATTCTGATTTCTTAATAGGTGCTGCTGGTAGTGATGAATTAATAGACTTGCTATTTAAATTATATATATATCCTGATGATTCAGTGATTGACTGTGATCCAACATTTGGAATGTATTCTTTTTGCGCAAGAGTTGCTGGTGCTAATGTAGAAAAAATACCCAGAAAATCTAATTTTGACTTAGATCTTGACTCTATTTCATCTGCTATCACTAAAAAAACAAAAATTATTTTCATTAGCTCACCAAACAATCCTACAGGAAATATCTGTACTCTTGATGAAATTAAAACTTTATTAAATTTAAATTTATTAGTTGTAGTTGATGAAGCTTATTACGAATTCAATGGATTTTCTGTAGCTAATTTGGTAAATGATTATGAAAATCTCGTAGTCCTTAGAACCTTTAGCAAGTGGGCAGGACTAGCTGGTTTAAGAATTGGATATGGAATTATGCCAAAAAATATTATTTCTCATCTATTAGATATAAAATCACCTTATAATGTTAGTACCACTGCTGAATCTGCATGTATAGCATCATTAAAAGACAGCGAATTTTTATTCGGAAATGTGCAAAAAATTATCAAAGGCAAGGAATTTTTGTTTAATCAATTAAGTTCAATTTCTGGAATAAAACCTTATCCATCTGGAGCAAATTTTATTTTATTTGATCTGCCTAACTCATCAAAAGCTGCTGAAGTATATGATAAATTGCGCTCTAAAGGGATTCTCATACGTAAATTTAATAATTCAAGACTTGAAAAATCCTTAAGAGTTTCGGTAGGAACTGATCCTGATAACACTTCTTTTATAAATGCATTAATGGATATAATGTAAAAACAATTTTAAATGGAGCTGGAATTGAAAACTAGAAAATCATCTGTCGAGAGAAAAACTGAAGAGACCAGTGTTTCTATAAAAATTAATATCGATGGCACTGGAAAATCTGAAATATCAACAGCCAACGGAATGTTTAATCATCTATTGTCACAACTTTCAAAACATAGTTTGATAGATATCACAATTTCCGTTACAGGTGATGATGAAGTAGGATGGCATCATATTGTTGAAGATACTGGAATATCTCTTGGAAAAGCGTTAGCTGAAACTATTGGAAATGCCAAGGGTATTGTTAGGATGGGACATGCTATTGTTCCATTAGACGAATCTCTAGCCATGGTAGCTGTAGATGTTGGCGGTCGTGGATTCACTGTACTTAATACTAATTTAGGTGATTCTGATCTTGGTGGTTTGTCTGGAACTTTAATTGAACATTTCCTAGATAGTTTAGCTCGAGAATCTGGAATCAATATTCATGTAAATTTGATGTATGGTTCAAATAATCATCATAAAGCAGAATGTATTTTTAAAGCTCTTGCAAAATCTTTACGTGCTGCTATGAATCTTGATTCAAGAATTTCTGATCAGATACCTAGTACAAAAGGCGTCATCGGTTAGTTATATCTTCTCTATTACAAAACTATAATCTTCTATAAGAGGATTAGTAAGTATTTGATCACACATTTTCTTGATATCTTCAGATGCAGTCGATTCATTATCAGTGTCTAATTTTATTTCCAAATACTTACCCATATTCACATTTTCAATATTTAGAAAACCCAAGTCTTTCAAACTAGATTGAATTATATTTCCTTGTGGGTCTTTTACAGTAGACTTTGGCTTAATATATATTTTAGCTAAAAGCAATAATCACATTCCTCGTGGTTCAGGTGCATTTGATGAATTAACATGTTCCTGTAAAAATTTTAATATCCTTGCTTCTTCAAAAACATCAAATTTATCTAAGTAATTCCATGCAACTAAAGCAATTTTCCTGTCCATTGCAGAGTAGGGAGCAATAATCACTTTTTCAAATAACACCCCAGTCCTTTTGTCTGATGCTACAGAAATTAATTGTTTAATTAAATCCTCACAACCATCTGGGCAATTATAGTATATTACTACGCCAGCATGCTCTAAATTATGTACGAGAATTTCTTCAGGAACTTCTTTGTCATGAATTCCCCAACGTGCCCATTGATAGTAATGCCAACCTGAAGTAGCTGGTGTAGAACTATAAGGTGGGTGGGTTTGATCAATACTAGTCAAATGGGGAGAAACCAAAGATTCATATCCTTCAGGAGATTCAATATAAATTCCTGGTTTATCTCCTGATGAATTGTTTGCGAAAGCATCAAACAAATTGGTTAATCCAGAAGAAAATAATGAAAGTATCAATAATCCAGCAACCAATACAATACCGGTAGATATTAATGCGCTTTTAATTTTCCCTTTTTTAGCGTTACGCTCTCGGCGCGAAGCCCTAGATTGAGATTTAGTTAATTTAGGTTTTTTTGGTTTTTCATCATTTACCACGAAAATCTACTCCATTGTAATAAAATCACTATAATTCAAGTTCAGATCCAGTAAGTCTCTTGAATGCATTTAAGTATCTAGTAGTTGTTTTTTCAACTATTTCTTCAGGAAGTTCTGGGGCAGGGGGTTCATGATCCCAACCTACAGAATTAGTATAATCACGAACAAACTGTTTATCAAAGTTTGGTTGTGATTTACCAGGAGAATAGCCAGTAGCATCCCAAAAACGACTAGAATCAGGGGTTAATAATTCATCTATTAAATGTATTTGATCGTTGATAAAACCAAATTCCATTTTTGTATCTGCAATGATAATGTCTTTTGACAAAGCATAATCATGAGCAAATTTATATACTGATAAAGTAAGTTCCTTCAATTTAGCTGCGACATCAACTCCAACTAAATCTTCGACTTCTTTATATGACATATTCTCATCATGTCCAACATCAGCTTTGGTAGTTGGGGTAAAAATAGGTTCTGGAAATGCGTCACCTTCTACTAATTTATCATTTATGGGAATTCCTGAAACTGTACCTTGAGATTTATACTCTGACCAAGCTGAACCAGTAATGTAACCTCTAACAACGCATTCAACATCAATTCGTTTAGCTTTTTTTACAACCATGGAACGTTTGATATATTCAGAATCCAAATTCAATTCTGGTTGATCTTCTGCCAAATTAATCAAATGATTCGGTACAATATCAGACGTTTTAGAAAACCAAAATGAAGATATCTGGTTTAAAACAGTTCCTTTATCAGCAATAGCAGTAGGTAATACAACATCAAAAACTGAAATTCTATCTGTTGCTACCATTAAATATTTGTTATCGCCTAAATCATGAGTATCTCTTACCTTACCCCTGTAAATTAAATTAGGCAAACTTGATTCTTTTATTGTTCCCATTATTCTCTCTTTTTAATATTGTTAAACTTTATCTAAATCCACGCGTTGGTATATTTCATCAACAAATCTAGTATAATATTTGTAGTCAAAAATTTCATCTAAGTCTTTGCTAGAAAAATATTGTGAAAGCGAATCATCAGTTCTGATGGATTCCCTGAAATCTTTTCCTTCATCCCAACATTTCATGGAATGAGTTTGTACAATCTTGTATGCATCTTCTCTGCTAATACCTTTTTCAATCAGAGTTAAAAGAATTCTTTGAGAAAACAAAATCCCTTTAGTAGATTCAAGATTTTCATACATACGATCAGTATAAACTTTCAAACCATTCATTACATTAGAAAACAAACTTAAAATATAATCAATAGCAAAACAACAATCAGCAATTATAACTCTTTCAGCAGAGGAATGACTGATGTCTCTTTCACCCCAAAGTGCAACATTTTCTAAAGAAGTGATTGCATATCCTCGAATTAGCCTAGCTAATCCACAGATCCTTTCTGATAACTCGGGATTTCTTTTATGTGGCATTGAGGAAGATCCTGTCTGACCTTTACCAAATGGTTCTTCAACTTCTCTAATTTCAGTTCTTTGCAAACTACGAATTTCAGTAGCAAATTTTTCTAAAGAACTTGCTATAACAGATATAGTTGTAATGAATTGAGCATGTCTGTCACGTTGAATAATTTGGTTTGATATCGGGGCAGGACTTATTCCTAATTTCTGACATGCAACTGATTCAACAGATGGAGGAACAGTTGCATTTGTACCTACCGGTCCTGAAATTTTACCAACAGATATTTGTTCTATCGCATCCTCTAATCTCTTCTTATTACGTTTCATTTCTTCTAACCAAAGAGCAATTTTTAAACCAAAAGTAATAGGTTCTGCATGAATACCATGAGTTCTACCCATCATTAAAGTGTCTTTATGCTCTATAGCTTTTTTACGTAATGAATCTATGACTAAATCGAGTTCTTCTTGAATAAGCTTTGAAGCTTCAATCAAAAGCAAACTAGTACTTGTATCCCAAACATCACTAGTTGTCATACCCAAGTGGATCCATCTACCTTCATCCCCAAGACTACCTGTAACAGATTGTAAAAAGGCAGTCATATCATGTTTGGTAACTTCTAAAATTTGATTCAATTTTTCAATGTCATAATTTGCTTTTCTAAGCTTTTCCATATCAGACTCAGGAATTACTCCATGTTCAGTCCAAGCTTCACAAGCAGCTAATTCTACATCGAGCCATTTATCATATTTATTGGTATCAGACCAAACTTGTTTCATTTTCGGTCTTGAATATCTTTCTATCAAAACATGTCCTTTTTAATATAATAATATATCTCGCTATTTTTTACTTAAATCATCTCTATATTTATCATATTTGTTTTTGACATCTTCATCAAATAAAGAAATTATTTGAGCTGCCAAATATGCAGCATTTCTAGCTCCCCAAGAACCAATTGCAACTGCAGCAACAGGAATTCCAGGAGGCATTTGAGCGATAGAATATAAAGAATCAACACCATTAAGATCGCTAGAAGTTAAAGGGACTCCAATTACAGGTAAATTAGTCCATGAGGCAACACATCCCGGTAGTCCAGCAGAACCCCCAGCTTGGGCAATAAAAACTTTTGTACCACTTTCTGTAGCTGACTGAACGTAATCTTTTACTTTCTGAGGTGTTCGATGCGCAGATGCAACAACAATCTCATTACTGATTCCAAATTCATCTAAAACACTAGAGGTTTTTTCTGCGAACTCAGTATCAGAAGCACTTCCTATAACAATTCCAACGTTAGGCATTTTTTTCTCCTTTAATTATTAAATGTTATTTACCAATGTCATGTCTATAATAAGCTCCTTCAAAATTAACTTTATCTATGTTGCTATAGATTAATGAACTTGCAGAAGCTAAATCATTACTAATTGTACTCAAAGATAATACTCTACCACCATTTGTAACAAATTTTCCTTGAACTCTCTTAGTACCTGAATGAAAAATATTAATATTTTGATGTAAATCTTCTAAACCTGATATTTCATATCCTGTTTGGAAAACATTTGGATAACCTGATGAAGCAAGTACCACTGTAAGTGAATGATTATCATTCCATTCAACTTTAGTTTCGTTTAAATTACTAGCATTAATCGATAAAATAATTTCTAAAAGATCTGTTTCCAATCGTGGTAATAATACCTGCGTTTCAGGATCACCAAATCGACAATTAAATTCTAGAACTTTTGGACCTTCTTTCGTGAGTATTAAACCTGCATATAAAATACCTTTATATGGATTACCATCTTCATTCAAAGCTTGAATTACAGGAGAAATAATAGATTCAGATATAATTTTCTGCAAATCTTGATCCCAATGAACTGATTTCGGAGGGCTAAACGCTCCCATTCCACCTGTATTTGGAGCTAGATTACTGTCAAATAATTTCTTGTAATCACATGCAGCAACCAAAGAACTAAAATTTTCACCA
>CEVQ01358533.1_pt1 | contig 10226 bp, 9 predicted proteins | sample 356551 | NCBI WGS metagenome assembly CEVQ01 (sample SAMEA2623756, study PRJEB7988) | marine metagenome | biome: marine biome (ENVO:00000447); feature: mesopelagic zone (ENVO:00000213); material: "saline water (ENVO:00002010), including plankton (ENVO:xxxxxxxx)" | depth 250 m | reverse complement strand
TGTGTTATATCTCGGTAATCTTGAATCCAAGCGCGATTGGGGTTACGCGCCCGAGTATGTACAAGCAATGTGGCTGATGCTGCAACAGGAATCCCCAGGAGATTTCGTGATTGGAACAGGTTCATCACATTCAGTTAAAGAATGGGTCCAAGCGGTTTTCGAATACGCTGGATTAGATTGGGAAAAACATGTAAAAATTGACAATCAATATTTCAGGCCAACAGAGGTAGAACACCTAGTAGCTGATGGTTCCCTAGCAAAAACGCAACTTGGCTGGTCTCCCCAAATCGATTTTTATGATCTAGTAAAAATTATGTTGGACGCAGATATGGAAAAGATCGGGTTAAAGCCTATTGGCAAGGGTAACCAAATACTATTAGACAAGATGGGCTTTAAGCATGATAAACCATGGTAACTTCGTCTGTAGACCGGGATCTCAGCTGATTAATATACCATTGTAGGGAATAGGGTTGTTTCCAGAATCTATATTTCGGAAGCTGGACAAATAGACTTATAATGAACAGAGGTTATTTTAGGGTGCGATTATAGGAGCAGAAAAGGGCGTAGTATGAAAGTATTGGTAACAGGCGGGGCTGGTTATGTGGGGGCGGTACTAGTTCCACAAGTGCTGGCAGCAGGACATCAGGTTCGAGTGCTTGATAGCCTCATGTATAACCAGACAATCTTAATGAACCACTTCCTTGACCCTAATTTCGAGTTTATTCGAGGCGACATTCGCGATAGTGATTGCTTGAAAACAGCTCTTAAGGACGTAGATTGTGTGATTCATTTAGCAGCTATTGTGGGTGCTCCTGCGTGTTCAAAAAACCCAGAATTAGCTAAAGAGATTAATTATGATGCGGTTGTTCAACTAGACAAATTAAGGAGTCGGTCCCAGAAAATTATTTTTGCATCTACCGGGAGTAATTACGGAGCTGTAGAAGGGATTTGTACAGAGGATACCCCTCTTAATCCACTGTCAGTATATGGTGTTACTAAAACTGATGCAGAGAAACGATTGCTGGATTCTGGAAATGTTGTGGTTTACAGGTTTGCAACAGCCTTTGGTTTGTCTCCGAGATTGCGACTGGACTTATTAGTAAATGACTTTGCATTCCAGGCAATAAAAAACCGTCAGCTAATCGTATATGAAAAAGGATTTAAACGGACTTTTGTCCATGTATACGACATGTCACGAGCTATGGTTCACGCTCTTAGTAACTTTGATAATATGGCTGGTAATGCTTTCAATGTGGGAAACGAAGAGTTGAATTTTACTAAGGAAGAAGTATGTTTAGCTATAAAGCGCCACGTGGACTACAAGCTTCATTTTGCAGAGGTAGGATCTGATCCTGATAAACGTGACTATGTTGTTTCCTATGAAAAAATACGCCAAGCAGGATTTATAACGAACATTACTTTGGATCAAGGACTTCTGGAAATCATCAGAGGTGCAGTGATGTTGGAAGATAGGACTCCGTTTGCTAATGTTGGATCCTTCCCTTGGTTAACTGAAATGGGAGAAGAAGAGAGTGGAACTAAAAAATAAAAGAGTTACTGTTACCGGGGGAGCTGGGTTTCTGGGTAGTTACATAGTTGAAGCATTTCAAGAAGCTGGAGCTATCGTCCATGTGACTCGTAGCAAGGACTTTAATTTGGTGGACATTGGAAATGTCCGAAAAATGCTTAAGGAAACTAAACCGGACATACTTATCCACGCTGCAGCCAATGTTGGCGGTATTGGTTATAACCGTTTATATCCAGCTGATATTTTCTTCGATAATGTGATGATGACGGGAAATGTCTTGAAGGTTGCGTCTGAGACGACTTCTCTCGAAAAATTGGTGATCGTGGGATCTGCCTGTGCGTATCCAGGGGAAGTGACTGGGCGACTGAAGGAACATCAACTACTTGAGGGAGCACTACACCCTAGTGTTGAATGCTACGGGTTTTCAAAGCGTGCTGCTGTTATTGGCAGTAAAACCTATCGGGAGCAGTACAACCTTAATTCCATTGTTCTTATGATCACAAATTTGTATGGTCCTAGGGATAAAATGGATCCTACTGAAAGTCACGTGGTAGCTGCCCTAATAGACAAGTTTGTCAGAGCGGTTCGTTCAGGGGAAGACACAGTGACTGTGTGGGGAACTGGCAAGGCGGTTCGCGAATTCCTTTATGCCAGTGATTGTGCTGATGCTATTCTCTCGGCTACCCGGTCCTATGATAAGCCTGACATGTTGAATATTGGTACCGGTATCGATACATCTATTAAGCAGCTGGTAGAGTTATTGATAGAAGTAACACAGTTCAAAGGTGAAATTATTTGGGATCGGTCTAAACCTGACGGTGCTATGCTTAAAGTGCTGGATGTGTCCAAAATTAAAGAAGAATTAAACTGGGAAGCTACGACGGCTTTACGTGACGGGCTGGCAAAATCTGTGGAGTGGTATCATGCCGTGTTGGACTCGGAACAAACCAGTAATTAACCTCTTGTTTTTGCGCCTGTAGGGTTATCTTTTGGGTATTCATCGAAAGACTAAATTAACTGAATGTATTCCCGGGTTATTTTTTTGCATTATTGTTGGAAGTATTGTTTTCTTTGGTGGTAGGCAGAAGCCCGATCTTCCTATAGATCCTCTCCTGATTTCGTTGCTTTTGGGTATCATTTTGGCTAATACGTTTGTACGAGCTAGGTGGTTAAAACCGGGACTTGGTATTACGGGCAAGCAAGTGCTTGAGTTTGCTGTCATGATTTTAGGAGCAAGTGTTTTTCTTCCAGACATGTTAGAGGCGGGGCACGCTATTTTCTTATTAATCGTTGCTGGAGTAACTGGGGGTATGCTTCTTGCCTATGTTATAGGTCATTTTTTGTTTGGTTTGACTAAGCCAACTGCGATACTCATAGGAGTTGGAAATTCTATTTGTGGGAATTCTGCTATAGCAGTTGCAGCACCTATAGTAGGAGCAACTAGTGCGGAGATTGGAGCAGTGATAGGAATTAGTGCAATTTTAGGAGCGGTCCAGATTATTTTTCTTCCGTTACTTGCGTCATTCCTCGGGCTAAGTGACTACCAATACGGCTTGGTAGCTGGTATGGCTGTTTATGCAGTGGCTCAAGTTTATGCGGCTTCTGCTCCTGTGAGTAACGCATCTGCCTCTTTAGCCACAGTTGTTAAATTGACTAGAGTCATTCTATTAGGACCCCTGGTTGTTGCCATACAGGGGATTAGTAAAGTTTTTGCTTTCAGCGGATCATCTCAAACTATATCCAAGGCTGATAGTTTGCCAAGCTATTTTGCCTTGATAACACGGTATGTTCCTTGGTTTCTACTGGGGTTTATTGTGTTAACAGGATTGCGGTCAACAAATGTCATCCCACAGATGATTGGTGAGCAAATCCGACAGATTTCTCAGTATCTGTTTGTGATAGCTATGTTAGCCATTGGGTTATCAGTTGATTTACGAGATATATTGAAAATTGGGCCCAAAGTAGCTGCAACTATTTTTAGCGTTTTACTATTTATGATTGTGGTTAGTTTGATAGGCGGAAGGCTTATACTAGATCATTAAGTTGTTTTTGTGCCTATTGCATAGAGAACTGCATAATTACTGAGGTCTTCGGTAGGTTCAACAGGGATTAGTGGTTCTGGCGGCAATGACTCACTGTCAATCTCTGATCCAATTTTTTCAAGCTTGCCGTATGCAATTCTTTTTAAGAGTTCTCGTCCCTTCAGAGTTTTGGGTATCAAGTTAAGGCTTCGTAGAAACGTGCGTATTGTGTTTCGGGTTAAGTCAACGAATCTGTTAGTACTTACAGGGAAACCTGCTAAAAGATTCACTGTGAAATGCTGGTTATTTAGAAAGGAATGTAATTCCTTCCCCGAGTAGTAGTTTTTAGCGTGAGGGCTTGGAACGAATCCCGCACGTTCTTTATTCGCAGAGCAAACTACAATAGTGCCGTCTTTTCTAAGCGTCCTTGCAGCTTCTGCGAAAAAATATGCTGGATTTGGTAGGTAGTAAATGGCTTCGAACAAGATTACAACATCAAAAGAATTGTTTTTAAAAGGAAGGTGTTCCGCATCGAGCTGAAGCAGTGGGATATTTTCTTGGTAATGAGTTCTCCCTTCTTTTAGCAATGTCCTTGAAAAGTCTCCACCAATTACACGTGCATCATTTGCTTGTAACATGCCTAATCCTATTGCTGGTCCGCATGCTACTTCAAGGATATCCTTTTTAGATGACAGGGATGCAGCAAGATTGTACCGTGTTGATAGCATCGATAGTTGTTGGCGAGTAGCCATCGTATTGGGTCGTTCGGTTAATTCCGCAAAGGGATCAGCCATGGAACCGTCCTTAGTTGGATTTATAAAAAGCTTTGATTGTATCCGCGACGTATTCTACATCGCTGTCGCTGAGTTCACAGTGCATAGGTATCATGAGTACGTTTTGGAAGAGCTCGTTGGTTTTAGGAAGATAACGAGAGTAATGAGAAAGGCCAAGTGATTCAAATTGATGAACGGCTTTACCCTTCCACGGGATCAGTACTTCAACTCCCTGTTTTTGTAAGAAATTAACTAACCCATCTCTGTTGACCGCCTCAATTTCGTAATTTTGGAAAGCATCAAAATACGGACCTTCTGTTATAGGTTCAGGAGGAAGCTTTACTGAAGAACATGACCCGAGTAATGCAGTATACTTCGCAGCTATACTTCGTCTTTGGTCTACCCATTGCCTTACTAATGATAGTTTTAAATCTAAAATCACTGCATGAAGATTATCTAGGCGGGTATTGTATCCCCAAAGTTCTATTTCTCCTTTTTCCGAAATTCCGTGATTCCGCAGTAATTTCACTTTTTGGTAAAGATTCTCACTATTTGTAACTAGCCCTCCTGCATCACCATAGGTGCCCAAAATTTTCGCTGGATAAAAACTAAAACACCCAGCGTGTCCGAAAGATCCGGCAGGCCTGTTATTAAAAGACGCACCTAGGGCTTGAGCAGCATCTTCAATGACTATCAGGTTTGCTTTGTCTGATATTTCCATTATGGTATCCATATCGCATATTCTTCCGTTAAGGTGCACTGGTATTATTGCTTTTGACTTTGGGGTCAGCGCTGATTCTATTCGATTAGGATCCATATTGTGATCGTCTTGAATGTCAACGAGAACGGGGACGGAGTTGTTGTGAATAATTGCTGCTACAGTGGCTCCCATCGTATGTGATACCGTAATAACTTCATCTCCGGTTGAAACTCCTGCTGCCTTGAGCGCTAGTTGTAAAGCGTCTGTCCCGCTATTCAGCCCTAATGCAAACTTAGTACTTACAAACTCTGCAAGGTGTGCCTCAAATTCGTCTAACTGATGCCTCATCATGACATCACCCGCTTGAAGAGTCGAATCAATTTTTTCGAGGATTTCTTCTCTTAGTTTGGCATATTGGGCAGGGTAGTTAATGTACTTTACTTTCCAAGACATTGATGATCCTTTCTATGATAAAAGTAGTTTTCGAATGGCCGAAACTATATCGGCTTTGTCAGGGTAATAGGCATCCTCTAGGTTTTTGCTTGTTGGTGCCGGACATTCTGGAAGAGTTATTCTTTCAATTGGAGATTTGAGGTATTGAAAACCTTGTTGGGCAACTACTGCTGCTATTTCAGCAGAAGCACCACATGTAGCCCAAGCTCCGTCAGCGATAATTAATCGCCCTGTTTTTTTTACAGATCGCAGAATGGTGGTTGTATCTAGTGGGCTAAGAGACCGCAGATCAATTACTTCTACACTAATTGAGTCTTCACGAAGTGCTTTTGCTGCTTCTCTGGATTCCTGTGCCATATACGAAATGCCTACAAGGGTAACGTCGGATCCTTGGAAATCTATATTCGCTTTTCCTATTGGTATTTCGTAAGGTTCTTGAGGAACCACAGCGCTGTGGTCATACAACCATCGATCATCGACGTAGATAACGGGATTGTTGTCGGCTATCGAGGCTAGCATTAAGCCTTTTGCATCGTAGGCAGTGCTAGGAGCTACAACTTTTAAGCCTGGGATATGCATAAACCAAGAATACAGTGCTTGTGAGTGTTGTGCGCCTTGCTCTCCCCCTCTGTTAATGATAGACCTTATAACGATGGGGACGTTTGATTCTCCTCCAAATATGTAGTGCCAATTAGCTGCCTCGTTAACTATTTGATCAATCGCAAGTAGCATGAAATCCATTCTGGGATGGATCACGATAGGTCTCATGCCTCCTAATGCAGCTCCTATTGCAATCCCTGTAATCCCGTTTTCTGAAACTGGGGAATCAATGATTCTATCTTTCCCAAAAGATTTATCTAGGTCTTGCATAGAGTTCCCTACATACCAAGGGCTCCAAAGCCCCTGCCCAATAGCAAACACCATTGAATCAGCCTCTAGGGCCTGGTACAAGCCTTCTCTGATGGCTTGGCCGTATGTTAGCTTTCGTTGTTCCATAAACTTATTTTGGTTACACCTGGAAAACATTATCTAAGAGTTGTTCTTTGGGTGGCAACGGTTCTGTCTTTGCAAATGCAATTGCTGATGCTACTTCGGCTTCAGCAGTTTGGTTTAGTGAATCAAAGACTGTTTCTGTAAGACCTTGACTCAGTAGAGCGCGTTTTACGATTAATAACGGGTCTTTCTTACGCCAAACTTCTAGCTCTGATTTTCTTTTCACTCCGACATCCATATCCCACGAGGGACCTACATGGCCATGCCATCTATACGTTCTGCACTCTATGAACGACGGGCCTCCTCCTCTTCTTGCTCTCCGCACGGCTGTCTTAGTGGCTTCTAGAACATCAAATACATTGTTGCCGTCTACAATATGACCTGGCATTCCATGCAATGTTGAAGATTCAATGATGTTATCTTTGGCTCGACGTTCGAGTAGATTAAGATGGCTTGAGTAGAAATTATTTTCACATACGAATATGGTAGGTAGCTTCATTAAAGAGGCAAAATTCATGGACTCGTGGAATGTGCCTTCCTCTACTGCGCCGTCTCCAAAAAACGCTACGGAGACGTTGCTTTGTGACTGCAGTTTTGCTGATAAGCCAGTCCCAACTGCTAAAGGTATAGTCCCTGCAACTATTGGTACTGTACCCAGAACTCCTGCCTGTTTGTCAATAATATGCATTGATCCACCTCGCCCGTGAGAACAACCGGTTTCTTTCCCGAACAATTCTGCCATCATAGCCTTTAAATTGCCGCCCTTGGCAAGGTAATGACCGTGAGATCGGTGGTTGCCAAACACGTAATCCGTCGACCGCAATGGAAAACAAACACCTACTGCTATTGCTTCTTGACCAGTGTACAGATGGGTCGGACAATTAATTTCGCTATTATTGAGAAGCTCTGCTATTTGCTCCTCAGCTATCCTTATTTTAACCATTTGATAGTAAAGGTTGCGAAGTTCTCTGGTTGAATACTTTTTCTGCGGAGTAGTAAGTGGCATAGCGAGAAGGCCCTCAAGAATTTCGTTTAGACCGGAGTCTTTGAAGGATTCGGTCTATTAGGTGGGACTTGAAAGTTAGGAACATGATTTTTATATCTAGCAGAATACTCTGGTTATCAATATATTCCAGCGCAAGTCTATGTTTCTCAGGCCAGATTTCTTCCAGATAGGTTTTTTCCGGGTCTGGACTTCCTTCTAGTATACTGCCTTCGTCCCTAATCCATAAGGTGGCAAGATCTGTGATACCAGGTCTGACCTGAAGAATCTGTAATTCTCTTTCACTGAATAGTTTTACATATTCGGGTACCTCGGGCCTTGGTCCTACTACGCTCATGTCTCCTTTGAGGACGTTAATGAACTGAGGAAGTTCATCAATGTTGAGCCTTCGAAGATAGTAGCCGATTTTAGTGATTCTTGGGTCATCTGACGGTGTGTTAGGTCCACCAATTGTTGAGGCATTTACGACCATCGTTCTGAATTTAAACATACGGAACGGTTTACCGTTTTTGCCTACTCGTAGTCCGGGGTAAAAAACTGGTCCAGGATTAGTAACCTTAATCAGTAACGATAGCACTGAGAATGGTAAAAATAGGATCGTTAGGATGCAAAAGGATATAGCAATATCAAGTAAACGTTTAATCAAAGACCTGACCTTTGGCGTAATTGTCATAAAACTTCATAAGTTGTTTCATCTGTAACCTCTAATTGTTTCTCAATAATCTTGAGAGATGATAGAAAGGGATGGCTATTAATCCAAACATTGAACCTATGCCATATGCAATATGGCGAATAAAGAATGTCATGCACAGAATCGGGAAGTACAAGGGATTGCCCTGAGTGGCAGCTATGTAGGTAGATATTGCCGAAATCACAAGTATATAAAATACCAATATCGAGATAGCTAAAAATAGAAATAGCGTGTTCAAAGCACCTGACAGAAACATTGTAGCCACTCCAGTTACAAAGGCAAAAGGAATAATGTGCCTAAGCGTAAATGGGGTTCTCAAGAAAGCTAATGGATAAGTGACCCAGTAACCGTCTGAAAAGTTATGATTCCAAAAGGATCCTAAAGTTGATTTAGTGTAATAGTCTACAGTTATTTCTGGTACTTTAAGAATTTTCCCACCATTTGACCTTAGTCGGTTGTTAAGATCCATATCAGAACCACGGGTAAGTGCTTCATTATAATAACCAATTTTATCGAGCGTAGATCTCTTGTAACATCCAAATCCCACTGAATCGGTCCATGTAGGAACAGACACTTTTGTTTTTGTGGATCCGTATCCTGACCCTAGTTTGCTGGAAAGAATAAGTGCAATGGACTTGGCGACAATTGTGTTACTGGAAGGAGTAACACTCAAGTGACCACCTATATTATCGGCCTGATATTCAGTCATAAATTTAGCACATTGAGCAATGTAATTTTCGGGATATGTGCTGTGCGCATCAACTTTAAGAACAATGTCTCCAGTACTATTTGCAATACCTATATTCATAGCTACAGGTATAATCCTTTTTGGATTATCAAAGATTTGTATTATAGGATATTTCTGCTTGAGAGAGGCTAGTTTGGCTTTGGTGCCATCTGTGCTAGAACCATCTACTATCAGTATTTCTAAGTGGCTTATAGGGTAGTTTGTTCTGAGGAGTGAACTAATACAGCGCTCAATATAATACTCTTCATTGCGACAGGGGACTATCACAGATACTTTTGGAGTCTCTGGCGATGTATTGGAAGTCGATGGCATATTGTGAACTGTTAAGCTAAACCAAAACTACTCTATGGTTCGAGGTTCTGAAACAAGGTCATGCCCATTATACTACTAATTTAAAGTTTTTTTCGAATCATCAAGGAAGGTTCATAAGAAGGAACAATATCTTTCATTATTGTAAGACAACCTTCCAGATTAAGTTCATGGACGAACTTTTCGAGTGCGGATATTGAGTCAACAATTGCGTTATGTGAAATTGTTGAAGTTTGTTCAGCTATGTGGATTTTTTGATGATGTGTCTGTGCTGTGCCTTCTTCCGCGGTAAATAGTTCTTCAAATTCTTTTTCACCTGACCTGAGTTCTGTAAATATGATAGGTATATCGTGGTCAGGATCCATGCCGGATAAACGAATAAGGTCTCTCGCTATGTCAATAATTTTAATAGGGTTTCCCATGTCAAGCACGAAAACTTCCCCTCCTTTACCCATTGAAGATGCCTGCAAAACCAATAACGCGGCTTCGGAAATTGACATAAAGTATCTGCGAACGTTTTTCCCTCGAACTGTAACAGGTCCACCCTCGGCAATTTGTTTTTGGAATATGGGTATTACGCTGCCTCTGCTACCCAAAACATTACCAAAACGTACTGCCATTAAGTTCATTTGACTGGCATGATTTACTGTGCGACATATTTCCTCTGCAAATCTTTTAGTAGCCCCCATGAAAGAAGAAGGATAAACAGCCTTATCTGATGAAATGAGAATAAACTGGGAAGTTCCACACTCTTGAGCAGCACTGACCAAGTTCATGGTCCCTAAAATATTAGTAGATAGAGCGGAGTACGGATTGTGCTCAAGCATCTCAACATGTTTGTAAGCTGCTGCATGGAATATTATGTCTGGTTTTGATTTGTTTAAGATATCCGCAATAGATTTGGAATTACGGATGTCTTCAAGAATAGGAATTATAGGGCATGGCGACTTTTGGCTTTCCTTGAGCTCTTTATCTATTTCAAAGAGGGCAGTTTCTTCATGATCAAG
>CEVQ01050099.1_pt1 | contig 10244 bp, 5 predicted proteins | sample 356551 | NCBI WGS metagenome assembly CEVQ01 (sample SAMEA2623756, study PRJEB7988) | marine metagenome | biome: marine biome (ENVO:00000447); feature: mesopelagic zone (ENVO:00000213); material: "saline water (ENVO:00002010), including plankton (ENVO:xxxxxxxx)" | depth 250 m | reverse complement strand
GCAGGTGCGGCAGGTGCGGCAGGTGCGGCAGGTGCGGCTGGAGTAGAAGGTAAACCTCCGAGACTGTCCGGTGAACTATCAGAAGTGGAGAATGACATGTTTTCCCCATAGAAATCATCTGTACCACTGGTGTCTAAGTCGCCGAAATCGTCTCCACCTCTTCTTGTCATAATAAGACCACCGACTACGGCGAGAACGACTAACCCTATACTACCTGCAATCAAGAGCATCGGATCTATAGGCCAGACAAAACCTTCACCTTCAGTCTCCACAGTTGGTGTGCTTGCAGTCTCGATAATTATACCCTGAGAAAAGGAACGTGAAGCGCCACTTCCTGGATCGGTAACTGTAAGTCCTACGAAATAGCTGCCGGCATTCTCATAAGAATGCGTTACTTGTTGACCTGTGGCTGTATTGCCATCACCAAAGGTCCACTCGAACAATAGTTCACTTGGACTGATTTCAGAATCTGCAGTCAGTATAGCTGAAAAACTAATATCTTCTAACATGTTAGCTGTAGAAGGCATACTTACTGATTCTATATTGAAGCTAATTGGAAGTATGGTGATTATTGCCCCCCATTCACGACAATTGGAACCCAATATACACTCATCTTCACTATCATCGTAAACTTTCAACCCGACAACATAGCCATTAGATTCAGCGTAAGCGTGATTTACCGTAGAACCTTCGGCAGTACAAACTGGAGTACCACAATTAATTCCAAAATCCCATAAGTAAGTAAGAGTATCGTTTACACCTGGATCAAATGCATTTGCAGTAAAGGTTATTGTTTGACCGACTAGAGCCTGATCAGTTTCTAAATCATTGACAGTTATAGTGACGTCAATTATAGTAGGTATCATATTATTGACAAAAATTTCTAAAGTCCTATAGGTGCTTTGATTCTCTTGATTAGTAACAGTTACGTTTAGTATGTAATCGCCGTCATTAACAAAAACATGACTGACTTGTTCTCCTTCTGAGCCTTCATAAACCTCTACTTCGGAGCCGTCGCCGAAATCCCATGTATAAATTAAATCTGAACCAGTTGGATCATCTGCCTCTACCTCGTACCATTGTGTAGAGCCTTCATATGGGGCTTCATTACCGGATAAATCTTCTATGGTTGGTTTAGGGGCCCCTATATCGAAACAATCCCAATCATCTTCACCATCCTCATCATCTGAATCTACATTGTAGCTGACGTTTTCTCCAAACTTATCTTCAACCCACAACTTAATCCAATAACAACCTTCATCAGAATACTGGTGTCTAACTTCATTATCGCCGATATGTGTTACAGTATTGTTATCACCAAAGTCCCATGTAAATTCCAAATCATCAGGATGTTCATCGGTAACGTCTACTTCGAAATAGAGTTCATTTACGGTCGATAAGTTGCCGGGAGATTGATACTCATCCTCATCACAATCACGATCATGTTCCTCTAAACAATATATCACATCGTTGATAATAGGTGGGTCATTATCTGGAGCATGAAGTTCTACATTAGAAAGGTAGTCTGAATCTTCGAAATTGTCCTGATCGTCATAAACATTTAGATAGAAATCATATTCATCGTCATCATTAGCATCATCCTGTTCAACACTAGGACTCCACGTTTCTCTAATTTCTTCTAATTCTTCTCCGGCAATGTACTGATATATTATCCATTGATCGATTAAGTATCCACTACCGTTGTAAATGTAAAATCTTACTTCAACTTCCATTTGGCTATCACCGTTAGTATCTACATCACAAATAATCAGCATCGTGTCATCTTGACCGTTATCATCTTCATCACTTGGATCGAAAACACAGTTAGTTTCATCATTTGGATTGAAATCCTCAAACCATTCATCCGATGGATTACTGCCTCCTGAAGAAACACATTCAATAACACTACCATCATTAACTTCTAAATTTGTATTATTTATCCACCGTTCATCTTCCAATTTAGCATTATGATCTAAATCTAAGAGCTTAACGTGGAAATCCCAATAAGCGTCAATCTCTTGATTCGACCAGCAAACTTGGAAATCATCTATGCCTGCGCCAGTAATCTTGAAATCATCAGAGAAGACTGCGGTTGTATCATCTTGTAGACCTGTTCCGGTTGTATAAACATCCACCTCTATTCTTATGTCGACTTCACAAGAACAGGTAGTATCTGGATCTATACTGTATATCCTTATACTATCATCAGTGCCATCTTCATCTTCATCACTAGTTTCCCAAGAAATGGCAGTTTCACTACCTGATGGATAATAATACTCGTTATCGTCTGGTTTTGGTGGTTCATCACCCTCTGCGTATAAAGTTACATCTACAATATACTCGGCTGCAACATAATCTGAATCGTCCCCATCATCACTGTCCACATCCCAAAGTCTCAATTTGAAAGTGTAATTAGATGATTTAGTAACGTTCCAATCCCAATCAAACATATCCCTATCATTTTCGTAAACTTCTATTTCATTTAGAATTTCATCAATAGTAGCATTATCTTCAGTTTCTTCTTCATCGTTGTCTAAAACGAGTAATTGGACTTTGATATCGACATATGTATCTTCTAGATGAGTATTTGGATCGTAATAGAACTCTATCCTATCCTCCGCACCATTATCGTCCCGATCCTCAGTAGAATGTCCATGACCTAGTATACGGACTTTTCCATCAATACCCCCATCACCGAAATCATCCCAGATATGGATTTCGTAATCCCCTGCAGATAAAGTCTCAATATCAAGAGTACATTCATATGCTTCAGAAAATCCTTTGTTGTCTTGACTGCCATTAGAGTGGATATAGTAATAGTCATCATCGTCAACTATGTAAATATTCCATTCAGTTTCGTAGTGCCAATAATCGACACACATTTCAAGGTTGACTGAGCCAGTTTCCCATTCAAATGGGAATTCACCATAAGTGGTATAATCGTTCTTAGCCCATTTAACATAATTTATATTTGGTGCAAAATATTCATCATCATAATACGCATCGCCGGCTGTAATGTTTCTAAGCCAATAGGTTTCTTCTAATTGAGGTTCACCGCCGATTGGATTATCTAAATCCAATAGTTTGAATTTGAAATCATAGGTGCTATTTTCAGGAGTTAGCCAACTCTGTTCAATTGTTTCAAATTCATCCTCAAAAATAACATAATCTGCGTAAAATGTGTAAGCTGCAGTGTCTTCTGGTTCACCGGTTGTGTTGTAATAAGCTTCACCTTCCACCCTAATATTTACTTCACATTTACACTCGGTATTTGGATTATAATCGAATGTTAGATTCTCTTCGCCGCCATCTCTGTTATCATCAGAGGTAGAATACCATACCTTATGATATTGGCCATTTTCAGAATCGTAATAATGATATTGATAAAATGTTTCATCATTATCCCCCCACGTAGGATGTTTCGAGCTTCCTGGTGAACGAACTTCCCCATCAGTAATCAAGACATCGTCCAGATACGCTTCGAAGGTGTAATTTCCTTCTGGTAAATCGTAAACATAGAATGCTGGTTCAGGAGCATAATAATAGTAAGGGCAGTTTGTTTCGAGATAGCCGTAATAGTAATCCATAGCGGAATTATTATCTGTGTCTCCAGACCTGTATAGATTTCCATCTGAGTCGTAAACATTGACATATCCTGTACTTTGACAATGACCTTCTGGGTTATACATGACAACCGCTAAATCATCGAATTCACCATCTTCATCCCAATCACCAAAATGATTTCCTGTGTGGTTTGTTGTTAGTGTGTTAACGTTGATTAAAATATCACAACTATGACCCCCTAACTCGCTACTCATTTCTTCAGAGCATGTGATTAGGGGTGGTTTCTCTGCGTCCGATTCGAAATCGGTGACCCATTCATAATTACATGTACCATCGCTTTCACATATAGCATTGGCCCCTACATTGTTGAAGTCTAAGAACCCGTCAGTATTGGTTTGACCTTGGTGTGTTTGTAGTCTCTGTGCACCTTGTGGACCGGTGGTCCAGAGATACATTGTAACTGTTAAATTATCTACAGGATCTTCATCTACATGAGCGTAAAAGCGGATGTCATCGAAAGCACCATCACCAGTGCCATTCCAAACCATAGTATCGACATTTATTGAAACACCTGGACCTTCACCGGGAGCTGTGAGACTTATGTTATACATCCAAAGATAGTCCTCTAATTTGTTATTATTATCCATGTCCAATAGTGTAGCATTAGCATCAAAATTTCCAGTCTCGTCAGTAATCCACGATAATCGTATATCTTGAACGTTTACACGATTTATTGTGGCCTCTTCTCTAACGGTAGCGACGAGTTCTTGCGTTTCATTATTATATATAAAAATTTCAACTAAAACTCGAACATCACAACTACAATCTGTATCTGGATCTATTCCGTTGTATGCACCTTTGAAGGTGACATTTTCATCGGCACCGTCATAATCGTCATCATTGGTTTCATATGTGACTCGAGTAGCGCTAGTTGCAGGATAAAACCATTCATTTACATCCCCACCACTACCTGAAACACTAACTACGATTTCGCCTGTCGCATCTGAACGATCATCGCTGTATGGATTAGAACCTTCATCGTCATCTCTAAACTGGTGACTCCAATTATCGCCCGGTAGAATATCTCCAGAGCCGAAAGACCCGTCGTCTGCAGTAACGGTGTGGGTCTGCGTATCTTCATTCTGCCATACAACTTCGTCCTGTGCATAAATTTCTAAATAATTAGGGTCGTAACCATCAGATGTGATTGTTACATAATGAGTATCTGCATCTGCACTACTAAATACAGTTAGAATAGAGAATAGACCTGCTAAAAGAAGCAATGAAGCGAAGCGGAATATTCTCTTATCGTGCATACTACCGAATAACGCAACTTAATATGGTTGTATTAATCTTTACTGTTAGGGGCCTTTCTACGACGCCACATACTATAAACAGAATAAAGAACGACGAAGGATATTATTACATAATCTGAAAGAACATCTCGCATATCTTTCTCTTCGGCGGGAATGATTATTTCTATGATACGTACGAATTGTGTAGAAGCCCCGTCACCATCAGTTGCTGTAACTGTAACATTATACGTTCCTTCAACGGAAAATGAATGTTTAGCTTCAAAGGGATTTAGATTGCCGCCTGAAATTTTTACTGCGTCTGAATCATTGCAAGGTAAGAGGCAAAATTCCCAGAGTACCTCCACTGCATCTAAATCTGAAACGAGTATTGTGAAAGATAAGGTCTCACCAACACCCCCTTGATCTGGTATTGTGAAATTATAGATAAATGGAGCTCTGTTACTAATAGTAACACTCCAATTAGTAGAATTGGTTTCTCCGTTAGAATCGACCATTGTTAATGATACTAGATAGACGCCGTCGTTGTTGAATGTGTGGTATGTATTGAATGTCGATTCATTAGAAGTGATACCAGTACCGTCGCCGAAATCCCAAGTAGTATCAACGGTATCGCCATCTGGATCTGTGACATTAGATACAGTGTATGTTAACGTAAGACCTTCAAGACCTTCTGTTGGTGCAATAATTGAATCTACTTCTGGTGGATCAGCTGAAGCAGAAGTTGACAAAAATAGTACAAAAACTGAAACGAAAATAGCAGTCACGACATTAGATGAGTAACGGGTCAACACGAGAGATGTGTTTAATTGGATAATTAACCTTTCGGGATGGCGATTAATCTGGATTCCAGATTGTATCTTCAATATTTGAATTTCTATTACTGACACGTGCTAATGTAAACAACCAATCACTTAGGCGGTTCAAATATTGAATGAAAATGGTGTTTACATTTTCTTTCTCGGATAGACGACAAACAGCTCGCTCTGCCCTTCTACAAACTGTTCGAGCTATGTGTAATCTTGAAGCTAATTCAGAGCCTCCAGGTAGAATAAAATTTTTGAGTTCTGACAATGAATCAGAAAACCCGTCTATTTCACCCTCTAGAACTTCTGTTGACTTTGAATTCCATTCTGGAAGGCTTTTCTTAGTATCGGAACTGGCTGAATCAGGAGTTGCGAGCCATGAACCTAAAACAAAGAGATTACGATTTTCTCTTTCTAATATCTTTTTGATTTGCTTATCGGATATTGATGCGCACCAACCCAATATTGAATTCAACTCATCGACTTCGCCATAGGCATTGATACGTTCGTTACTCTTCGAGATTTCATCGCCACCTATAAGGCCGGTTTTGCCACCGTCACCACGTTTTGTGTATATTTTCACAGAACTTCAAAATACTGGAGTTAAAAAAACATTCTTATTAATTAACTATTGACTTTTATCAATAATTTTCGTGAAATATTAAGATGAGAAGAGACTGCTAGGAATACATTAGAATCTGCATCAACGAGATGTTCAATCCATTTATCAATTGTTTCGTTTGATGGTTTTGGTGCATCTTCTCCTTGACATGAAACAGCTATTTCATAAAGTTGAGATATAGATAACCGACCGTGGCTACTTAGATTGCCTGTATAGTCCTCCCATGCCTTATCTACTGATTTAGCAAAACGTAACAATGGTGCTGTTGCATCTTCTAAGCCGTTTGTCTTGAATTCTTTGTATAAAGATAAATCGACACCAGTAGGGGCATTGCCTGTTATTTTTGAGCTGAATCCCCAATAAGTTAGCGCTGCCTTTCGAGCGGTTTTTTGCGCAGACATGGAAGCAGAATTGAAAGGGAAACTAAAATGTAACGGGTGTGAAAAACCTTATTTTAAACGGGCGATACAGAAATGAGTAGTATGGAAATAGAGGGAGAAAAAAGAGCTCTTTTGATTAGCCTGATATTGATTGGCTCCCTTGTACTATCGAGTGGATGCATATACGAAAAAGAAGATTCCCAAAAAGATAGTGATGGAGATGGCGTTCCAGATAATGAAGATGCGTTTCCGAATGATTCGACAGAATGGGTAGATTCAGATGGAGATGGAAATGGAGATAATAGCGATCCAGATCCAAATGATGCAGATAGTTATGATTCAGATGGAGACGGGTATCCAGATTACATTGAGATTCTGGTTGGTACAGATCCTAATGATCAATATTCGAAACCTCAAGACAGAGATAATGACTACATACCAGATTCAATGGATGATGACAGTGATAATGATGGTTGCCTAGATGATTATGATGTATTTCCTAATGATGAAACCGAGTGCTATGATACTGATGAAGATGGAACTGGAGACAATGCGGATGAAGATGATGATAATGATGGTTGCCTAGATGAAGATGATGATTTTCCATATGATTCAATGGAATGCTTGGATACTGACAAAGATGGTGTTGGAAACAATGCGGATGAAGATGATGACAATGATGGATACAATGATACTGTAGAATTAGAAGAGGGGAGCGATCCGCTTGACCGGTACTCAACGCCGCCTGATTGGGATGGTGATTTCATACCAGATTCAATAGATACGGATGATGATAATGATGGAGTAGGAGATGAAAATGATAAATGTCCAGAAACGGAAATAGGATATCCAGTAGATGGAGAAGGTTGTGGAGATTATCAAAGAGATACTGATCGCGATGGGGTGAGTGATAAATATGATACATGTCCAGAATCTTTATTTCATGAAGAAGTGGATCAGTATGGATGTTCTTACTTTGAAAGGCCGATACCTTGGTCCGAGGGAAATAGTAGTGAATACATGGGAACAGTTGGCGAGTTTACTGTTTTAGTAATGGATATGGAAAGTTCCGGTGATGGAAATTTAGTATATGCAAATACGTCGTTTGAATTGAAAGAGGAATGGAATGGAGAAGAGACTTATCTTTTCATTCTAAGAAATTATGAAGATACGATGGATCATGCTTATTGGTCATCACCAGAGATTGCTAAACTTTTCCAAAAATCACCAGACAATGTTCACTATTTCTTTGGTGGTTATGGAACTCAAACATACGCAGATAGGAGTTACCTATGGACTCAAGTTGCCAGAGCTATACTCTCTCTTGGCCCATCTGAAACAGAACATTGGGCAGCGCACGTTCACTTTCTAACTACAGATGCCATGTTCTATAATGAAGCGATGGGAGAATTTATTGAAAACAAAGAGAATCCTAATCTGTTTGGAATAGACCAACAGCAGAGATGGCAAGAAGTTGGCCTCTTTTGGGATGCAAACTTTGTTGACACGAATACTAGTTGGTCCGGTTTCAGTAGCGACCCTCCCATACTTTTTGTGAATGATTACCTTCCTATATGGATGTTATCGAATGAGGCGATATATTTCAATTATGAGATTGGAATGGAACGTGAATTGAGAGCTTTAGAATACCATGCAAGAGAGATTGCTCTTTGGGACTGGGAGATGGGTCAAGATTACACACATGCAGGTGGTTGGGGTGGTGGCTATAGTAGTTGGACATTGGCCGACTTACCTAATTCAGAAATGATGAGTCAATATGATTCGATGTCGATTTACGTCTATCAGGCATGTGGAGATCATAACATATGCAATGAATGGGATTTCTTCGCGAATATGCACGCCTATGAACCTGCAAGCTGTACAGCAGGTAACTATGCAGATGAGACGAATTGTACAAATGCTGGAGGTCAATGGAATTCTAGAGAATATATTGGAGAGATTGGGAGGTGGATTACGGCCTATGGAAGAGAGGGGCGCTGGATTACAGATACTACACCGATGTTAGCTCTGTTGCAAAGTGGTGGAGAGAAGGAATTTAGATTTAGTTGTCCTAATGGATACGGTTTGACTGTCAAAATATTCATGTGGAATGAAGAGAAAGAGGTTAGACCTGTGGCAGCAGATACTTTGTGGGGTTTTACAACCAAGGCTTTCAATTTAGATTACAATGATAATTTTGAAGAGCAGACGTTTGAAGTTGACGAAGAGATTGTAAAAGTTGAAATTGTTGCATATTTGAGTGGGCATGGACATAGTAGTACTGATGAAAATTGTGCTGAATTTTGTAATCATCAACATGAGTTTACAATTAACGGAGAGACGATGCCTCTATTGGAACATCTGAATGCAGGAGTGGCGTATGGATGTAATGATTTAGTGAATGTTGGCGTTGCACCTAATCAATATGGAACGTGGGTTTACGGTAGAGCGGGATGGTGTGCTGGACAGGATGTTGCACTAGACAGGATAGATATTACAGAACTGATTGAGCAGGGAGAAAATAGCCTTCTTTACAGAGGATTGTATGAAGGAGATGAGTACGACCCGAGTGTTACGGATCCGGATGGTTACTTACCTGAAATAAAGTTGAGCATTTGGATAATATACTACACGGCATAATAGGGTTCATGACTAATGTAGCAATAGAAACATCAGCAGGCAGAATACTTGTTAAATTATATGATAACAGGGCTCCAAAAACCGTGGAGAATTTTCTAGGTTTAACTAAGAAGGGATTCTACAATGGTTTACACTTCCATCGAGTGATAAAGGACTTCATGTTACAAGGAGGGTGTCCTAACTCTAAAGATCCGAATAATCCTAGAGCGGGAATGGGAGGTCCTGGACATTCAATTAAATGCGAATTTCATCCTGAATTAAAGCATGACAGACCTGGAATATTGAGTATGGCTAATGCTGGACCGAATACTGGAGGAAGTCAATTCTTTCTAACTACAGTAGCAACTCCTTGGTTGGATAATAACCATGCTATATTCGGTGAAGTGACCAAAGGAATGGAAATTGTAAAACAGATAGAATCGACTAAAACAGGAGCTAATGATAGACCTGTTAAACCTCAAAAAATAATATCTATTAAAGAGATTTGAATTTAGAACATCTATATTTAAACAAAAACCGGTTCCATACGCAGAAAATTCCTATTTAACGGTCGAGCCGACGGCTGAATTAGCAGTTGTGACTATTAGTTACTGCGGGCTGAACACCTCGAAGTGTAATTTTCCACTACCGAAGTAGTTTCCAAAGACACTGTAATTCTCGGTGCGTACACCCCAGCTCTATCAAACCTATCTTCTATAGGTGTCATGATGCCTCGTTTCGAGGCGGGTTTCGAGCTTAGATGCTTTCAGCTCTTATCCCTTACAGCGTGGCTGCCCAGCGGTGCCCTGTCGGACAACTGGTAAACTAGTGGCTGCGAACCCCCGTTCCTCTCGTACTAAGGGATCCTTTCTCTCTGGCATCAAACAGTTCCGGCACATAGCAACAAACCTGTCTCACGACGGTCTAAACCCATCTCACG
>CEVQ01015993.1_pt1 | contig 10246 bp, 6 predicted proteins | sample 356551 | NCBI WGS metagenome assembly CEVQ01 (sample SAMEA2623756, study PRJEB7988) | marine metagenome | biome: marine biome (ENVO:00000447); feature: mesopelagic zone (ENVO:00000213); material: "saline water (ENVO:00002010), including plankton (ENVO:xxxxxxxx)" | depth 250 m | reverse complement strand
ACTGTCAAATCTATAATTGATCTATCAAAAGAATGGATAGTATCAAACGAGGGGAAGGCCTTGACGTATGTCTGCAAAGGATTTGCAATATTATCGGCAACAGAATGTATCTTCCTTACTGCTGTTAATCTTGCCCGATAATCTGCATTCCTAACACTTTCTTCAACCTTTGAAGCTCTTCTCAGGGCTCTATCTACAAGTTCTTCTGCTGTAGCAATTGTTGGTATTTCTTGAAGATTCACAGATTATCTATGATGACATCACCAAATTCACTACATTTTAGCAATTTAGCACCATCCATTAGCCTCTCAAAGTCATAAGTGACGGTCTTAGCCCCTATAGTTTTCTGCATTCCTTCTACAATAAGATCTGCAGCCTCTGTCCATCCCATATAGCGAAGCATCATCTCACCCGATAGAATTACTGACCCCGGATTGACCTTGTCTTGACCTGTGTATTTGGGTGCTGTACCGTGTGTTGCCTCAAACAATGCATGTCCAGTATCATAATTTATGTTCGCCCCGGGAGCGATTCCAATTCCACCAACCTGGGCTGCAAGGGCATCCGAAATATAATCTCCATTAAGATTCAGGGTCGCAATAACATCATATTCTGAAGGGCGAGTCAGGAGTTGCTGTAACATTGCATCAGCAATCACATCCTTGATCACTATCTGGTCTCCATTCTCAGGATTCTTGAAGCTGTGCCATGGACCTCCATCAATAGGCTGAGCTCCAAATTCTTCACGGGCAAGCTCGTATCCCCAATCTCGGAATCCACCCTCAGTGAACTTCATTATATTCCCCTTATGAACCAAGGTCACCGATTTCTTGGAATTTGAAATGGAATATCTAATGGCTGCGCGAACAAGTCTCTTGGTACCCTCACTAGAAACGGGTTTGATACCTATCGAACTTGTATCTGGAAAACGTATATTGGAAACATCCATCTCGTTTTTAAGAAATTCAATTACTTTCTTGACTTCATCACTGTTAGCTTTCCACTCGATACCAGCATAGATGTCTTCTGTATTCTCTCTGAATATTATCATATCCACTTTAGCTGGTTCTTTAACGGGGCTTGGAACACCTGTGAACCAACGAATCGGACGAACACAAGCAAACAAATCCAGACGCTGCCTTAATGTAACATTAAGACTCCTGAAACCACCACCAACCGGGGTTGTCAATGGTCCCTTGATTGCAACCAAGTGCTCCCTGATAGAAGCCAATGTCTCATCAGGCAACCATTCACCAGTCTGTTTGAACGCCTCCTCACCAGCTAGAATCTGTTTCCAAGAAATCTTTCTATCATTACCATATGCCTTTTGAACGGCGGCATCTAATACCTTGATTGCTACCGGAGTGACATCCTGACCTATGCCATCCCCTATAATTACTGGAATTATAGGATTGTTAGGCACTTCCAGATTTCCTCCGCTGCAGGTAACTGAGGCCGGATTCATAATCGGGGCTAGACAGGCCTGTATAAATCGACCACGGATGTTATATAATAAACACGGTTTTGTATGTGGTTCAATGGGAATTCTAAACGGTATTGTTGTCAGAACTGCACCTTGGATGCCGAAGTTTATTATTGGAAGAATTGCCTCAGTTTATGTTGCTGGAGATAAATTAGAAGATGGTCTAAATCTAGCAAAGTTGGTTAACTCTAGAGGATTCTCAGCCACCCTAGACTTATTGGGCGAAGAGGTACATAACAGAACCGAAACAAACAAGGTAAGAGACTTATATTGCGAACTATTCGAAGGAATTGCGAATTTTGGAATAGATTGTAACGTGTCTCTCAAACTCACTGCACTAGGTCTTAGAATCAATGAAGAACTTTGCTGGGATAATCTAAGCGTTGTTTTGGACAAGGCCCGAGAATACAACAATTTTGTGAGACTGGACATGGAGGATTCGAGTGTAACGCAGGCGACAATCAACATGTGTATGAAAGCAAAAGATTACTACCCAAAATGTGGAACTGTACTTCAAGCCTACATGAGAAGAACGGTAAATGATGTTAAAACTATAGTAAGTGTGGATCGCTCACACGATACTAATCTTAGAATATGTAAGGGAGCATACAAAGAGAGCTCAGAAGTTGCATACCAAGGTTATCAGGAAGTTCGAGACAACTATCTAGACGCTGCCAGAGCAATGATTGAAAATGAAGTCTACACAGGATTTGCCACACACGATGAATGGCTGATAAATGAAATAGAAGCACTGGTCGAGGAACTTGGATATCCCAAAGATAAATATGAGTTTCAAGCCTTGTCGGGAGTACCTATAGACAAAACTCTGGAGAGACTGAGGGACAAGGGACACAAAGTAAGATACTACATTCCATATGGTCCCGAATGGTATGCTTATTCCCTTAGAAGAATGAAAGAAAATCCAGACATATGGAAATACACTTTGAAGGCGTTCTTGTTCCGTTCTAAGCATAGAAATTAGAACGTCATCTTTTTGTAAAGCATCCGAGTAGCAAAGATATGGCGAGGAAAGTCAGAAGGAAAAAAGGCAACCCGAAAGCTGCCATTCCCACATATCGAGAAGAGGGTGTCAAGGCAGCTAGGCCAGATACCAGACCGGCTCTCATCGCATTATTCCTTGTTATCCTGTTAATCGGAAGCGCATTGTACTTCACATCGATGGTAGAAGAGGCACCAGTTGTAGAATATGGAGTAGAGGCCGAGCTCTTGACTAATAATCATAACACAGAACCAGGATATGACACTGACTTTGTATTAATCGTGGAGAATACGGGTTCCATAACCGATACGTTTGATATAGGTGTAAAATCCAATGATGGTGGATTTGTGATAACTATTGAAGAAGGATACGAATCAATAATTGTGGGTAAAGACAAAATGAAACCTATTATAATCAATGTGAAAACATCAGCTTCGGCCACTGGACTATTGTATGCTCACTTGGAAGTAAGGTCCCAAGGTGATACTAGCCAGAAAGTAGAGGTAAGGTTAGATGTCAACACAGACTATACATTTGGGAATCTGAGCTCTGTAGGCAACTCAGTAAGTGTTCACTACGCAGGTATTCTAGCCAGAAATGCGGAACTATTTGATTCAAGTATGGAATACGTATGGGACAATTATAAAAACTGGAAATCAGGCGTTACAGATGGTAACAAACATACTGAGACTCTAAGTGCAGATAACATTGGATGTGATTCGCCTAGCACTCACGAAGACTGTGATGGAAGTAGGGGTATGATACCTGGTTTTGATGCAAAGATGGTAGGAATGTATGAGGGACAATCACTAGCTGTAAGGATTCCAGCTAAAGACGCATACGGTGAAACTGGAACAAGTGATCTAACTGGAGAAGATTTAATCTTTGAGATAGTGATAGTTAGTATAGATTAATCATTTTAGACTAAACGGCAAAGCTTCCAAATTCACGGCAGAATACACAGGGTCCATTTCCTCCTGAGGGTTCCCCACAAGAAGGGCATGAGGATAATTCAGAAGGAGCTGGAGAATTCTCTCTTATCTTCTCCATACCGTTAAGGAGAGAATGACGGGTGCCAGGTTGTTTATTCTCTAGTTCGAGCAACATCTTACGGAAAAGATTCCTTTGGGCTCTGCCTGCATGCGGACAATCTCCATCATGGAAATTCATACCTTTTAAGAATGCATAAAGATAAACTTCCTGTTCAGGTAAACGCCTAAGTGGGAGCAGTCTGGGAACAAAACCTGACTGAACATATTTGTGTGGTGCCATTCTAACAAGACGGGAAACATCACCTCTAGAATGGTTCATTAATACTGTTTGTGAGAAATCATCAAGATTATGCCCTAAAACCATACAATCCACATTCGCACTCTTGGCCATATTATTCAAGGATCTACGTCTTAAGACACCACATGGTGAACAAGGAGAAGCAACGGGAGGGATCTTCCGTAAAAGCTCGTCCAGTGTCATCCCTATCAGATCCTGGTAAGAAGAGATTCTTAATTCCACATCTAGGTCAGAACATTGTTTCTTAGCATACTCTAATGATTCCGAACGATAACCTTCAATGCCCTCATCTACACAAAGCGCAATAAGTTCAATCCCTCTATTTTTAGAATACATATTCAAAATGTGTAGAGATACTGATGAATCCTTTCCACCAGAAAGTCCAATTCCAATTCGGTTTATCTTCAGCTCTGAACTCTGACTAAGGTGATTAATCTGATTGCGTAATTCTCTATCAGCATTCTTTTCAAAGGATCTGAAAAAACACTTCCTACATAGTACTTCTCCAGAATAACGACGACTGATTACAGGCTCAGATTCACACGATTTACAGGGCACATCTAAGTATACATAGTACTTTATATTGATTAGAGGTTACCAAAAGTATGACGCTTAAATGACACAATTATTATTTTATAAAGATGTTTTTGACACATTATTACTGTCAAAAAGCGTTAAGTTTATATACTATGTTCTCCTAATTGATGTTAACATGGCACCATTAGGACCTCTTACTACAAACCGCTTAACTGTCCGTTTGGATCCGGAAAGGGCAGCTAGGCTCGAGTATTGGGCAACTGAGAATCCCATAAAGATAAAATCATATAATCAACTAATTCAAGAAGCACTGGACGAATATCTAGATCGAAATACAGCTTCACCCACTGAAGGTGCAATCACCATAACCATGCCTGAGAAGGTTAGAGATAAACTTCACAATCTTCAAGAACAAGGTTACGGCAATATAGATCATCTTACTTGTGAAGCCATCAACCAATATTCAGTTCTTAAATTGAAAGAAGAAAAAGAATACCAATTCCTCAGTAATGAAGTTAACACAATAGCCAATAGCAGAAAAGTGGTCTTTTCAGACTATGGGAGCGACTAGAACTCCATGATGGATCGTCTGGAGAGTTTTGACAGTAGTGACCTGATGGAATTTATTGCCCCTCCAAAAATAAAGATAGTAGGTGTAGGCGGTGCTGGTAATAATACTTTGAGCCGTTTGTACTCTCGTAAAATAAAGGGTGTAGAAACTTTTGCACTTAACACAGATGCTATGCATCTAGATAATTCTCAGGCTGATTTCAAAACTGTCCTAGGAGCAGAAATAACACAAGGAAGAGGAGCAGGAGGAGATCCACATTTAGGAAGAAGATGTGCAGAAGAAGACGAAAAAATCCTGAGAACTATGGTAGATGGAGCTGATATGGTATTCGTAATTGCCGGTATGGGTGGAGGTACAGGTACTGGAGCTGCTCCTGTAGTTGCACAATATGCAAGAGAAACTGATGCCTTGGTAGTTGGTGTTGCAGTCTTGCCTTTTAGCACTGAGGGAATCAATAGACGAAAATGTGCAGTCAGAGGATTACTAGAACTAAAAAACAATAGTCATTGTGTTATAGAATTAGATAATGAAAAACTTAATGATGTTACAAAAGGCAAATACCCTATGGGACAAGCATTCGCAGTTATGGATGACCTGATAACTGAAACCGTGCAGTCCTTATCAGAAGTGGTGACTGAACCATCCACCATTAATGTGGACTTTGCCGATCTAAGAAAGATTATAGAAACCGGAGGTAATGCAAAAGTCCTCTATGGTGAATCCGAGAGTTCTGAACCTGGTGATGTTCTTGATGCGGTACTGTGTAACCCTATCCTAAGTCCACTCATAGGCTCTGATTACAAGGGCGCAGAAGCTGTCTTGCTGCACATTGCTACAGGCAATGAACTTACGTTAAACAGTTGCTCTGAGGTTGTCTCAGCTCTAGAATATGAACTCTCAGATGATGTTAATCTAATCTGGGGACTGAGAACCGATGATTCCATGGGTTCCAGTGTGAAAGTAGTCATGCTAGTTGCCTCCATTCCTGAAATTGAATCATCGGAATTAGAAGACATTAAAGAAAGTCTATCCTCTCTGGGCGATTCTGTTCAGATGATTAACTGATTGTTATCACACCTTCGCTGTAAGTCGCATTCAGGCCATGGGGATGAGGCTTACGGCACCACAACTACATCAATCAGCTAAAGCGATAGCTGAGCCAATGCGTACCGAACCCAGAGGGAGGGGCCAGAAGGCCCCTTTTTTGCGACTCAGGTTCTGTGAATCCGAGTGCTTACTCTTCTTCTCTATGTCTGAGGGCAATACCTACAGCAGCCAATAAGCCACTCAAGGTCATGCTCATTAACGACAATGAGAAAGATGGTACTGTGTTTACTTCCTTCACAGCTGTTATAGTGATCGGAACGCGGTTGTTGTTCTCGTTCGACTCAGCAACCGAATCTTCCGTATCTACAGCTAGATAGAAAGTGTATGCACCACTGTTAGCTTCTCCGGGACCTGCAGCCATACCTAACTGCGCTGCAGTAGCCTTGAAAGCAACATACTTCTTGTTGCCCTCTACGATAATCTCAGCGCCTTCAGCTGTAGTCCTAGTCTCATCTATAGCCCAACCACTACTGGTCCAGTAGATTGCCACTTGAACACCCAAAGAATTACTCTCGAAGTTCAATAGTCCAACCTTGAAGGTTCCAACCGTCTCAGTGCCAGAGTTCAATACTTCAAACATGAAACTGAAATATGGATCTCCGTCACCAGTCTTCTTTTCCCATCCGACACCACCAGATTCACCCCATCCTGTAGCATGGGAAATGTATCTTACATCGCTTCCAATAGAAAGGTCTGGTTTGGCTATAATCATAGTTGCTTGACCGTCTGAATCACCACTGGTAAAAGTGGTGTCATAATCAGCCCAAGAACGCGCATCGGCCTGAATACTATAGGTTCCAGGTGGAGCCCAAGCTGCAAAACCAATGGTAACATCTACTGAAACTGTAGATACCGAACCGGGAGCAACAAGGCTCGAAGCGGTTGGTTCACTAGGCTTACCTGCAACACTGTCCCAATTGGATTTGGTTGGATTGCTTATTCGCCAGCCTGTCGTGGATGTGTATTCTGTCGTTCCACTGGGCCAGGTTATGAGTCCTCCTTCATTGATGTAGGCTGTTTGATCACCACCACTGGTGTCATCACGACCTCCACCCCATGAACCACCTATTGGTCCAATGGCCACAACACTGTCTTTACCCTGCTGAAGGATTGAATCCATTTCAGCGGTAGTTCCATCATCTAAAGTGACAAAGGAATTAGCTGGGACTGTTATAACAAAGTCGACTACAGCAGCGTCCGAAGCAGCTCCATAGTTGTTCACCTTAACAGTGTAAGTTCGAGTTACCGAATCACCAGTTGATGAAGATGGCTCACCATTCTGAGTAGTCGGTGATATCTCCTTGACATCTACTGAGTAGTCATCCAAACCAAAGACGGATGGATAATACGCGGTGAAAGTTCCACCATCACCAGCACCTGTGTTAGTTCCAGTCAGACGAATCTGCATGGAATTACGGACGTACTGATCCTGTAGATTACCTGAACCATCGCTCAGCTGTGCTACGCTTCCCAAATCAGCAAAGAAAGTCTGCTTGGTTGTGTTATCGAAACTGCTGCTACCAGTCCAGCGGTCAGGCAACTGGGTGTAGTTTGCTCCAGGTATGGAGTACAAAGTTGACTGCTGGTCTGCAGCTCTCCACTTTACATCATACCAGGCACCACTTGAACCAGCTCTAACCTGAGCTTTCACATGAGCATCTGTTAAATCATACTCGGCTTCTACAACTAGGAAAGGTTTGCTGTTCCAGACATCGAAGGAATCTGATGTTAAGGATCCATCATTTTCCCCATCCCAAACATAGGAACCCTCACTCCAGCCACTACCTGTTGTCCACTCATCACCAGTCAGAAGTGCAGCACCAAGTACAATTGTAACTGTCTTGATGTTATTGGCTGGGTTCTCGTCAGGAACCTGCTGCTGGTCATCTCTCCAAGCCGTTATTCTCATCTGGTAAATTCCAGGCGAAAGGCCGGAACCCCAAGTCCAGTCACTACCAGCGGTAGTTGGATCAACAGTAAAGGATTCACCTTTTTCAAGAGCAATTGGAAGTGTGAAGTAGTTGAAGGAATGGTCAGCAGGCCACACGCGCAGACCATTAGAGTCTGTCATGACGGCTGTAACCGTCACACTTGTCTGAGGCTCTAAGCCTATTCCCTTAACTGTAACTGACAAATCATGTTCTCCACCAGAAGCTGCATAGCGTTCAGTTGAGACGTCCGTGATGTCCAAGTTGTTACGATATTCATTACCTATGACATACAGGTCATCTATCATAACTCCCTTACCTCCGCCAGTCGAAGTCACCACTCTAAAGTCAATCCAGGTCTGATAGCCTTCAAAAGCGTCCAGACTTAGTTCTTCAACGACCCATTGATCTTGTTCAGCACTTGACCATGCACAACCACAATCTCCCTCATAGGTCTTTATGACTGTCCACGTTCCAGAAGACATCTTCTGGTCACTATCGAAATCAGTAGCTGCTCTTACCTCAAGTCTGTCTCCTGATGCCAAGTCCCATTTGATAGCAAAAGATAGAATTGGTTTGAAAGCAGCTCTGAGGTCCACATTGACATCAGTCTGGAATCTGTCACCATTTCCATCACGATCAAAGGTATCCTGTGTAATCAGACTATCGTCAGAACCACCAGCTGTGGTCGGATTGGATTTACTATATCCACTTTCCTTAGCATATTGCCAGACGTACTGTCCTGAATATGCATCATTGTCTATATCTCGTTCAACCCAACTATTCTGGCCTCCAGATAATCGACCCACAGTAGTATAGGAATAAGGATCCCTATCACTATCTATGTCATCGAAGAAGAAAGTATCAAACACACGGAATGACACCGTCATGGAATTATTCCACGGGAAGAAGTCCTTACCAGCCGGCACTAACACCTCCACCGTAGCGTAATATGTATTGGCACCCATACACTGGAATAATGCGAACAACTCTGTCTGGTCCTCATTACCTCCACCAGCTGTAACATCACCATAGCGTGATTCTCCATCAAGGTTTGGAATCGAAGGCTGGGTTGTATCCAAGAGTCCAGACTCATCCTCACCCTGTAAATTAGTCACAGATATCTTGACAGGTAAATCGGTCCATGATGCTTCACCAGCATTGATGACTGTAGCGTTAATCTCTCTCCATAGACTGTTACCGCCATTGTTCTTGACGACAAAGTCGTTATCGACTGTAACGTCTCCAACGGCAACATCACGAGTTATCTTTTCTGTTCCACGGAAAACAATCTCGTCTATCCACCAACCATTGAATGGCCGGTTGCTGTTTTCTGTGTTCTGGTCACTATCAGCATCTGCTTGAACTCTCCAGTAAACGGAACCAGTGTCATCAGAACCATACCAATCAGATCCGAGTACATATCCCTGATACTTGCTATTACTACCACCCCAGAGATACCATGCACCTTCACCTGGACAGAATCCAGAGTAATTGATTAAGTTGGTCCATGAAGTTCCATCCTTGGATATTTGCATCCGGAAGTAATCACCAGATTCCATACATCCACTGAAAAGCATACCAACTACAACCTCCTCCATGGCAGTCAAGTCAAGAGGTGGGGAAACAAACCAGTCATCCTGATAGGGTTCCATCGTAAACTTTGGACATCCAGTATCTGAAAGCGAATTACTGCCCCAGGTACAGCTTCCGTCACTGTTACTCTTGTACCAGCCTTTCGAGCTGGACATTCCCAATGAAGACTTACCTTCGTGGTAGACTGTACCGACGGTCTTGTTCAACGAACCTCCGTCCGCAAGGCAGGTCTCTGCATCTACTGCCCATCCACAACCATCTGCATCTGTATCATAACTAGATATACGATGGAAGTTGATGTGATCAAGACTGTTTGCACCGTTGTCATCACTGTCACCAAATGTGATTGACGGACCAATTTCGTCCTCAGGTAACTCACCATTCTCAATCCACTTGCCTACTCCTACATCGGCTTGAACATAGTTGTTAGGCGATCCTTGGTCTCCAGTGTGCTTAACTTCTACTATAATTCTGTCCATTCCTGCACTTGTGAAAATAACATGACGGGCTTTGTTCTCATCAGCACCATCATATATACGCTGCAAGCGGTCATTCTCCTTATTGAAAGTAAAGACAATACTATCGCCGCTCTGCATGGAATCCGAGATGTGCATTGGATGACCTGCAGGGAAAGCCCTTGTGTCGAAGGTACTGTCAAACAGAACCTGACCAAATTGGTTCTTCAACTTAAGATGAACTGCAGTGCTAGCCTGCGGCAGCATACCATAGTTAGT
>CEVQ01055219.1_pt1 | contig 10255 bp, 9 predicted proteins | sample 356551 | NCBI WGS metagenome assembly CEVQ01 (sample SAMEA2623756, study PRJEB7988) | marine metagenome | biome: marine biome (ENVO:00000447); feature: mesopelagic zone (ENVO:00000213); material: "saline water (ENVO:00002010), including plankton (ENVO:xxxxxxxx)" | depth 250 m | reverse complement strand
ACCCACATCCCGACCTTCCTAATCTGGATGTGCTTGAAAGGAACTCCAGTAGATATTGGTTCGTATGTTCCATCGAATGACATATCTTGTCTCCACCAGACAAACAGCCCAATACCGATTACCGCTATACCTACGATAACCAGAGGTAGGTACCACATGTCGAACTCGCCGAAACTGAACAGACCTCCGAAGGTCAGCAAGAATACTCCAATTCCAATTGACATCACCAGCGGCGACCAGGAGTTGTGCGGGGCACCATGGCCCCAATCGTGTGGCCCCCATGGACTGGGGTGGTCGTCATGATCGTGGTAACCACCGCTCAATGCGAACCCTCCTCTGGTGAATCATCTGAAACCATCAATCTGCGGAACATCTGTCCGAAAATACCTGGCTCATTGGCTACATGTTCGTTTGCATCCTTGAGTTCAGGTAGGTTGTGTGGATCGAAACTTGGCGTAGGAGGAGGAGAAGTAGTCATCCACTCGAATGACCAGCCTCCCCATGGATCTGCAGGGGCTTTTTCTCCCCTGACTAGTGACTTGATCATATTGTAGACCATAATCAGATTGCTAGCGAAGAAGAGGAATGCCGATATAGAAATCAGCATGTTCCAGTCTGCAGCCCACTCGGGCAGGGCATTGAAGTCATCAGTAGTGATGTAGTATGTATGAGTCCTACGAATCATACCCACGACACCTAGCCTGTGCATAGGCCAGAACAGTGCGTTGTAGGAGATGAATGCAGTAAGGAAGTGTAGCACACCCAATCTCTCATCCAGCATCCTTCCAGTCATCTTTGGATACCAGTAGTATATCGCAGCGAAGAATCCGAAGACCGTGCCACCCACCAGCACATAGTGGAAGTGGGCAACAACGAAGTATGTCTCATGCAAGTGCACATCCATTGCCATGGAAGGGAAGAACATACCAGAGATTCCACCCAGAGTGAATGTCACCAAGAAGCCCAGAGTCCACAGAGTATGCGTCCTGTAGACTAGAGAGCCTCCATGCATCGTTTTGAGCCAGTTGAAAATCTTGATTCCCGTGGGCACGGCAACTAACATAGTAGTAAGCATAGTTACGAATCGAAGTGTTGGCGACATACCTGAGGTGAACATATGGTGACCGTATACGATGAACGAAACTAGACCGATTCCTGCCATGGCGTAGACCATCGACTTGTATCCGAAAATCGACCTTCGGGCACTGGTGGCGATGACTTCCGATATCACTCCGAAGGCGGGAACTATGACAACGTACACTTCAGGGTGCCCGAAGTACCAGAACAAGTGACTCCACAGCAACGGATCTCCTCCGGCTGCGACATCGTAGAATGCAGTTCCAATAGTACGATCTAGATATACCTGAATCAGACCGACACCGAATGCAGGGATGGAAAGGAACAACATCAGATTGGCGACCAGTATAGACCAGGTGAAAAGAGGCATCTGGAACCAGCCCATTCCGGGCGCTCGCATTACCGCCATTGTGGTGAGGAAGTTAATCCCAGTCAACGTTGAAGATGCTACCAACATTAACTGCCCTGCAGCCCACATACTGACTCCTGAGTGAGTGGTTTCGGTCACGACATAAGGGGCGTAACCAGTCCATCCTGTGTCAGCACCCTGACCGCTAAACACTCCTGTGAAGATTAGTAGGGCTGCAACGGGCTGGAGCCAGAACGACATCGCGTTGAGGCGAGGGAAGGCTAAGTCGGGAGCCCCTATCTGCAGAGGGACGATCCAATTGGCAAATCCGGCTATCAGCGGCATCGCTGCTAGGAAAATCATCGTCGTACCGTGCAAGGTGAAGAATTGGTTGTAATAGTCCTGTGAGATGAAGTCGTTACCTGGGACTGCAAGCTGCATCCTCATCATCAGAGCCATGATTCCACCTACTCCGAGGAAGAAGAGACCCTGAACGAAGTACAGAGTTCCTATCTTCTTGTGGTCGGTACTAGTCAGCCACTCGGAAATCCAAGGAGCGAAGTTTTCCCAATCGAAACTGTCAGGATTCTTCCTGTAGAAGATGTACGCGACGACAATCGACAGCATCACACCAGAGATTACCACTAGAGCGGCTAGTACCTTGAACGGGTCAACGTCGGGAAGAGGGGCGTCTCCGAATCCGAGTACTGTGACATCAGCCCGATTCCACATGTCCCCGCTGGAACCGCCATCACCTTCGTTACCATTCACCGAGTTCACATGCAGGACGAAATCGACATTGGCCCCATTCTCGGGAGCAGTCCAGTCCAGAGTCCAAGTTCGCTGGTCGTTACCGGACTCGGAGTGGCTGGCCTCGGCTGGTCCCCATAGTTGAGTTGAATCATCTGCAGTTGCGAATGTACCATCACTCGCCCAGAGATTGAATCCTCCTAGGTTCATGTTGCCATCGACACTTGGTCCACCCGAGAACGAGACAGTAACCGCATACGTCTCTGATGCGTTGTATGTTTCAGGCAGGCCAGAGATAGAAGCAGTCACCGAAGAGCTGGTCTCTGTACCGTGGCAGTTGCACCCTGTGTCTTTGACACCAGATATGCCGGATGGCAGCGAGGTTACTGCAGGTACGACGACAATGGCAAAAGCAAGCATAGCCACCAAGGCGAGCCTACGCGAAGTCGAATTCTTACTCATCTAATCACTCCACAGAAATCTGTGCCGTCATGTATGCGTGATTGTCACCACAGTACTCTGCACAAAGCATCAGAAAAGAAGTCTCCTCAACAGCGGGCATCCATAGGTATGTCACTTGCCCGGGAACGACATCCTCCATCATTCCGAAGTCGGGGTTTTTCACAGCATGTGTGACATCGATAGAAGTCAATGTAGCTAGGTAAGTCTCACCGGTTTTCAGCATGAGGTGAGGCTTTAGCTCGCCCTCGACAGTGGCATAACCTGTAGAACACAATTCTTCGGAAAGTCCGTAACAGTCAAACTCCCAAAACCACTGCTGACCTTCTATGCCAATATCGTGGTAGCAATCTGATCTGACATATCCACTTGAATCGATATAATTGTTCGAAGATTGTCCTTCTTCACATTCGCTACCGTGGTAGCCGTCAGGACCAGTCTGACTCCAAACCGCATCTAGAGGAGCCCATGAGATGTAGGTCAGCCAGACTATGAGAATAAAGGGCAGAACAGTCCATGCTACTTCGAGTCTGAGATTATCGTAATCCTTGGGAAATACGCCCACTTCTAGATCGTCTATGTTGGGACTCTCGCCTTCCTTAGAGCGGTAGAAGTAGGAGTGGTGATAGAGCCATCCGAAGGCTATGGCACCGACTACTATCGACCAGAACATGTAGTCATCCCAAATAGCATCGAACAGAGGAGTAATGCTATCCATCCCAATCCCCTAATGCAATGCGCACGAAACCCCCTCATAAGTCTCGCGGATTTGACAATTACAAGGACCGAACTAGATGGCTAATGAACGACTTCAAGAGAACCCACTTTCAAGACCTAACCAAGCGGATACTGAATCACTACATAATCGAGGTACGTCGGCGATACGATAGGTGTTGAGATGCCAGAGAAGGAAGGGCTTGGAGATTGGGTCGATGACCGTGCTCGAAGAGCAGGCCCCCCTGACAGGGAGATTCGATTCCGAGCTGCCGCCAAGGCGATTGCTGCGAGTATCAGAAGAAACCGTTCTGGAGAAGGCAATCCTGACTGCCCAATATTGGTTGAGGGATTGAGAGATGAGAAGGCACTCAGGGCATTAGGATTCACCGGAATTGTCGAGCGTGTCAACAGGGGCTGGGACAGATCTAGATTGGTCGCATACCTGCACGAAACGTATGGGACTCGGAATATCGTTGACAAACGTCCGGCGCTGATTCTGCTGATGGACTGGGATAGGACCGGGGGCAGATTACAGACAGCGTTGAGAGATCAACTGATGGCAATGGACATGCCAGTCGATGAGGATCTCAGAACGGTGCTTCTGAGAGTGATGAAACCCGAGGCGAGGACGATAGAGGCGCTGGCCCCACACTCACGAAACCTAAATCCACTGATTGAGGAATTCCTAGATGACCCATTGTAGTCATTCAGGCAACACTGTAGAACTCTCTTTGACTGTGTTGAGAACGAGATGAGTGACTGAACTCTCGACGCCATCTATCGAGATTACGTTCTTAGACAAATCATCAAGATCCCTCCTGTCGCGAGCCCTAGCGATAATCATCGAGTCGAATTCTCCTGTGACGTCGTAGGCACCGTAGACTCGATTGTCCTTGGCAATTTTCTCCTGGATCTCAATCAGCCTCCCTTTCTCGATACGGAGGCCGATGACAACAGTGAGCTCCCAGCCGGACAACTCCGGGTCCAACTGCACGCTGTAGCCACGAATCACTCTAGCTTCTTCCAGCCTGCGCACACGATTACTCACAGTTCCCAGAGATACTCCTGCCTGCTCAGCGATGCTGCGCATCGATGCTCGCGCATCGCTCTGCAGCACTGAGATGATTCTTCGGTCAGTATCGTCCAGCATGATTCCACCGGGAGATGAGTATTCCAACAGCAGGCTATTGAACATATGCTAAGACTTTGGAACCAGTCGTGACTGACCGTTCAATTTCAGAGACTATTCTTCTTCTGGACTGTGATATTGCAAACCTCTCTGCATACAGAGAATCCTACGTTCTGGGTCTGCCAGCATCAGGCTCAAACGAGACCCCATCCAAACTGGGATACAATCACCGTTATCTGAGTCAATCAAAATCCTTCCACCTGCAGACTGCTTGAATCCGGACTCAGGAATCATAGCCTCTCCATTGGTAAGCAACTCATCGATTAGTCGAGGGCCAACCTCAGTGGATACTCCCGGCAGTTCCGGCCCTAGTCTTCGAGCCGCACCAGCAACTAGTCGCTCAAATGCACCCTTTCTCAGAAGGGCAGCCTTCTGCCCTAGATGTATCAGGCGCAGAGGACGCCACCTGCCTCCTGGTATTCGAACACGACCTCCTTTCTTACTTCGTTCGTTCTCCCACAAATCTCTCGCTTCCTGAGTTGAGAGCATGATACTCTTCCCTCTACTCCACAGGTCATCTGGAAGTACTCCCCATTCCTTCTTCAGTGTCTTGGCAAGTTGCTCGGAGAGTGGCATAGGAGAGTCTTGAGGATCAGGGCGAACCTCGTCATGCTCCAGCGTGTAACCGGCTGTGATTTGCTTAGACTGAGTGCCAGTAGAAAGCTCCAGAACGGCTAGGAAGAATCCTCCTGCGTCTACTCTATCGTTCCAGATTCGCATGCATCGAGGAAGAGTTGAGGAGATCCACTTTTCTTCTGGTGGCATCATTGAATCAGGAAATGACTCATCGGTTGGATGACCATCATCCCCCAGCAAGGGCCATTCTGAGCGTCCAGACTCACCTGGAACTCCAGGAAGTAACTCGGATGCATCTAGCAGGGCCAGAACATCATGCCTGCGGAGGACCTCGGCGACCACAGCCTCGTCCTCGATCGGGTCTAGCGAACAAGTCGCGTAGACAATCCGACCCCCCGGTTTTGTGACGGCAACTGCTCTCGACAACAAGTCAACTTGCAAATCATGCAGCGACCTGCCTCCAGAGGGAAGCCATTTGCTCCAGACATCCGGGTTCTTACGTGTAGTACCCGATCCGGTGCAGGGTGCATCGACCAGTACTCTGTTGAAACCTGACTCGGGAACCTTCGGAATATGCCTTCCATCGTGATTGACCACCGCGATGCATGACGAGCCATGCCGTTGAGAGTTGCTGACCAACATGTTAACTCTCGAATTAACGACCTCGTTCGCAAGGACAAGTCCATTTTCACCCAAGCACTCGGCAATCTGAGTGGTTTTGGAGCCGGGCGAGGCACACATGTCCAGAATTATTTCTCCCGGCTCGGCCCCTAGAGCAAGCACTGGAATCATCGAGACTGCTTCCTGTCTGGTCAATCGACCAGTCTCGTGCAGATTCTTCAGTATCTCTCTCGCATCACCCTCAGCCGCACCTCTGTGGAAGGGCAGCGTCCATGCGCTGCCCGGACCAGTAAACCAGGGAATCCGGACTGCTCCATTGCCTTCCATCCAACTCTCTGTCCAATCGCTGTCCGACCTCAGAGGATTGACTCGAACTGTCTCAGCCAACCGCTCAAAAGAACCCTCTAGCCAAGTATCAGCATCTTGCCTCCAGTGAGAGACTGCCTTGAGCAGAACGCTGTCACGCGCCAGTTCATCCCAAGAAATCTCACTGCCCATGGAGTTGCGGCAACAGCAGCAGACATCAACTGCACGACTCTTCGGCGAAAAGAACGGGGTTCAGTTTTCCCTCTCCGTTGGCGATCATCGCCGTAAACGGTTAAACCTCCAGCGAGTCGCTGCGGATTTGCGGCGGTGTCGCATGGGATGCACATGGTAGGACTTAGGAGAAGAATTTCGAATACGAACGAGGAACCCACAACGACCGATTTGAATGGGGCTACACGGAAGTTGGTTGAACTGGTAGAAAGAGCACGTGCGGTGGGGAGAGAGCAGGGTCCCCTAGTGCCGGTAGAAGCTCTGGTGACTATTGAGAGAGACAATTGGATCTGGCAGATTGTTGACCGAGATGTACTCGACAGCCTGAGTCATCGATTGGTGTTTGAAGGTGGGAACGGCCGCAGAAGAGAGATTCTCATGACGGCCTGTATCGACACTGCTATGAGTGCCGCTTCGAAGATAGTCGATCTCGATGACGGATGCGTACTAATCGAGACATTGGACCCCTGAGGGCCCAATTCGCTTCTCGCGGAATTGAAATAGTGCAGGTAGGTGCGACGCCCGATGGCCAAGGAGAAGAAGGGCAGTGGCATCCAGCAGGCAGCTGGTTTGATCAGGTATTTCGATGAGGAGTCTGAGGACGCTATCCAGATCTCAAAGGGTTCCATCTATGCGGCATGTATCATCTTCTCAGTAGTGATTTATCTGGCTCAACACGGAGTCTGGTCCTGGATGTGGGCCACTCTAGGACTCTGATTACTCCTCTTCGGAGAGGTCGACCAAAGGCACTTCGTCCAACAGATCCTTAGTTGCACGTGCCTCAGACGAGCGCACCTCTGTGCTAGGATCAGCTTCTACAATGGCGCTGTATGCTCTTCCCAGAGCGCGTTCAACAGCAGGAGCGTTCCTATCAGCCAAAGCCATCCTAGCCTCATCCAGCGCCATCTCGGCAGAATCCAGTATCCCTTCGATTGAATCGTCCGTTCCCCTGAGTTTTCTCAATGCATCCTCGATTTCACTAATCTCCCCGCTCATTCCCTCGATTGCTCGCGAAACCAATTCTTCCCAAGCGGCCCTGTGTTCAGCCAATTGGTCTCCAGTAACCGACTCGAACTTTCTCACTCTAGCAGGCTCCCATGGCTTGTGTCCGAGTGAAGCGACAATGTCGTGCACGCATCGCGCCCTCAAGCCATAAGGCCCTCTAATCTCAATCCTATTCATGAAGCAGGAATTGAACATACCGAAGCCCCAGTAGGCAGTACTAGTAATGGTCATCGTCAGTTCGTTGGCCCTAGATACTAGCACCCATCTCTGTTCGTCGAAGGCGGGCGACTCTTGGAAACGAGGAGGATCATGAGGGCCGAGGGCTCTCAGAGCAGCCTGAGCTACATCCCCGAGGTACACCTTGCCACCCGAATCGGGCCAATTCAAAGGTCTCAACCGATCTTCTTCATCTATTGACATCTGAGGGTTGCCATCCCTGACTTGAGCATACAGAATCGTCCGACTCGGGTCAGACCCGACCTTGGAAGCCTCGGCATCCATGCAGCGGTGCGGGTGCGTGTAGGATTGAACATTGCGCGCTCGTGGTAATCGCTAAGTCCCTCCAACCGAGCGACTGATTGTGCCACGCAGGAAGTACGGCAAGTTGCAGAAGACTGTGGAGTCTCCACCGTCCGACAACTGCAGCAGGTGCAGGTCGGGCAAGCACTGCCCTATACCTACTCACCCTGGGTACACTATTCCGGCAGATAGAGAATGGCAAGGGCCAGAGTCAGTCGATAAGCGCCACAACAAGAAGAACCCGGCTAGGAAGTAATCAGGGTACTCGTGGCATCTGTGGAGGAGCCTCTGTGACCGGCACTTCTGCGACCGCTTCCTCTTCTGGAAGATTCGTAATCTCGTTTTGAGCGCGGTGATAAATCTCCCTTAGTGTCTGGTCACCAATCTCGAGGTAGACTCGTGTGGTGGCAATGCTGGCGTGGCCGAGCAGCCTCTGAATCGTCACTAGATCAGCTCCACGCTCCAATAGGCCGGTAGCGAAGGTGTGACGGAGAGTGTGCGGGCTGAGCCTAGAGCGCGGTATATCTGATGCATCGGCCAGCCGGTCAATCAGCTTCTGCACCGAGCGGGGATTTATTCTGCGTCCACGACTCGAGAGCAGTAGCGAACGCTTCTCATCATCATCGAAGCAGGAATCAGCACGAGTGTTTCTGATTGGCATCCATGCCTCTACTGCATCGACGGTGGCTTGGGTGAACAGCACAGTCCGGTCTTTCTCGCCTTTACCGCCTATGACCAGAGCCGACTTGTCCTCCAAGTCCATGTCATCGAGGTCTAGTCCACACAGTTCGGAGACTCTGAGTCCGGTATCGAGCAGGATGGTCACTACGGGCTGAGTCAATGGGTCCTCCGAACGGGTTGCTGCTGCTCGGACCCTGCTGAGCTCGCTGCGACCTAGAGTGCGAGGCAGTGACTTGCTGCGATTAGGTCTTTGAATCCAGTCGGGAATCGTATGTCCGACCCAGAGTAGGAGATGAGAGGCTGCGGCCATCCTAGCATTGATTGTGGCTGGCTTGAGATCACCTATGCTGTTGAGCCATGAGTCCAGCCTACCTTTGTTAGGGTTGATTCTGCCGTGAATATCTAGTACGCTGAGTGTCTGAGCCTGCTCCCAGTCGATTGCCTCTTCACCGGGCAATGCAGTAGTGGCCAAGGTGCGGGCTGCTACGGTGTATGCTCTTATTGTGTGAGCACTCTTCTTCTCTGTCTTGAGTCTCTGTACCCAGCATTCGAACCAAGGCAGTCCAGCTAGTCCCTGCAGCCTCGATGGGAGGGTTGGACCTTCTTCGAGACCTATTCCAGACAACCTAGACCCGAGTCTGCCACCCATGGCAGCTCTCATCCATACGTTCTGTTTCGCCCCTATTTCTTCTGTCATTTCTCGCCTCTGGCCAATGAAGGCCGTGCATCCCTGTCCCTACGGACAGGTCCAAGTATCCCTATTCAGACTTGAATGCTTCTCTTCTACAGGGCCGAGCAGAGCCCGTTTGAGAACCGGTGTCAGAAAGCCGTCAGTCCTGTGCCTCAGATGACTCTCTGTGACTCTCGGTGGCATCGTTCATTGATGGTCGACTCGACTCGGCGCCAACCTCCTCGAGCCTACGGTTGAGCAACTTGGCAACCTCTCCTGCGACTAGACCTTCTCCCACTACTGTCTCGATTCCTTCGAGTCCAGGACTTGAGTTAACTTCGAGAACCAACGGGCCGTTACTGGACTCGAGCATATCGACTCCAGCCAGATCGAGACCGAGTTTGCCCGCTGCTGTAACTGCAATCTTCTCGAATCGCGGAGACATTTCGACATGCTCGACACTGCCTCCTAAGTGGAAGTTGGATCTGAACTCTGAACCGTGAGCCCTCCTTCGCATCGCCGCGACAACCTTGCCACCAACAACTAGGGCTCTGATATCCTTGCCATGCGATTCCTGAATGTACTGCTGAACGAGCGGGCGCATGTCGCGCTCTAGCATCTGGTAGACCAACTGCTTAGCCTGCTGTTCGGTGTGTGCTAGGAACACGCCAGATCCATGAGTTCCTTCATTGCTCTTGATTACACAAGGAGTGCCTCCAACCTGATTGACCGCACGGACAGTATCCTGCCAAGTCCCAACATTCGCTGTGATGGGAACGGGAACGTCAGCCTCAGTCATCAATTGACAGGCTACGAGCTTATCTCGACTCTTTGCGATTCCAGAGCTGGAGTTGATTACAATAACTCCCATTCGCTCGAACTGTCTGACCACATGTACACCTCTGCGGGTGATTGAGTGACCGATTCTAGGAACTACCGCCTCGCACTCGAGTGGCCAGCCCTTGTAGTAGATTCGACCACCCTCATCATCAACTAGAACAGTGAGTTTGAGTGGGTCGATGATTCTCACGGCCCAACCCGCTTCCTCAGCGGCCCTGGCCAACTGCTTGGTGCTGTACAGCCCGGGCCCCCTCGAGAGTATCAC
>CEVQ01020859.1_pt1 | contig 10257 bp, 5 predicted proteins | sample 356551 | NCBI WGS metagenome assembly CEVQ01 (sample SAMEA2623756, study PRJEB7988) | marine metagenome | biome: marine biome (ENVO:00000447); feature: mesopelagic zone (ENVO:00000213); material: "saline water (ENVO:00002010), including plankton (ENVO:xxxxxxxx)" | depth 250 m | reverse complement strand
GAATTTAGAACTGATGTTAGGACAATTAATACAAGTTTACTAGCTACAGATTGGTATATTGATCAAATGAAAAGGAAGGCATACATGTCAAATCCTATACCTTCTCAAATGGAACATAAAAATTATGCATATGGTGTTAGAGATTATATTAGATATGAGAATCTACTTGATTCTGTTAGGTGGGATATCAATGATTTCATGGACTGGGTGGCAAGTGATAATCCAAGAACAAAATACAGAAATTTAATTACTCAATCTGGAGGAGATGTTTCCAATTATCCTATAAATGCTCTTGAGACTGTCTTTTATCCAACAAATAAAATTAGGGTACCTGTTAATGTAGATAATGTTATTCAAAGTGGGATCGTAAATCAAAGTGATAAAGATTTAATTGTGCCATATATAGATATAGATCTTCCAGAATCAGTTTTAACAAAAAATCAAATTATGATGTTAGATATACTAGCTAATAACGATTGGGAGAGACCTATATATTTCACAGGAGGAAGTTATGCTGATTCTGAATATATATGGATGAAAGAGTACCTTCAATTAGATGGGCTAGTATATAAACTTGTCCCAATTAGGACAGAGATGGATAGAAGCAATCCATATTTGATGGGAAGAGTTGATTCAGAATTGATGTTTGAGATAGTCAATAAATGGTCCTGGGGAAATTCAGATGGTGAAAACATCTATCATGACCCAGAGACCAGAAAAAATAGTATCTCTTTTAGAAGTAATATGTCAAGATTAGTGGAAGCGTTAATTGATGAAAAGAAATATGATAAAGCCAAACATATTATTGACCTTGCATTTGAAAAAATGCCAATTGAATTTTATGGATACTATAGTCTCTGGACTCCATTTATAGATAGCTATTATAAAGTTGGAGAAGATACTAAAGCAAATGAAGTTATTGGTAAGATTTCAAATAAATACATACAAAGATTAAATTATTTTTCTTCCCTAGGTGTCTATTATCAGTATAACCTAACTCAAGAAATTGTATCCGAGATTGAAAGATATCGAAATTTGATTGATGTTAGTATTGAAAACCAAGATTATGATTTAGCTTCAGTTCAGATAACTAGTTTTATTGAATCATCTCAACCTTTTAGTTATTTATACGGTGAATTTGATTACTATCTTGCGCTTCTAGATTATATAGAAGTATTATATAAATCTGATGACTATGAAAACTCTAAAATGATAGTATTTGAAATTAAAGAACAATTTGAAAAAAGACTATCTACATTCTCAACACTTCCTGAAGATAGTCAGCTTTATTATATTGAAAATATCTCTTCTGATATAAATAATTATCAAAATGCTATAAATCAAATAAAAAGATTTGATAATGTTTTATCTGATTCTTTACAATCTGAATTTGATAAGCTAATAGATAGAATGGTAGAATAAAAGCTTAACTAAACTATAAACATAAATTCAACAAAATATATTTAATGCCTAGTTAAGCTGGTCTTTCATAAGGCTAATTAGAGTGTTGGCATCTTGATCACCACTTTGTCTCCAAACCATTTCTCCATATTTATAAATCATTAGTGTTGGAATAACTTTAACTCTTAGCGCTTCTGACAATTTTATGTTTTTCTCTGAATTTATTTTAATTACCTTTCCTTTATCACCAATAGCAGCTGCTACATCTTTTAAAACAGGATGCATTGACGCTGACAACTCATCAAACTCACTAAAGAAAACAATCAATAGTGGCTTTTTCTCATCAAGTAATTCTCCAAATTTTGACATAAAAATTGGTTTTATTGGCGAAAGTATAAATTTTTTCTATTATAATCCAAATATTCTTATCTCTATTATATTGGTTACTAAGAAGTTCAGTTAATATTAATTTAACATTAAATACTTTATTGTTAACATATTTTTAATGATTATTTCATTATAAATTAAGTTGATTAGATAATTATGAGGATATATTTGGCATCATAAATTCAACAAAATATATATAATGAAAAATAAAATTTACTCTTTAATATTCGCTTCAGGAATCTTATTTCTTTCTTGTGAAAAGGATCCTGAAACTGTATATGAAACAATTACAGTTACTGAAACTGTAGTTGTTACTGAAACTGAAACTGTAACTGTAGAGGTTCCAGCAACAGTTACTGTTCCTGAAACTCAAACTGTTGGTTCAGATAGTGGAATCTACTATATAAACGAGGATACAACTTGGACAAATGATAGGATTTGGATCATGGATGGGAAAATAGTAGTTCAAGATCAAGTAACACTAACCATTCAACCTGGTACTATTATTAAATCTACTAGTTTGACAGGTGTAGATTCTACAGCTTTAATCGTTGCAAAAGGTGGAAAGATTCAAGCAGCTGGTACTGCTGATCTTCCAATTATCTTTACTGACATAGAAGATCAACTTGACTACACTCACACTAATGGTGTTAGCCCAAATAGGGTTGCTACTGATACAGGTAAATGGGGTGGTATTATATTATTAGGAAATGCAGTTGTAGGAGAAGATGGTGGTGAGGATGACATAGAAGGTATTGCATCAGGATACCCATGGACAAAGTATGGAGGTACGAATAACGCTGATGACTCTGGTGTTATGAATTACGTTTCAATCAGACACAATGGTATAGCAATTAGTGAAGGTAACGAGATACAAGGTCTTACTATGGGTGGTGTTGGTTCTGGAACTTTAATCGCTAATATTGAAGTTGTAGGGAGTGACGATGATGGTATCGAAATTTTTGGAGGAACTGTTAATGTAACTAATCTAGTTATTTATGCAAACACAGATGATGCAGTTGATTTAGATGAAGGTTATGCTGGAACTATAACAAATGTTGTGGTTCAAACAAAGGCTGCAACAGATAACATTTTTGAAATTGATGGTACTGAAGATTCAACAGATGCAAACGATGGACAATTTACTATTAAAGATGTTACATATATTGGAGTTGAAGGCAACACAACCAAGACAGATCAATTAGGTCACTGGAAGTCTGATGCAACTGGAACAACTGAAAATGTCCTCTACACAGTAATGGATGGTCAAGTAATAGAGGGGATTGACGCTGACACATATAGTGCAACAGCAGAAACAAATGCAGTCAATACTTTAATTTTCAAAAACTTTCAGTTTCAAACAACAACAACATTAGCTGCTATTCTTGCTAATACAGCAGATACTACAACTGCAACTCCAGCATGGGCGTCTGTTGTCTCTAGTGGTAGTGTAGGAGCTGATACATCAGTATTTGGCTGGACAATGTGGTACCAAACAACACAACAATAATATTAATATAGAGTATATTCTTATTTCATATTATTGTTTAGTTTATAACCTAAACCAAAAAAAGTTTCGCTAGATAAACTCTAGCGAACTTTTTATTTAAATTATATAATATGAAAAAGACTTTAATCGCTTCATTTCTTTTATTTACAAATTTTATTTTATCTCAATCCATAATTACCGGTCAGGTAATTGATGGAGAGTTTAATGATCCTCTTCCATTTGCAAACGTACTTATAACTCTTTCAGATGGTTCCAATATTGGCGGAACATCAACTGATTTTGACGGCTCATATATTTTTGAAGTTCAACCTGGAATCTATTTTCTTGAATTTTCATTTGTTGGATATGATACTAAAAAAATCACTGAAATTAATGTAGGTGAGAATGAAGAAGTAATTGTTAATTCAATATTGCTTCCTGCATCGAACGCTCTAGAAGAAGTCATTGTTACGACAACTGCAAGACAAAATACTGAAGCGGCAGTATTATCTATCCAAAAAAGGGCAATAAACCTAATCGATGGATTATCTGCACAAGCTATAAAGAAAACTGGTGATAGTGATCTTGCATCTGCAATCAAGAGGGTTCCAGGTGTTTCTGTTCAAGATGGGAAATTTGTCTACGTAAGAGGACTAGGTGATAGATACTCAAAGACATTACTTGGCGGACTAGAGGTCCCTGGTCTTGATCCAGATAAAAACACTCTTCAATTAGATATTTTTCCAACTAATCTTTTAGATAATATTTTGATTAGTAAGTCTGCAAGTGCTGAGTTAAATGCAGATTTTACTGGAGGTATTGTCAATATCCTTTTAAAGGACTTTTCTGTATTACCAGAGTACAGTTTCTCTGTAAGCGGTTCATTTAATCCAGAGATGAACTTTAATAGTAATTTTATAGGAAACGAAAAAAGTGCTTTTAACTCTTTAGGATTTGATAATGGATATTTTGATCGCCCCTTGGCATCAAATCAACCAATCCCAGATGTTGAAACATTTAATTTAAGTCAAACTAATCTAACTATGTTTCTTACAAATATGTTTCAAAAAACTATGTCAGTTTCTAGATTTGATAGCTTTTTAGACTTTAGTATTGGTGCTACTGCAAGTAATCAATACAATATCTCCGATGAAAAAACTATCGGGTTTATAGCAGCTTTAGGTTATAAAAGAGATTACGAATATTATGAAGATTTTTTTAATGGAACAGTTGAAAAAGAGAATATAAACAGACCTTTAGAGCCATATGGTGAACAAAGAGGAGAACTCGGGACAGTTCAAAATTTAGCTAGTAGTTTACTTGGGGTTTCATACAAGACCAGAAATTCAAAATATAAATTAAACCTACTTGCATTAAATTCAGGTGAGTCAACTGCAATAAAGGGTGTTTATAAAGAGTTTATTGAAAACCCTTATGTTGGTCAAGCTGATATTTTAACCTATACAGAAAGAAATATTTTGTCAATTCCTTTTTCATCTCTTCATACATTCAACAATGGGAATACTAATCTAGAGATAAAGATTGCGCCATCACTTGCTAGAGTTTATGATAAAGACTTTAAAAAAACAATCTTTGAGGAAAATCCAACTGGTCTGCAAATTGCTCCCAACACTACTCAAAATCCTAGCAGATTGTGGAGAGATTTGGAAGAGGATGCATTGTCATCAAATATTATGTTAAGTTTTGATTTAAATAGCAAAAAAATTGAAGGTAAAATAAAGATTGGAGGGGCTTACACAATAAAAGAAAGAATCTATAGAACCAATAACTATGAAATAAATTATCGTGTAAACCCATTCAGTACTGTTGGAACACTGCCATTGGGAGGTAATGCAAACAACCTTCTTAATTCAACTTTTTTGTATGATATTAACACAAATGAAGGATCATATATAAAAGGATCATATCAGAGAACCAATCAATTTGACTCAGAAGGAAAAACAATGGCAGGATTCCTTTCTGCTGAACTTATATTTTCTGAAAAATGGAAATCTACTTTTGGTTTAAGATTTGAAGAATATACAATTAGATATACCGGTGAGGATATTGAAGGAATAAAATTTGAAAATCAACTTCTTGTTGACTCCAGTGATTTTTACCCATCCATTAACTTAATTAGAACATTAAATGAGGATGTAAACCTAAGACTTTCTTACTCTAAATCAACTGCTAGACCTAGTTTTAAAGAAGCTTCTGCAGCACAAATTTTTGATCCAATAACTGAAAGATATTTTCTTGGTAATCCAAATTTAAAACCAGCAATTATTAATAATTTTGATTTAAGGTATGAGTCGTATGGAGACGGAAATCAAATATTTGCCATTAGTGGTTTTTACAAGATATTTAATGACCCCATTGAAATCGGTGCAAATGATGCTAATCAACCTAAAATTTTTATTGCGAGAAATAACAAAGAAGCTTCTGTTATTGGAGCTGAAATTGAACTGAGAAAAGACATAATAAACACTACAAAAAATAAGTTTTCAATAAATCTTAACGCCTCAGTAATTAACTCTGATTTAACAATGAGTGAAGTTGAATTTACTGGAAGAGTTACAAGTAATCCTGATAAAGAAATTGAAAATTCAAGAGAATTACAAGGACAATCCCCATACCTTATTAATTCTGGTGTAATATACAATTCATTTGAAAATAATATTGAAATAGGAGCATATTATAATGTTCAAGGAAAGACTTTAGAGGTAGTTGGGATTGGTAACCTACCAGATGTATACACCCTTCCTTTCCATAATTTAAATTTAAATATTTCAAAAAGTTTTGGGAACAACTTGGATCAAAGTTTAACATTTAAGGCTGAAAACTTGTTGAATTCAAAAAGAGAGAGTGAATATGACTACTACAATATTGAGACAAGTCCTTTTTCAATATATAATCCAGGACAAAGTTTTTCTCTAGGTTACAGTATAAAGTTCTAAATTTGAATAAACAATTCAATTGGAAAGTATATACATATTTATAGTTGGTGCAATTGTTTTACTAGCAATTAGTGATTTAATTGTGGGTGTTAGCAATGATGCGGTTAACTTTTTAAACTCAGCAATTGGTTCAAAGGTTATTTCATTTAGAAATATAATGATTCTTGCAAGTATTGGTGTTGCTGTTGGTGCAGTCTCTTCCAACGGAATGATGGAAATAGCAAGAAAAGGGATTTTTAACCCTGAAGCATTTTTCTTTGATGAAATAATGATAATCTTTTTAGCTGTAATGATTACTGACATTCTTATTCTTGATCTATTTAATTCGTGGGGATTACCAACCTCAACTACTGTCTCCATTGTGTTTGAACTACTTGGTGCTGCAGTCGTAATGTCGATAATAAAGATTATGAATTCTAGTGGTAATCTTAGCGATTTAAATTATTTTATTAATACTGAAAAAGCATCAGAAATTATACTAGGAATCCTATTATCAATATTCATTGCATTCTCTATTGGTGCACTCATCCAGTGGCTATCAAGACTTATCCTAACCTTCAACTTTGAGAAAAAAAGTATTTACTTAAATTCAATATTTGGAGCATTATCTCTTTCATCAATAATTAATTTTATTTTAATAAAAGGAATTAAAGGGACTCAATACTCAGATATTCAGTTTGATCAGCTAGGTGGTTTAACTATTAACGGATATATAGATGCTAATCAATTAGAGTTTTGGATAATAAGTCTCATGATGTGGTTTATTGTATCTATTTTCTTAATTAAAACCTATAGAGTAGATATCTACAAAGTTATTATAGCTATTGGAACTTTCTCTCTTGCACTTGCTTTTGCTGGTAACGACTTAGTTAACTTTATTGGCGTACCAATTGCTGCAATTGAATCATATAATGGCTGGATATCCTCAAACATAAATTCCTATGAATATTCTATGGATATATTATCAGAGAAAGTAAATACAAAACCAATATATCTTCTAATCTCTGGTTTGATAATGGTAATTACCTTATGGTTTTCATCAAAAGCAAAAAATGTTTTGAAAACTAGTATAGATTTATCTGATCAAAATAATGTTGATGAAAAATTCAAATCAAATTCAATTGGAATTCTATTGGTAAATATTGGAAGAGGTTTAAACAATATGTTTATTAGTATTGCTCCAAAAAGTTTATTAAATAAAATTGAAAAATCTTTTGACTCTTCAGGTATAGATGATTTTTCTGCTTCCAGCAACAGACCCTCATTTGATAAATTAAGAGCTAGTTTAAATCTTGTAGTTGCTGCTATCTTAATTTCAATAGCTACATCCTTCACGTTACCTTTATCAACAACATACGTAACGTTTATGGTTGCAATGGGGACATCATTATCAGATAGAGCATGGGGAAAAGAAAGTGCGATCTATAGAGTATCTGGTGTAGTAAGTGTAATTGGAGGATGGTTTTTAACTGCTTTTTCAGCCTTTTCTATATGTGGTTTAATTGTTTTCTTAATCCATATTGGGAATATGTATTCAATTATTGCTATTATAATAACTATAGCACTAATTATTTATAAAAATCATATAAAATTTAAGAAAAAGGGAGATATAAAGATTTAATTCTCATTTGGAACTGCTGCAGTTGGAGTTTCCCAAACAACGACCCTTCTTGGTATATTTCTTCTGAAATCAACTTCAGTTAAAGTTCCATTAGACCAAAAAAACCATTTACCTACTTTTTTACCTTTGTTATATCTTCCAGTAGCAAGTTGATTTCCTGATTTATCATAACTAGCCCAATCACCATGAAGCTTATTGTTTTTTATAGTACCCTCTTGAAGTATGTTGTTATTTTGTCCATAGATAACAACCTTTAACATATTACCTTCTTGAGAAACTACTTTTTGTTCTTGTGCATTTAAAGCAGTAAAACTAAGCGCTATAGATATAGCTAAAATCAAAAATAACTTTACCTGAATCAAAACTATATACCTCATAACATCAATTTAATAACACTAAGTTAACAATAAATTAACATTAGTGCAATATTTACATAACATTAAATTAACATTGGACGGTAAGTCTCTAAAAACTAGATAGTTATATTAAGAGCCGCACATTAAACAATCATCATCTTCGTTCTCTTTAGATTGAGATATGATTTGTTTAAGCTCTTCAGGTGTTAATGGCTCTACAGCTACTGGCTTTTCTTTTGATTTTTTAGCTTTAGTTTTTTCAGTTCTGGTAATTTTAACTTCTTCTGCTGCCTCTACAGTCTCTACTGCTTCAACTTCGACTGTTTCTTCAACTTCAGCTTTTTCTTTTTTCTCGAGTGTAAACTTAATAGCATCAACTGCAGACTTAGTTCTTAAATAATACATTCCTGTTTTAAGACCTGATTTCCAACCGTAAAAATGCATAGAAGTTAATTTTGACATTGTAGCACCTTCCATAAATAAGTTTAAAGATTGAGATTGATCAATAAAATAACCTCTGTGTCTGGCCATATCTATAATATCTTTCATACTCATCTCCCAAACAGTTTTGTATAATTCTTTTAATTCATCTGGGATCTGTTTAATATCCTGGATTGAGCCATTAGATCTCATAAGCTCATGCTTCATGTCTTCATTCCATAAGTTTAAATCAACGAGATCCTTTAGTAGATGTTTATTAACGATTATAAACTCACCGGATAAAACTCTTCTAGTGTATAAATTAGAAGTATAAGGCTCAAAACATTCATTATTACCAAGAATTTGTGAAGTACTTGCAGTTGGCATAGGAGCAACTAAAAGAGAATTTCGTACACCATGTTTTAGAACATCCTTTCTTAGTTTAGCCCAATCCCATCTTCCACTTAACTCTTCATCTTTAATCCCCCACATGTTATGCTGAAACTCTCCCTTTGATATTGGAGAACCTTTATAGGTTTTATACGGTCCATCTTTCTTTGACTCTTCAACAGAAGCTTGAAGTGCAGCAAAATATAAAGTTTCAAAAATATCTTGATTTAATTCTTTCGCTTTTTCAGAAGTAAAAGGCATCCTTAACTCAATAAAGGCATCTGCTAAACCTTGAACCCCGAGACCTATAGGTCTATGTCTAAAGTTGGAATTTTCTGCCTCTTTTACAGGGTAATAATTTCTATCAATAACTTTATTTAAATTTTTAGTAACCCTAACGGTTACATCATATAGTTTCTTATGGTTAAATTCTCCATCTTCAACAAACATTGGAAGAGCAATTGATGCTAAATTACAAACAGCTATTTCATCCTTAGAAGTATATTCCAATATCTCTGTACAAAGGTTAGATGATCTTATTGTTCCTAAATTCTTTTGATTAGATTTTCTATTTGCAGAATCCTTGTAAAGCATATAAGGAGTTCCTGTTTCAATTTGAGATTCCAGGATCTTTTCCCATAGCTCTCTTGCTTTTATTGTCTTTCTACCCTTAGACTTTTTCTCATATTTTAAATATAGTTTATCAAACTCATCGCCATGACAATCATATAAACCTGGACATTCATTTGGACACATTAATGTCCACTCAGCATTTTCCTCAACCCTTTTCATGAAAAGATCTGGAACCCACATAGCATAAAATAGATCCCTTGCTCTCATCTCTTCTTTCCCATGATTCTTTTTAAGATCAAGAAAATCAAAAATATCAGAATGCCATGGTTCAATATAAATAGCAAAGGAACCTTTTCTTTTTCCTCCACCTTGATCCACATATCTTGCAGTATCATTAAAAACTCTTAACATAGGGACGATACCATTTGAGGTTCCATTTGTTCCAGAAATATAAGAACCTGTTGATCTAATATTATGAATCGATAGTCCAATCCCTCCTGCAGATTGAGATATTTTTGCTGTTTGCTTTAGTGTATCATAAATTCCATCTATACTATCATCCTGCATAGTAAGTAAAAAACAAGAAGACATTTGAGGTTTAGGCGTTCCTGAATTAAATAAAGTTGGGGTAGCATGTGTAAAATATTTTTTTGACATTAACTC
>CEVQ01068902.1_pt1 | contig 10262 bp, 11 predicted proteins | sample 356551 | NCBI WGS metagenome assembly CEVQ01 (sample SAMEA2623756, study PRJEB7988) | marine metagenome | biome: marine biome (ENVO:00000447); feature: mesopelagic zone (ENVO:00000213); material: "saline water (ENVO:00002010), including plankton (ENVO:xxxxxxxx)" | depth 250 m | reverse complement strand
TCGGTCTGTGATGTATCCGATAGCGCGAGCATAGAGGTGCTGAGAGAGGGGATTATACCGGCTGAGGAGGTTCTGTTATGGTGGAAGAATCAGATCTCAAGCAGTGGCGAGACGCCGGACATGTAGCTCGACGAACCCTTGAAGGAATCAAAGGCGAGATAGTCGCAGGAAAAACTTGGGACGAAGTCATCGACTCGGCTGAGAGATTCATTCGACGGCACGGAGGAACTCCGGCTTTCCCAGTGACGATTTCTGTCAACGATATCGCGGCACACTACACCAGTGACCATCGACTGACTGCCCCAGAAGGATGGGAAGGAGAAATGACCTTCCAGAATGGTGATTTGGTAAAGCTCGATGTTGGAGTGCATGTAGCGGGAGCCATCTCAGATAACGCCATGACTATTGAAGTCGGCAATGGTGGCAATCACACCGAGCAAATCAAGGCGGCAAAGGAAGCAAGAGATGCATCGATTGAGAAGATGCATCCTGAAACTCCGTGGCATGAGGTCGGTGCCGCCTCAGAACAGGTTCACAAAGACGCTGGCTTCGAGCCTATTCGCAACCTCTGTGGACACGAATTAACCCGCTGGAATCTACACGCAGGCACTTCGATTCCTGCCCATGCCTGCGGTGCCGACAATCCTGGGTTCAAAGGCGGGGTTGAATTAGGGTCGATATACGCGGTTGAGCCGTTTAACACAACAGGAAAGTCCGGTATGATAGAGAATATCCCTCCCGCAAACTCCAGCAATATCTACCGAGTTACTGGAGACATAACAATCCGCAAAGCAATGGCAAAGAACAAACTCAAACCAATAGGTGCGACAATGGCGCGGTACATCGAAGAGCGCTACCACACTCTACCCTTTGCGGAGAGGTGGGCTTACCCTCTGCTAGAGAAGCCATTTCCCGGTGAAGATGAAGAAACTCTGAGAAAGAAATGGAATGCCCTGGTGAAGAAACTAATCTCCATCAGATTCCTCGAGACATACGCAGCTTTGCGCTGCCAGGATCGTGGTTTAATCGGTCAATTCGAACATACGGTCTGGATTACCGAAGGTGGACCTGAGGTTCTCACAGTCGAGTGATTTTGTTAATTCTAGAGATTTTTTCCTTCGAATTGAAATATATTGATTATTTCATTAAACTAAGGCTCAGTGTAGCGTTCTTGAGTCATAGAGGTCTATTCCACACAACGATTATCTATCGTCTGCCCCAAAACCTCGCCGTACGGGGCCGTTGAGGTTCTCGCTGAGTGCATCCCATCCCCTCGCTTGTGTCTCTCGCCCTGTACACCTTTTCAGGCCACGCGAAGGCTTTGGCCAAGGTTTCTGGCGACTCAATTATCCGTTTGAATTGTCGCGTCTTCGGTTGCTCCAAACAAGGTGACTGCGATGATAGCAGCGAAGATTAGAGCCATCCCTGCAGATTGCTGCAAGGAGGGGGATTCATTGAGTAAAATGACTCCCCAAATGATAGTCAATACCGGTTGTAATAGCACTGCGAAAGAGGTGTGAGCTGCTGGAAGCCTAGGAAGCGCGTAAGTTATCGCAATCCAACCGATTACTTGGCAAGAAAGAGCCAATAGAATCAACCAACCATGGTTTGGCCAAGTAATCGAATGATCGATGGCCTCGATACCGACTGAAGTAAGTGGCATAGAGCCTAGAATCAGTATCCCGAGTGTTGCTCCAGTGGTCGCATCAAATTGCGCATTGACCGCTGGCCCACCTATCCTATTCGATTGTCGATAAACAATCAAGAATGAGGAGTAGAAGACTGCAGCAACCATGCCTCCAATTACTCCCTTGACTGGATCTTCACCATAGGGGGCATCGTCCCATATTCCAGAAATCAGTATTAATCCAAACATAACTAAGGGTAAGGATAGGAGGATGAATCGATTTGGTCGCTCTCCTAGTAGCCACCAACTGACCAAAGTTACGATGATGACCTGAGAATTACCAATCATCGTTGCAATACCGCTTCCGATGTAGTCGATAGCGCTGTGATAGCCTACGAAATCGATGGCTAGGAGAACTCCTGCACCAAAGGCAAGCCAGCGGGAATTGGAATTGCGAGGATCTTCCTTTTTGGATGTCCAAACCAACAGCCCCAGCAAAGGAAGAGCGTACAACATTCGATAGAATGCTCCGGTTAATGGAGTGGTGTCGGAGCGAATATACAGAAGTGGAGCGAAGGAAATTACCGTCGCTCCTGCTAGGGCAATAAGCATCGTGCGACGGTCCTCGACCGTCGCCATATTATCGCCTCACTCAGAGGCTGAGTCGCCATCGGCAATCATTTGTTGAAGCTCGCCGGATTGAAACATTTCGAGGGCGATATCGGATCCACCAATGAGTTCTCCATGGACGTATATTTGAGGCATGGTAGGGAAGTCTGCCCAAGTGCAGACAGATGGAATTGCTCGATTGTCAGCGAGCACATTAACGCTCGCAAAAGGCTCTCCGAGTTGATTCAATACCATGGCGGCTCTATTGCTAAATCCACAGCGTGGTTCATCCGGTGTCCCTTTCATGAAGAGAACGATGCGGTGTTCATTGACTAGGGCTTCTAGTTCGTCTGGTGTCCAATTAAAACTCATTCTATCACTCCTGATCCGGCCTGCGGATGTGCACTCCAAAGAATTGCATCTCTTTTTCCCCGTGCGGGTCGAAAGATGTGTCGCCCAACTGCTCAGCCTGTTCAGGTGTCATGCATTTGAGGTCTAGTGCGTGCACTGTATTTTGCGCAATGAAGGGCTTGAAGTGGCTCAGAATTGGGCGTTGCCTCTGTAATGGACGAACTCCCTCGTAAGTATCCGAGATTACTCGAACATGGAAGTGATCACCACTTTCATGCAAGTCCTTGGCTTCTACGGTAGCGTCTGGAACTACTTTCAGAACTTCCTCGACTACCCACTGCTCCGTGACCATCAATCGCCTGCTCGGGCCGCTGTGATTTGAATGCTCGCGCGCGTGAATTAATCAAAGGCCGATGGTCGAATTGATTTGCTCGAGATTCTCGGCGATGCTGGCTTTGTCGTTGATGAGGCCACTTCCTACGACCGCCACATCGATCCCCCACTCAGATACCATAGCAGCGTTGTGATGTTTGATTCCACCATCAATCATGAGTTTAGTTGCCCTTCCCCCATCACTGATTTGCTGATCGATGGCGGCTCGGAATTCTCGCACCTTACCTTCCACCTCTGGTATGAAGGATTGTCCGCCCTTTCCGGGAACTACCGACATCACTAGAACTAGATCCAAGTCTGCGAGATAAGGTAGAATCGTATCTGCCGACGTATCTGGGTTTAGGACTAGGCCGGCTTGACAACCAGCCGCATGAAGCGAGGAAATCAGCGCGGCTGGGTCGTCGACTGCTTCTATGTGAGCGATGACTAGGTCGACTCCCGCATCAACGTACTGCGACGAAGTTGCTTCTGCATTTGTTATCATCAAATGACAATCGATGAATACATTCGGGCCGAGCCTATCCCGTATCGAGCGAATCAATGCCGGTCCGAAAGTGATGGTCTTGTTGACCACCCAATTGCCATCCATGACATCCATGTGTATCCAATTTATTCCGGCATCGATAGCTTCTTCCAAAGTCTCACCGAGTCGAGAAAAATCCGCCGTCAGAATGCTCGGAGTGATTTCGATGATGCTCCCCTCGCTTAATGCGAATGGACTAGGGTTCTCAACAGTTCTTACTCAAAGGTCCATACTAGCATTGATAAAAGCGCCACGAGGCAGACGCTATGGGGAGACATAATGGGCAGGCTGATTGAGGCAAGTGATGGCGATTTCGATGCGGTAACACAGAGTGATGAGTGGGTTCTTGTTGACTTTTGGGCTCCTTGGTGTGGACCTTGCAAAATGATTGCACCCATGCTTGAACAACTCTCTGGCGAGCGAGAGATGACGATTGCAAAAGTCAACACTGACATCAATCCGCTTTCAGCAGGTAAGTTCGGAATTCGTGGAATTCCTGCTCTGCTACTTTTCCACAATGGGCAGTTGGTAGACCAACAGGCTGGAGCAATGCCAAAGCCGCTGTTTGACCAATGGCTAGATCGCCATATGGCGTAATTCAGACTGATTCTCTGAGTTTTCGAGCGCGCTCTTCGAGTGGCTCTCCTACTTCCCGCAGCAAGCGTGAGCGTAGCGCCTCGTGTAGCCACATTCCGCTATCGAGTTCTAGCATAAGGCCACGAGAAACTAAAGCCTCTGGTGGCTTTCCATCATAACCCGCGGCTGAGGCCAAATTCTCCCAAGGAATCGGTCGGTCGGCAACAGCAAGTAGAGCTAGTAGTTCGCGATGATCTTTGGGTAGGACGTCTAGAATTTCCTCGTCTAGGAATCGGAGCCAATCATCGTGAAGGGTCTGCCCATACAATTCCAGTAGTTCAACAGCCAGTGGGTGACCGCCTGTGGCTCTGTGAATTTCTTCCGCTGGTGCTTCCGAAGGAAGGTCGATTGAAGCGATCCACTCTGCGACTTCCTCAATTGAAAGGCCAGTTAATCTCAGTTCGACTACCCTTCCTCGGGTGTGAACATCTCGACGGTCGTAGAAGGCTAAGTTAGTTCTGGATATGAGAAGTAAACGCATGTTCGTCGCCTCAGCTACTTGAAGCAGTACACCAAACAAGTGGTCTCCGTCTGATGCAAGGTTGTGAACGTCATCCAAAATGACTAGGAGATCTTCTTCTTGTACACCTCGCCTACCTTCTTCGTCGACTAGATGAGCGATTAGCCGACGACGATATTGATCCAGATCGAAGTGTGCTCCTGGCTTCAAGGGAAGCGACTCCAAGACCCCAAAGGGGTCTTGACCATCATCTTCTGAACTTATTTTCAGCCGATGCAGAAGGCTTGTTGCAATACCTAAACTGCTATCCCATGGCTGGCATGGATAATACATCACATCGAGGTCAAGATTGCTCTCCAAAGCGTGTTCTAACCAATGGCTGGTAAGGGTGGTTTTACCGCATCCTGCGATGCCAGAAATCACCGCCATAGCAGCATCACCGGAAAACCACTCGTCGAGGGCTGCAACCTCACTCTCCCTTCCGTGGACTGTTCGAGTTTCGGGTGGTCGGGTGTGGTATGTCGAGTGAGCACCCGAGAGTAACTTCAGTGAGCCAGGTGCTGGAGTTTCTTCTGGATCAGCACGAACAATTGCACCAAAGCGGATATCTCCGAAATTTAGGACTCCTTCGTGCTGAGCGTGCATCAATACCTGTAGTAAAGTAAGTCCTGTCTCCAAGCGAGAGCCTGCCTCATCGGCTCGAACTTCCAACAAATTTCCACCACGCTCTCGCAATAGTACCCTGGTGGTGCGTAACTCCGGCAATCTGCGTTGAATTTGCTCTCTTCCATCATCTGTCAATTGCCAAGTCTTCTGCCTACGATCATCTCCACGAACCACTCGAGTGTTTTCGCTAACCATACCATCAATTGCCAAATCTCGCATGGTTCGTGAGACATTAGGGGGGTGAAGAGCACAGATTTCCGCGATGCCGGGTCTGGTGACCTCCCGACTTACTAGATAGTGGTCGGCCTGATGGTCCTGCTCCCATAGGTGTAGCAAAATTCGATCGGCAACAGCGATGTTGACCTTACTGGAGGGAGACTCCATTAGATTACTCCTCCACAACGCATTGAGGATACGGATCTGTCATCATTGGAGGCATGAACAAATCATCACAGACTCGTTCAACTGTCGAAAGGGAAAGAATACTGGTAGCGCCTACTCCTACTGTAACAGGCTGCATTGATACAGGGCTTGGGACATAATCCTCGCCTCTCTGAGTAATTATCAGGTGAATGCCATCACCTGCGGGAATCAATACGTCCATGCCAAAGAATTCCATCTTTGCATTGACGGTCTCCCCTGGCCCGAGCACTTCTCCTTCCTTGCCACCGGCATGGAATCGAAGATCCATGACCGCGTGGCCGAGATGCATGTCAGTGCTAGCCTGAACCATCTCGACGAATAGGTGACCACTAGTTGAGAATGCCGATACCGTAGCGTCGACGTGGAATGTTGGAGTACCTACAATTCGAGTGTCTTGTTCGAAGAACGGGCACTCGATTCGCATGAACGAGCTACTGGTAATCGTCTCGCCACCGCCAATGATTGTACACTCATCCATTCCAAAGCGTATCCAATCTTGGTCGGCTGGTGGATAGGTTTGCTCGACTCGCCAGCCACCCATGTTGTCCTGAACCTCTGCAATCAATCGTGGCTGAGGGCCTTTGTCCATGAGATAGTAATCGAACCACTCTAGCAGATCATCAGCCCAGTCCCATCTCAAAGTGAATGGGAAAGCCTCTCCGCCACGGCCGCTTGATAGTCCCTGATGGCCGCTCATTCGATCGGGGTAATCGTGTCCCCACTGACCATAGAGCCCCTTAACTTCGAAACCTGCATCTTGCATCATTCGATGAACTGGGAAGGCCATGTGGGGGTCTACGTTCCAATCTTGCAGACCGTGAATGATGTACACCGAGCCGTTGTAATTCTGAATCGCTCGCTCTAAGAAGTGACGCTCCTGCCAATAATCTGAGCCAAGCCAGGCGAGATTATCACCGGTAACATAGGCTAGCGGTCCTGCGTAATATCCCTCGACATAACCCTCACAAGCGTTCTCAATATCTCCAGTGTCTCCGTCTAACCCGAAGCTGCCGTAAACCCCGTTGTGCATGATGGCGCCCCTTGCTTCCATGCTACCATTACGCCACATCAAATCCTGAACTCCGATTAATCCGGACATCGGCACGATGGTCCTCAGATACTCAGAGCCCATCGCTGCCGCCTCCCAAGGAGTCGAGCCGTCGTAGGATTTACCGATGATTCCGACCGCACCGTTGGAGAATGGAGCGTTTCCGAGATATTCTACGGCGGCGTGGATACCCTGTTGTTCGTCGAGACCCATTAGATCCATGCAGTGATTTGAGTTGCCAGTTCCGAATACGCTGACTTGGGCAACTCCATATCCATGAGGAACAAAATTCTCGATTAAGAATCGACCGAGGCGATTGGCTGGAGTCAGCGCATCAACATCGCCATCGTCGTAGTATGGTCCAATCTCGGCGATAACCGGAACTTTGCATTCTTCTGATAGTTCTGTGGCATTGTAATCGCAACCTTCGATTTGAGGCAGCCAAAGGCCAAGATGGACTTCAGCGTCTCCGGTTACTCCTGCTCCACCGTCGGCGAGCGTTATCGCCGGAACAGATACGTAAATCGAACGAACAACATCGATTCCATAACTTCCATTCCATGAAACTCGGCTGAATACATCGCTATTCCCGTAAACCATATCTTCCCGTTCTTCGACGGGGGGAAGCCAGTGTTCCGAATCACCGGAATCACCGGAAATTATACCACTACCAAAACAACCCGACAGTATAGGGGTTGTGAATAACAGAACCAGCAGGAGGCTCGTGGTAGTCCGAGACACGCGCTTCGCGCGTGCTAGAGTACTCAAGAGCGTTCTGACGCTTGGTGTGGTGCTAACTTAGTCCCAAATAAAGAAATTCAAGTTTGAATCAGCCGTGTCGAAGGGTTTGATGAGGGAGGCCGACTCGGTCGTCGCATGGATGCTTATGATGAGCTACTTGAACGCCTGAAGAACATTGACTTAATCTCACAAATCGGTGGTCTGCTAGGTTGGGATCAAGAGGTATTGATGCCACCCAAAGCCGCTGCACTGCGTGCCGAACAATTGGCTTGGGTGTCTAAGACTGGCCACGAAGCAACCACTGACCCTCGCATTGGTGAATTACTCGATAAGTTAGAATCGCGTGACGACCTAAAAGACGTTCAAGCGGCAAATGTTCGCCTCACGCGCGATTCGTATAACAAGGCAACAAAACTCCCAACCGATTTCGTTGAAGAGATGGCCAAACACAAGTCCCAATCTATCATCTCTTGGCAGAAGGCTCGTGCCGAGGACGATTTCTCGATTTTCCGAGACGACCTTGCTAAGATGGTAGATTTGGCTCGCCGCAAGGCCGACTACTTGGGATATGATGAACTTCGATACGATGCCTTGCTAGATCTCTACGAATCAGGTCTTAGCGTATCGCGCGTAGACCCTCTATTCGCGGGATTGCGCGACAATGTTGCACCTCTTGTAAAGGCCGTCGTCGAGCGTGGAGAGCGCCCCGATATGGGCTTTGTCGAGAACAATTCCTGGGGGCAGCCTGGGCAAGAAAACCTGTCTCAATCTGTCTCCGAAGCCCTTGGCTTCGACTTTTCAGCAGGCCGGCGCGATGCATCCACGCATCCATTCTGCGGCGGCCCAAATCCAGACGATGTACGTTGGACAACTAGGTATTCTGAAACCGATCCATTCGGTTCACTTTACGGGTCCATGCACGAGACAGGCCACGGCTTGTACGAACAGGGTAGGCCGCGAAATCTAGACTTCCAACCGGCCGGACAAGCCAATGGACTCGGTGTGCATGAAAGTCAGAGCCGGCTGTTTGAGAATCAAGTTGGTCGAAGCAGAGAGTTCTGTGAGTGGGCATTGCCACTTTGGAAGGAAAACTTCCCAGAGAACATGGATGGTGTTAGCGCCGAGGACCTTTGGAAAGCCGTCAATCTAGTTGAACCGAGTTTGATTCGTGTAGAGGCTGACGAAGCGACTTACAATCTTCACATCATGATTCGTTACGAGGTCGAGAAGCGATTAATCGCCGGAGATATCGAGGTCGACGACCTCCCGGATGTTTGGGATGATATGTACGAAGAGTTCCTTGGAATCAGAGCTCCTAACCGAACTCTCGGTGTACTGCAAGACATTCACTGGTCGATGGGAGCTTTCGGATACTTCCCAACATACACTCTCGGAAATCTCTACGCTGCACAGTTACTAGCCAAGGCGCGAGAGGATCTTACAGATCACGACGAGCAAATCCGCAATGGAGATTTCTCGCCGATTTTGGATTGGATGCGCGCGCACGTGCACGCGCGAGGAAGCATCCTCGAGCCGGCTGCTCTGATTGAGGAAGCTACTGGCTCACCACCATCCCCTGATGCATTTGTGGAATATCTGCGAGATAAGGTCAAGCGCCTATATGGATTAACCGCATAGGCACAAAACTACGATATTGTCCGGTCGACTAGCCGGTTCGTGTCCGGACTTTCGCTAGAGGGTATCGCGTCGTATGTACGAGACCTCTCCAGCGCCTGCTCTGTGGTCAAAATGATTGAAAATTCGCTATACGCAGGCTCTCAAGATGGTTTGCTAGTTTGCTGGGATGCTTCTAGTGGTGCTGAGCGGTGGAGAGTTTCCATTACCGGTCCAATATCTGACATCTCTCTAGATACACGCGCTCTGTATGTCACCGCTTCAGACTCTCTGTATGCGATTGACGAATCTGATGGTTCACTTCTTTGGAGCAAACAGTTGGAGGGGGCAAGTGATTACGTAGTATCCTCAGATGGAAATGTTTGGGCGACCTCGTCGGTTTACGAGTTGGAGGTCGCCGACTTCATCGAAGCAACCGTTTGGAGATTCGATGCTTCGGGCAATGAACTAGAACGCTGGGTTATGGCTGAACGCCCTTGGCATCTTGCCTCTGATGGATCAGGAGGGGTCGTATTGGGATTAGGCCGACCGAGGTGCGGATATCTGCGAGTTCAGCCAGAAAAAGAGTCTAAGCATGTTCAGCTTGCTACAGACAGTCCAGTTACCTGCGGATCGGGACAGGGAGCAGATCTCCTCTTCGGACATGCGGATGGAACTGTCAGCAGAATGGAATCTGCTATGATAGAAAATGAGCTGGATTCACTGGTGACTGCAGTTGCTTCGGGAGCTGCAGTATGGATCTCAGGCCACGATGATGGTAGCATCTCTATGCGAGAGACCTCACAGAGTCTTTCGGGCTCAATTGATTCTGTTGCAATTGTAGAATCGATTGGTTGGGCATCGGCTTGGGATGGGATGAAAGTAGAATTAATGATAGTCAGTGAAAAAACAATGACTATTTCGCATGATGCACGCTTGCGCCAGATGGATTCATCTGAGAGTTGCCTAGCCCTGGGTGACGATCAGGGAAGAGTGTTTATGATAGAACCAGAAGTAATGCAAAGGAGAATCGTTGCACAGGAGCAAGAACCGACTGATGATGCAAAAAATTCTGAAATTAGAGCGCGTTTGCGGATGTTAAGAAATAGGTGATTTCCGAACTACATTGCACCGGAAATTAACATCCCGAGACCCCTATTTCCGGTCCACA
>CEVQ01012723.1_pt1 | contig 10273 bp, 10 predicted proteins | sample 356551 | NCBI WGS metagenome assembly CEVQ01 (sample SAMEA2623756, study PRJEB7988) | marine metagenome | biome: marine biome (ENVO:00000447); feature: mesopelagic zone (ENVO:00000213); material: "saline water (ENVO:00002010), including plankton (ENVO:xxxxxxxx)" | depth 250 m | reverse complement strand
TGGATTGAAAATTGGGAAGAAGCTAAAAATAATTTAGATGAATTTTTGAAATTATCTAATAATGAAATGGTTTATTGGATAGAACACAATGAACAATTTAATAATCATGTATTTTTTAGTGCTCCAATTAATGTATCAAAAATTTTAAATGAAAATTTATTTCAAAATGCGAAAACAGTTATTTTAACTAGTGCTACCTTGAATTCTAATGATGAATTTAATCATTTGCTACAAACTACTGGCTTGAAAGCAGATCATACGAAATCTTTCGGATCTCCTTTTGATTATGATAATTCTGTAGAAATATTATTGCCAACTATGTTTCCTGAACCAAATGCTGATAATTATCAGGAAGAATTAGATAAAATTATTTTTGAAAACGTGTTGACTTCAAATGGTAGGGCAATGGTGTTATTCACTTCTTATAAGTCTTTAAGAAATACTCAAAAAAGTCTTAAAAGAAAGTTGGAGGAATATAATATAAATGTTTTAGCACAGGGAGTAGATGGGAATCCATATCAAATAATAAAGAGATTTAAGAAAAATCCAAAATCTTTAATTTTAGGAACTTCTAGTTTTTGGGAAGGGGTTGATATTGATGATGGCTCATTAGATTTATTAATTATTACAAAATTACCATTCGATGTTCCTACACATCCGTTATTTGAATCAAGATCAGCTAAATATAATAATTCTTTTATGGAATATGCATTACCAAGAGCAATTTTAAAATTTAAACAAGGATTTGGTAGATTAATTAGAAATGAAAAAGATACTGGGAAAGTATTATTATTAGATTCGAGAATTACATCAAAACGTTATGGGAAATTATTTTTGGAAGCTCTACCTGGAGGGAAAAAAATATTTATGGAACCAGATTTTTTCTAGATAATGAATAAAATTATATTAAAAGAAAAATTGGATCTCGAATTATCATTATTTAGCGGACAGGCATTTAGATGGGAAAAAAAATTAAATTGGTATTATGGATTTATTGATAACAAATTTCTTAAATTACGTATAAAAAATAATTCTTTAGAATATGTTTGTAGTGATGATTGGGTAGCTCAAGATAAAGTATATGATTATTTTGGATTAGGGATTAAATATGATGAGATATTTGAGAATTTTGATGATGAATTATCAAATGTGGCTTATCAAAAATTGCAGGGAATGAGAGTTTTAAATCAAGATCCATGGGAATGTTTAATTTCTTTTATTATTTCTGCCTGGTCAAATGTGCCTAAAATTTCTAATACTCTGCATTTATTATGTCAAAAACTTGGTCGTAAATATATTCTTGATGATATGGTTGGATACTCGTTTCCATCTCCTATTAAAATTACAGGCCTGACAGATTTTGAGATGAAATCTTTTGGTTTGGGTTATAGATCACAATATGTACTTAAAACTTCTAAAATTATAAAAGAGAATAAAATTTTGTTATCAGATTTATATAATGAAGATTATTTAGATTCGTTAAAGTTTTTATTAGCTTTCCCAGGTGTAGGGGACAAGGTTGCGAATTGTGTTTTGATATATTCTTTAAAAAAATATAATGCATTTCCGGTTGATTTGTGGGTAGAAAGATTATTGGTTGAAGATTATGGATTGAATAAAAAAATGTCATTAATTAATAAGCGAAAATGGGGGCAAAATTATTTTGGTAAATACAGTGGGATAATACAACACTATCTTTTTCATTATAAAAGGAAGTATAATCATTAAAAAAACAGAGGATCATTATGCCAAATATAGAAGATTTATATACATTTATAAATGGTGAATTTGTTACACATAAAGATGCAGTGATTCCAATAAATGACTCGGGATTCACACAAGGCGATGCTGTGTTTGATACAGCAAGAACATTTTCTGGAAAAGTTTACAAATTAGAAGAGCATGTAGATAGATTTTTCTTATCATTAAATTATATGCAAATTCAATCTCCTTATACAAAAGAAGAGCTTATTAAATTTTCACGTCAATTATTAGATATGAATGTTCCTCTGTTAGGTAAAAATGAAGATTATTGGATTTTTTTAAGAATTACTAGAGGTACTGTTAATAAAGAGGGAGAAAATGTACCAAATGTTATCATTCATTGTACAAATATTCCATTTAAGCAAAGAGCTAATTTTTATGATTCGGGCATGCCTATCATTTTTCCATCTGTTAGAAGAACACCTCATGATGCACTAAGCCCAAGGGCAAAAGTTAATCAATATATTAATTTTACTATGGCTGATTTAGAAGCACATAATATAGATAAAAATGCCAAAGCGGTTTTGCTTGATAAAAATGGAAATATTACAGAAGGCTCAGGAGCGAATATTTTTCTTGTTAAAAATAATGAAATTTTCACTCCAAAGGAGCAATTTGTATTAGCTGGTATTGGCAGATCTGACGCCATAGGATTAGCCAAAGGTTTAGGGATGACATTAACAGAAAAAGATCTTGATACTTACGATGCATTTACTGCCGATGAAATTTTCATTACTTCAACAAGTTTTTGCATAGTTCCTGTTGGCACTGTTAATGGTAGGCAAGTTGGAGAAGGAGATGTGCCTGGTAAAATAACTAAACGTTTGCAGGATGCATTTATTGATTCCATAGGATTTGATTACGTGAATCAGTATCTGCAGCATTTGTCAGCTTAGTGTATCTAATATTTTTTGAGCTATTATTTTTGCTTCCCCTTCCTGCAAATTAGATGTAAATACTTTTACTCCATCTGTGTCAAAACCATTTCTCACTCTAACTGATGGGTTCCCTTCAGCAAGTAATTCTTCAATTTCGCCATCGCTATGATTTTTTGAAGAGATTATCAGATAAGGATGCGTTGCTTCCTCATCATTTATATCTTCTGGATTATTTGGAGCTTTGATAAAAGATACATTAAGGCTATCAATACTTTTGATTGAATCAGAAATTATATTACAATCATTTTCCCATTTTTTCATAACTTCAGAATGGTCTTTATCAATAAAAATTTCCAAAGCTGTAATTAATCCTATTATTTCTTCTTTTGATACTTTAGCAACTCTTCCTATTCCTTCATTGTTTGGTGCTGAATGTAAAAATGCTGCATCGATCAGATCTTTTTTACCACATAAAATGCCTGTTGATTGAGGTCCTCTTAGCCCTTTACCTCCACTGTATGCAACCATATCAGCACCCTTAGAAATAAATCGGCGTAAATTTTCAGGAGGAGGTAATAATGCAGCAGCGTCTACTATAACAGGTATTGAATGTTTATTTGCTATTTCGATTACTTTTTCCATTTCAATAGCGCCAGCTTGCTTTGGTCCGTATACATAGATTATTCCAGCAGTTTTTTCATTAATATTTGCTTCAAGTTCCCATTCCTTTGTTCCGCCAGTATTTCCAATTTCTATTAATTTAGCTCCTGCATTTCTATAGTTATGATCATAATTTGTTCTATGAGATCTATGAATTATAAATTCGTCTTTTAAGCCATCTGTATTAGGTAATTGATCTATATATTTAGGGTTTGATCCTGCTATACAAGCTGCAGTTTGTAGCATTAATGCTGAGGCAGCACCTGCAGTTACAAGGCCTGCTTCTGCGCCAGTGAATTCAGCAATCACTTCCCCTGCTGCCATATTCAATTCTTTCATGTCTACAAACCATTCTGATGCTTTTTCCATGGCATCTACTACTCCTTTTGGCATAATACTTCCACCAAGCATCGTAAGATAAGAAGCACAATTTATTACTCTTCGGACTCCAAGTTTATTATAGTATTCATTTTTTAATATAGACATACGAACCTCTCTTTTTTGATTTCATAACTTTTCCATATTTTTATATTTTCTTTTGTAATAATTATTTGAATTATATACATCTAACAATTTATTTTAGAATATAGCAAGTATTTTTTTTTCTCGGTAGTAAAAAACTATTTTAAATATTAAATGAAAAATATACATTTTATCGAATATTTTAAATTTTGAATTATAATTGATCACATCATACATTATGGTTTTATTGTTTTCATATTTGAATATATGATTGTGTTCCCAGTAATTAAAAGGACCTTTAATTTGTAGATCTGTAAATAATTCATTTTCTTCATAATTTTTTATAAGTATTTCCACTGTATTTTTGATACCAAATATATTTGTTTCTATATTAAAAACTTCATTTTTAGATATTTTTTTCTCAGGGGTACATGAAACTTTTACAAACCAGGGAGTTAAAAGGTTTATATTTTTTGGATTTGAATAAAAGTCAAAGATTTTATTTAATGGCTGATTGATTATAGTTTTATATTTAAAAGATAAATTGTTCATAGCAAGATATTTTTCAAAGCTTTTTCTAATTTGTCATATTTAAAATCATATCCTGATTTTAATAAAATTTGAGGATGTACTTTTCTACTATCTTTTATTTCACTTATAAATTCCCCTAAGATTGGTTTTAGTAAAATAGAAGGAGTGATCATAAATTGTGGTCTTTTTATTATTTTTCCTAAAGTTCTTGAGAAATCTTTTTGCTTTTCAGGATTAGGTGATGTGATATTTATTGATCCTTCCATATTTTTATCAATGATGTGAATAATGCTATTAATTACATCGTCTATATGTATCCATGACCACCATTGATTTCCTCTATCTATTTTTCCACCAATAAAAAAATTGTAGATTAATTTTAAGTAAGTTAAAGATCCTCCTTTTTTACTTAATACGATTCCAAATCGTAAATTAATAACTTTTGTAGATTTTGAAGAATTTTTCTTTAAATTGCTTTCTAATTTGTTAGACATAGAAGATATAAATGAATTTCCTATATCAGTAGATTGTTCTGTAATTGTATTGTTCGGGTGTTTTTTATATATACCAATTCCACTAGCAGATAAAATTACTGAATTTATTAAATTGTATTTTTTAATTAATTCTATTGCTTTATTTACACCATATTTCCTTGATTCTAAGACTCTGCGTTTTTTGCCCTTAGTCCATAATCCTATTAGAGGTTCGCCGGATAAGTTTATAAATATGAATTTGTTTTTATTATTTTTAAATTCTTCTGAATTTAGATTATCTAAAGTATGAATTTCGTTTAAAAATGGGAGTTTTGTTTTTGTTTTTGTTACATTTCGGCTTACTCCAATTATGTGTATATTGGATTCATGTAATTTGTTGGCCAAATGGGTTCCTATTAGCCCTCTAATTCCGAAAATTATATAAATAGTTTTCATTTCATAACATAAAATTTTTGTGGTTCAATACTCACTATGACTCTAGTTTCCTTATTTGAAATAGGATATTTGTCCTGATTGAGATATTTTTTTGCTAAAGAGTGAATATGTTCATCTGCATTGGTTTCTGATATCTTTTTAACTATTCCTTTAAAAGTTATTTGATAATATGGATTTTTTGCATCTATAACTGAAATAGATACTCTTGGATCTCGTTCCATATTATTAGTTTTTATTCTGCCTTTTGCTGTATTTATTAATATATGATTATCTTTGTAATCAATCCAAACTACTGATACTTGTGGTGAGCCATCGATGTTAATTGTAGCTAAACTAGCAAAATTCACTCCTTCTAAAATTTCTATTGCTTCTTTTGAGATATTCATATTACTTTTAAGTGATTATTTCGTCTAAGGAATTATAATCCAAATTTAATGATTCAGAAACAGGCTTTGATGTTAATTTTCCTTTGTAAGTATTTACAGCATTGAATATTTCTTTGTTATTTATTAAACACGATTCAATCCCATGATTTGCAATAAGTTCGATATATTTATGAGTAGCTTCATTAAGAGATTGACTTGCTGTTTTGGGTACTACTCCTGGCATATTAGGTACAGCGTAACCGAAGAAATTGTTTATTTTTATAATAGGTTTGTCATGTGAAGTTGAATTTAAATTTTCTACCCCACCACCCTGATCAATTGCAACATCTATAATTAATGTATCTTTTTTAATTAATTTTTGTATATTTTCATCGATAATTTTTGGTGTTTGCGAACCTGGGATATATACTCCATTAATTATTATGTCTGAAGATGAGAGATATTTTGACAAATTTTCTCTTGATGAAAATTTAGTTTCAATTTTTTTATTATAATTTTGTATATTTAATAGTTTGTTTTTGTCTATATCAAAGACTGTTACGCTCGCACCCATTCCGCAAGATATAATTGCTGCATTATATCCTACTATTCCAGCACCAATTACAGAGATGTTTAATGGTTTTATATTGCTTGTTCCTCCAATTAACAAACCTGGCCCTCCGTATTGTTTTTGTAAGAAATTTGCAGCTATTTGAGGAGCTAATTTACCAGCAATTTCTGACATAGGTTTTAATAGGGGGAAATTTTTTCCATCTTTTGTAATAGCTTCATAAGCAATAGAAGTCATTTTTGATTCTAGTAGATTTATTGAAAGGTTTTTGTTGGCAGCCAGATGGAGAAATGTAAATAATATAGGTTTTTTATTTAAATATTTGAATTCTGATTCAAGAGGTTCTTTTACTTTAGCTATCAATTCTGCATTATTATATATTTTTTCTACATTTGAAATTATTTCACATCCAGAATTTAAATATTCTTCATCAGTATATCCAGCGCCAATGCCTGCATTTGATTCAATTAAAATATCATGATTTTGTTTAGATAAAATTGAGGCTTTTTCAGGAATAATAGCGACTCTATTTTCATTATTTTTTATTTCTTTTGGAACACCAATTATCATTAATTATTATTTATAAATTTATTATTTTAATTTATTTTATATGATTTAAAAATTATTTGTAATTATTAACAAATCAATATATACTATTGATGATTTATTAACCTTTAAGTTGATACAGAGATATCAATAAGGAGATATATTATGACGAAATTTCATATGCGAAATTTTATTCTATCCAATTCAACTTCTGCTATTTAACTATGCCTAAATTGATAGTGGATTCTAATGATTTCGCAAGAATGTTAAAAAGAATTTCTCATGAAATATTAGAGAAAAATTCCGGACCAAATAAATTAATTCTTATAGGCATGCATACCAGAGGTGTTCCCTTAGCTAAAAGAATTTCAGAGTTTATAGAAAATATAGAAGGAATTAAAATACCCACAGCGCAATTAGATGTTTCTTTCTATAGAGACGATACTGATTTGAAAATCAAAACTGATATAAATCCCACAATTATTGATTTGAATATAAATAATTCCAATGTAATTTTGATTGATGATGTACTATTCACTGGTAGAAGTGTAAGGGCTGCAATGGATGCATTAATGGATTATGGCAGACCATCTAGCATTCAGCTTTCTGTTTTAGTCGACAGAGGTCATAGAGAATTGCCTATATCTCCAGATTATGTTGGTAAAAACATACCTACTTCCAGGAATGAAAATGTAAATGTTTTAATATCAGAAATTGACGGAAAAGACGGGGTGGAAATTTCATGATTTTGGATAAAAAATTAAATAGCTTACTTGATATAGACCAATTATCTAAAAAAGATATTTTATATATTTTTGAATTTGCAGAAAAATTGTCATCAATTTTAAATAATCCAGTTAAAAAAGTACCGGTTTTAAGAGGTAAAACAATTATAAATTATTTTTCTGAACCTAGCACTAGAACAAGAGTATCTTTTGAAAATGCAGGCAAAATTTTATCTGCAGATGTCATTAATGTTTCATCAAGTGGTAGTAGTGATGAGAAAGGTGAATCATTTATAAATACAGTTCAGACTTTAGAAGCAATTGGAGCTGATATATTAATTGTAAGGCATTCTGATTCAGGAGCTCCTTATTTTGTTTCTAGAAATATAGGAATTCCAGTTATAAATGCTGGAGATGGATCTCATGCGCATCCTACTCAAACTCTTATTGATCTTTATACTGTATATAAATCAATAGGAAACATCGAAGGATTAAATCTTACTATTCTAGGAGATAATATTCACAGTAGAGTTTCACGATCTGCTGTTTTAGGATTTAGTACTATGGGTGCAAAAGTGACTTTTTGTTCTCCGACAACAATGAATGCAAATTTTTTATCTGAAAATGTTTCAAATGAAGATATTAAGAATTATCATTCTGTTACTTACACAAGTGATATTAAAGCTGCGTTATCTGACAGTGATTTGATTATGACTTTGAGGACACAATTTGAAAGAAAAACTAGTTTGGTTTTTCCAAATATAAATGAATACACAAGATTATTTAAGTTGACAAATGAAAGTCTTAAATATGCTCCTGATAAAGCAAAGATTTTGCATCCTGGCCCAATGAATTTAGGGGTTGAAATTGATGGATATGTTAGTGAATCAGAAAAATCTTTAATTAATCAACAGGTTATAAATAGTGTCGCAATTAGAATGTCTTTATTAATTATTTTAATAGGCGAACATACTTTGGATTCTATTTAATGTGGAGTGTAGATGAAAAAAATAATTAAAAATGGAAAAGTTTTTGATGGCATATCTAATAATATATCTCAATTAGATATATTAATTGAAGATGGAGTGATTCAAGATACTGGGAATATAGAAATTTCAGATCCTGAAATAGAAATAATAGACGCTAGTAATTATGTAGTTAGTCCAGGTTTTATTGATATTCATTCGCATTTAAGAGAGCCAGGTTATGAATATAAAGAAACTATAGCTACCGGTTCTAGGGCTGCTTCAAAAGGAGGCTTTACTACTATTTGTGCTATGCCAACAACTATTCCTGCTTTAGATTCAAAAGATTCAATAGATTATTTTCAAGATTTATGTAAACAACGTTCAATTATAAAAGTGCATCCTATTGGAGCTGTTACTATGAATAGAGAAGGAAAAGAAATAGTAGAGATGCAATCTTTAGTTGATTCAGGAGTTATAGGTTTTAGTGATGATGGGGAGCCTATTGAGGATCCAAATATTATGAGGATGTCATTAGAATATTCAAAAATGGTTTCTCGTCCTATTATGAATCATTGTGATGATAGAAGTATTAATCACCGTGGAGAAGGAGTGATGAACGAAGGCTTTTTAGCTCAGAGATTGGGTTGTCATGGAATACCCAATGCAGCAGAAGCGTCTATGCTTTCAAGAGATATTTTTTTAACGGAATTAACTGGTGGGTTATATCATGCCTGCCATATAAGTGCTTCTCAGTCAGTAGATGTTCTAAGAATTGCTAAGGCAAGAGGAATTAATTATTCTGCTGAAGTTACCCCTCATCACCTGACCATTACCGAAGATTTTATTCTTGGAAATACTGATCAGAATAGAAAACAAATTTCTGAGGATGCTTATAATACTTACGCAAAAGTATTTCCTCCTTTAAGAACCAAATCTGACATTTCTGCTTTAATCGAAGGCATTAATACTGATTTGATTTCAATTATTGCTACAGATCATGCTCCGCATGGATACGAAGATAAAATGACTACTTTAAATCAAGCAGCATTTGGGATAAGTAATTTTGAGACTACCTTGGGATCAGTTTTAGAATTATTTCATTCAAAGCAAATAAAATTAGAAAAATTATTGAAATGTCTAACTATAAATCCAGCCGAATTTTTAGGAAAGAAATTAGGTAAATTATCCAAAGGATACCCAGCAGATATAGTAATTATTGATTTGGAAAAAGAATGGAAGGTAGAAATATCAGATTTTGTATCTTTGGGTAAAAACAGCCCTTTGCAGGGAACGAAATTTAAAGGAAAAGTCGTACAAACTCTTGTGGATGGAGAAGTTATTTATTCTGAAGATAAAGGACACAATGGATAAAGGATATTTAATTTTATCGGACAAAACTTATTATCCAGGATATGTTTTTGGACATGGTGATTTAGTTTTTGGAGAAGTAGTATTTAATACTTCTATGACAGGCTATCAAGAAATATTAACTGACCCCTCATATAAAGGGCAAATTGTTATACAAACTTATCCTTTAATTGGTAATTATGGAATTAATGATGAAACTAATGAATCAGATGAAATTCAAGTTTCCGGTTATGTGGTTAGACAAAATGCAGACTTTCCAAGTCATATTAGTTCTGAAAAAACTTTAGATCAATTTTTAAAACAGCATGAAATTATGGGGATATCTGAGATTGATACTAGAGCTGTTGTAAAAAAAATAAGATCAAAAGGAGTTATGAACGGGGTAATTATCAGAGGGAATGATCCTCTAAAAGGAATAGAATATTTAAAGTCAATTCCTGATTACGATTCTCTTGATTTGGCAAAGGGAATCAGTAATAGAAAAGATCTTAATGAAAAATATGGTG